>TARA_R110002110_G_scaffold44362_1_pt1 | contig 12411 bp, 7 predicted proteins | sample TARA_R110002110 | Tara Oceans TARA_R110002110 (sample SAMEA4397330) | marine metagenome | biome: Polar Biome; feature: [SRF] surface water layer (ENVO:00010504); material: water (ENVO:00002006), including particulate matter (ENVO:01000060) such as... | depth 5 m
CCTCCGAAGGCAGAGGTCACAGGTTCGACTCCTGTCGGGTGCACCAACCATCCATAAAAGTAGGCACCATTGAAGGTGCAAGCGGCTTCTCGGTTGAGAGCTGATGAGCCAATGCGGCTTTCGGGCCGGATATCTGGATTGCGTCCTTGCCGACTATGACCTTGTGTAGCAACAGGCGCATATAGGCCCGCCGGAATGCCGGATCATCGCTGTTGCGCAATCGGGCCCGGAAGCTCGCTGCAAAGGCATCCAGCTTCTCAGGCGTCACAGCTGAGAGCGGCGTGTCGATCTCACGGGTTTTGAATGAGATTAGCCGCACGATCTGTTCGCGCTCATTCTGACGTTTTTGGAAGCGATCATAGAGACTTGAAGCAGCGGCTCCATTTTCAACGGCGTCTGCGAGCTTGTCGAGCTTTTGATCAATGTCGCGGCGTTGGCGCTGCAACTCCCGCAACTCCGCTTGCAGTTGCTCGCGCCGTCCTGAGTTCCGGGCAATGAGTGCGCCAAGCATCTCTTGCAGGCGATCAGGCTGAAGCACTTTCTCACACAAAGCGTCCGTCACGATCTCGTCAAGCTTTGGCATCGATACTGTGACGCCCCCACATCCGACCTTGCCCATGTATTTGGCCCGCGAGCATGTGTAGTACCAGTATTGCCCGCCCTTGCCGGTGCGCGTGCGCATCGGTGCGCCGCAATCCTCGCAATGCGCGATGCCCGTCAGGAGGATGCGACTATTCGTGATGCGCGGAGCAGTCATCTTTGGATTGCGCGCATCCAACTGCGCTTGTGCCGCATGAAAAACATTTTCGTCCACGATGGAGGGCACGGGAAGTTCAATCCATTCGTGACGCGGTCTAGACTTCTTGTTGCGACTATCCGTGCAGTTAAAATGATGAATGCCTATATAAGCAGTGCGTCTCAGGATTTGATGCAACTGTTGAAGCCGGAAGGGCGTCCCGTTCCTGTCCATAAGCCCACGCGCATTGAGATAAGAAGCCGTGTTCTTGATGCCCAAGGGGCCGGTCTTTCCATCGCCCAAAAGATAGAGCTGGAATATCAGTTTCACGAGTTCCGCTTCTTTGGGCTCAATGGCGAGCTTTTTCTTTTCTTTGTTGCCGTGGCGCTCAACTGTGATCGTCTTATAACCGAAGGGCGGTGTTGATCCGTTCCAATAGCCGCGTTTGGCGTTCTCTAACATGGAGCGCGTAACGTGCTTTGCCGTCTCAGCGCTTTGGTATTCGTCGAAGGATGCAATCATCTGGCGAATGAACTCACCTTGTGCGCCTTCGCCTGTTTCCTGCGTCATCGAAACAACAGATACGCCATATTTAGCAAATTCACGCACATAGAAAGCAGAGCCGAATGAATCGCGAAAGTAGCGCGACAAGGCGTGCACAAGCATGACCTCGGCTTTTACCAATCCAGACTTGATGTCGCCCGTCATTCGTTGAAACTCGGGCCGGTTGTCGTTACGCGCGGACGCACCGGCATCAACATAGGTTCCGACAATCGTCAAGTCATGTTCGCGGCAATAGCGCTCCGCATGAGCGAGCTGGTCAGGGATCGATAAATCATGATCTGCCTGTCGCGTAGTCGACACGCGAGCGTAGACAATCGTTCTCTTTCCCATGACCAACCTTTTGACCCTAACGGGTCGCTTCTGCCTTAACCATTTCAGCGATGATATCTCGGAGGTAGGTCTCAACCAGAGCCAACTCCTCAGGCGTCACCGGCAATTCTTTCGGCATATCAATATCAACAACAATGTCGTTTTTGCGGCTATCCACTCATGGGGCACCGCCTTTCCTGCCGGTATCTGTCCGGCCCAAACCATTCCAGTCCTGTCCCTCACGCTTTGAGTCTCGGAACAGTGCTTTGAGGTCGCCCTCAAGGCCACAATCCCCTAATTCCTCCAGCGTAAACTTTCGAAAACCGTTGAATTGATCTTGCGGCAAAGCCGCCTCAGCTACAGACAAAAGCCTGTGTTTGCTTTTGTTGATGAGTCTCAGAATCTCTTGGAGCTCTACCATTGGCCGAACTCGAAATCTTGGACACGTTTGCCAACGCCTTTACTCCAGTCTTCCGACGTATGGTGCTTGAAAAGGAGTTCGGGTAGCAGGTCCATGAAGTCCAAAAACGCGAGGTCCGCGACGGGAGGTTTTCCCTCGTACACGGCCGTCTCAAGGATGTTCAAAGCGGCCAAGCCCTTAAGGTAGCCGTAGATCATCCGGCTTGATGTGAGCAGCCGGTATTCAAGCTCGCCTTTGGGGTCGATGCTGCGCACATGGCCCAATTGCGGCATGGCCGCTATTCCGGCTTGGAGCGAGCGCCAAAGGGGATGAAGCGGCCAACGCGCCTTGTTGCCGTCGCCATTGGGTGCGCGAAGCGTCGTATGGTTCTCTGAGAGTTCACGCAGCAAGTCAGCTTGTAGGCTCGCAAGATCATCAAGTGTGCGGATAGCCCCTGCTTTCAATCGTTCGCCGCGCACCTGAAACTCTATCCGCCAAACGTCTTTGTTTTGGCCCCAGAGATCGAAAAACCACGCCTTGCCGCTTTGCTGTTCAATCTCTGCAATCTTGTCATAGACGCGGATCACGGTTTCGTTCGTGCCGAGGGTAAAAGTCTGGACCTTGCTGCCTTCCCGCCATTTGGCGTTCTTGCGGGCGCGGGTGGCAAAATGGTCCTCGGCAAAGTCGACTTGAGACAAGTCAAAATCAAATGCCCAATCGGCGCGGATAACCTTCTCAGGCCTGACCATCCGAGCACCAACGGAATGAGCCCAAGCGCATATGCGATTGTGCAGGGCCAGAGCCCCTTGGTTCCAAAGCGCCTCGGACGAGAACTGGACCCGTGCCGTCGGCTGCATAATCTCTGTGATTGCCAAGGTGAAGGCGTCGTTCACAAGGACGTATCGATAGGGCTTCGATCCATATGGACGCAAAAGGAAGTCCTCTGAACCGAGCACCGTCAGCTCATATGCGCTCTGGCCGGATTTGATCAGTTCCTTGCGGAACTCAAGATCAGGGAAGTCGAGCTTTGAAAACGCGAAGTCGAATGCATATGAGACATACAGGCTATCGAGACCGTGAAGCAGCAATCGGGGTAGCTCGGTCCCAACTTCTCCCGAACTTTCTTCATATGAAGTTTGTCCACCGCCCTGCGTATCGCTCATCGCCGCCTCACCTATCTGTACCGCATCCCATATGCGCGTCGGTTAGGTGAAGCTCGGGTCAGTGTAACGAAAACACCAACGAAAAGCGTTTCCATATGGAGAGTTTTCTATATGGAAAACGGACGAATTTGCGTTTTTAGTCAGTGTTTAGAGTTTGCCGTTTGTACATTTTGTGCCGAATCACCCTGTGCGGACGATTCGAAAAACGCACCAATCGAGACCGCAAGTGACCGCCTCCAACAGCAAGATCGCCTACGGCCCGTGCACGCCTCAAGACCAAGCGCCACAAGCGGCTGGCTTCGCCAGCCTCCCCGCCCCTGCTCGCAAGTCGCAGGCACAGGCGCAGGGCTCGGCGTGGCCTTAAGCCGCTTTGCGGCCAAAAGGCCCAATGGGCAAACGGGAAGGGTGGCTTTCAAGCCTTAGAAGATATGGGCTTCTAGGGCGGGTTTTGTCCCCATGTATTGAAAGCCCCCCGTGTTACTGATTACGGGGGGTGACACGCTAAGCTCGCAATCTGTGGAAAACGTCCAACAGGAATTTAGGACAGCCAAATAGCCTACAAATTTTAGTCAGTAGGACAGCTGGGTGTGGTACACAAAGCCCTAAATCCGGAATATAAAAGTTGAGAAGCAACCTGAATGCCAACGCGCCGCTGAGCGGCTTCTACACTAACATCTGATATTTAGAATCGAAGTAATCGATGGCTTACTAATTGGATTGGTGCAGAGTTTAGATCACTCGTTGTTCGACTTTTGAGGAATAGACACACAAAGTGGCACGTAGCGATCTCCTAATTTCTATCGTCCGCGCCGGAGTATCCGGCGACCGCGCAGCTTTGCGCTCTTCTGTAGAAGCAGCGGCAGCCGAGGAACGAGGGAAGAACCATCACATTTTAGCCGATCGCCTTCAGCGAGCACTAGCCGCTATCGCTGTAACTCCGCCAACAACGTCGCAGCATGTGGCCCCAGCTGGCAAAGATGCGATCCTTGAAACGACGCCTCGTCGACGCCTTGATGAATTGATCTTGCCGCTTCCTGTAAATCAACAGGTCGCGCAGTTAGTTGAAGAGCAGCATCGCTCTGATTTGCTGAGGGCGCATGGAATGCAACCTCGCCACAAGATTTTACTATCGGGCCCTCCGGGAAACGGCAAAACCTCTGTAGCTGAAGCCATAGCAGAAGCGCTGGCGGTTCAGTTCTTTACCGTTAGATACGATACTCTCATCGGATCGTATCTTGGGGAAACCAATACACGCCTCGCACGTCTCTTTGACTATGCCCGAACTGTTCCTTGCGTTTTATTTTTTGATGAATTTGACGCAATCGGAAAAGAACGTGGTGATAGCCATGAGACGGGTGAGATTAAGCGGGTAGTATCATTTCTCCTTATGCAAATTGACCAACTGCCTAGCTACGTAGTCACCGTTGCAGCGACAAATCACGCTGAACTACTGGATCGTGCCGTTTGGCGACGTTTTCAGTTACGTCTATCCCTTCCTCAACCATCTCGTGAAATTCTTTCAGTCTTCTTGGATAGACAGATCGACACGTGGCCAGAGCCAGCTGGAATAGAGGCGAAGGTGTTGGCAGGCAAACTAGGAAATGTAAGTTTTGCTGAAGTGCAGGAGTTTTGTCAGACTGTGAGGAGGCAACATATTTTGGCCACCCCAAATCGCGCATTGAGCGATATTTTGCGCGAGCAAGTTGAGCTTTGGACAACTAGGATTACGCCGGGGGAAAATGCCAAACGATCCACAAAAGCCACTCCTGCGATTAAACAACCCAAGAAACGTTGATCGACGCCGCTCCGGAGGCGGGGGCGGACAATCTCGAAAATTTGACCGAGTCATGCAGGGCCAGAAGTATGGGCCCGTATTTAGACAGCTGCGAAGTATTCTTGATCGTGGCGATGCGGCTCTTCGACTTCAAGCAGATGCCGCTTCGCTCGCACCAGAGCGACTGCTGGTTTTCGAGGTAACTGGATTAGTTGGGGATTTTGTAAAAGCCGTTGCACGCATCCCGGGACTGGAGTTTGTAGGTGAGGAAGAACTCCATTCGGACGACCTTGACGAAAATCCCGAGCTCTATTTATTGGTGCCCCAACTTGGGGCACTGAAGGAGATCGTTTCACTTTGGGAGCGATGGCTGCGTGATGGTGTTCTTCCAAGGGGCTATACGCCTTGGCGCAATTTGTTCAGTCAACTTCGTGATATTCGTCCTTGGGGGCCGTCCGACCGCTTGTCTCCATCCAATCGTGAGTATTTCAGAGAAATTATAGACGGGGCAGCAGATGCTGAACTGTTCAGAATTGAAATCGAGCTATTATTTCGTAAAAATGCTGAAGCTTCGCAAGCTTCTGAAGAGGAAATCACAAGGCTTATTATTGAACGCGGAGGCAAAGTTGTTCATCGCGCACACCATTCCGACTTTGCTTATCACGCAATTTTGGCGGATGTAACGGCTGAAGAATTACGTCGAATGGTTGAGCTGGATCAATCGTCACTAGTAGGTGCGGATCCCATTGCCGCGATTGTCCCACAAAGCCTCGGAACGCCAATTGAGACTGCCGAAAATCAGCAAGCGGACATTGTTCGACCACTTCCGAGAAACCCAGAGCCAATTGCTGCGATTTTTGATGCGGTCCCTGTGCAGGCGCACCCGTTGCTGAGAGACAGGTTGACAATTGACGACCCTGACGACCTTGAAGCTAGAGCGGTTGGTTCGCGTACGCATGGTACAGCTATGGCTTCACTCGTCTTGCATGGAGACTTGAACGCCACGCCGTCGCCCATTAACCGCAGCGTATATTTTAGACCCGTAATGTATGCCCAACCACTGGGTGACGAAATATTTAGCGCTGAGAAGCTCGTTATTGACGTAATTGTTGAAGCCGTTATGCGAATGCGAGCCAACGGCGGATCACAGGTTGTGGTTGTCAATATTTCACTCGGAGATAGGACCAAACCTTTCTCGGGCAAGATATCAACTTGGGCGAGAGCTCTAGACTATCTTTCCTTTTCGTTCGGTGTGTTGTTTTTAGTCAGTGCCGGGAATATTCGAGATGGAGTGACGCTCAGTGAGTTTCGCGACGCAAACGCATTCGAGCGCGCTGGACAACAAGACCGCGCAAGGTTGGTTTTTAAAGGAGTAGATGCGGTCAAGGCTGACCGCCGCCTTCTTGCGCCCGCTGACAGCGTAAACGCCCTTACCATCGGAGCTTGGCATCGAGATTCTTCATCTGAGATATTCGGAGGCACTTCCCCATACTTGCCTTACAATGGACAAGACATGCCGAACTTATCTTCGCGGCTTGGACCGGGATTGCGTCGCAGCACTAAACCAGAAGTTTTTTTTGCTGGCGGGAAGGAGCGAATTCGTCTCGATCCAATAGCTGCGCCGGCCCAGATTGCACCACATTTATTGCCGAGTCGTTTTTGGGGGCTGAAGGTTGCCGCCCCCTCAGAGAATGGAGTAGCGGGGCAGCATTTCACAACAGGCACCAGCGCCGCGACGGCGCTCGCTACCCATACAGCTCATCGAATTTTTGATTCCCTTGAAGAAGCTTACCCTCAATTGATTGCTCCCATGTCTCTTATTGAAAGAGCAGCTCTTATCAAAGTGCTTCTGGTTCACTCCGCCTCTTGGCGCGGGTCTGAGTATTTTATTCGGCCGATAATAGACCCCACCAATTCACTACATCACGAGCATTGGAGAAGAGAAGTCTCTAGAAATCTTGGGTACGGCTTTGTTGATCCCGACGATGCTATCATGTGCGCAGAGGATCGTGCCACGATGTGGGCGACCGGGACGCTGGCCTCTGAATCTTCCCTCACATATGACATCTTGCTCCCGGCAGCGTTGACTGCAAATGCGGATCTGCGAGAAATACGGGCGTCGCTTGCTTGGTTTTCTCCGATCCGCCCGGGCCACCTAGCCTACCGAGCTGTGAAATTGAAAATAGCATCCCTCCAAGAAGACGCGCTTCACATGGCTGGTGTCGGAACAACAACGGGGCAACCTTCAAACAGCCAATCTGAAAGTGGAACGATCGTGCATCGCCGATGGCGCGACGCTCGTGTCGGCGACGCTTCCGGTGGCGTTTCGCTCCCCATACAAATTCAAAGAGAGCGTGATCAGGGCGTGCCGGTTGATGAAGCAATTCCATTTGCCGTCGCGGTGACAATTGAGATGCAAGGGCAAGCACAAATTTATGAGCAGGTCCGTGGCCACATTCATGTGCAGCCGAGGGTTGGTGTCAAAGCGAGAGCTTAGAGGACCACGTTGAGAGCTCGTCGTGAATGGTGTGGGATGAGCGAGCAAATGTTTCTGATTTTTTAAAAGCGAATTTGAGAGCGGAATTCAACAAGGAAGGCGTTACAGTATGCAATCTGAGACTTGTACAATCCGCACGATTTTCCAACATAGGACTCAATACTGTGTTCCCTTTTTTCAGCGGCAATATGTATGGTCACCGGCTGAACAATGGAGTGCGCTGTGGCTGGATATAGAAGCAAAGGCCGATCAGCGGCTGGATGGCTTTAAGCCCCAACCACATTTTTTGGGTGCCATCGTTTTAGAACCCACTGGTCAAGATAATCTGGATTCTGTTCCAACTAGCAGCGTGATCGATGGCCAGCAGCGACTAACCACCCTGCAATACATTTTAGCGGCTTTGTCGCTTGTTGCGCGGGCGCATGAATGTGAGCAGCGTGTTCGCACTATTGAAACTTTCCGTTGGAACGAAAACGTTTTTGTGGCGCCTAATATTGAGAAGTACAAAATATGGCCTACACATCCCGATCGAAAGGCGTATGTCGCTGTTATGTCAGCCCGATCGCTCGATGATTTGCCTCAACAATTTCCTGAAAGCTTCACACAGCAATTAACGCTCCGGAAAGTGGGTGTTGAGCATCCGCGCCCACTGGAAGGCGCGTATTATTATGTCGATAAAATTGAGAAATGGATCACTGAACGATCGGCCACTACGGGTTACAGCGAAGAAATTTTGTTGAATCATCTTGCGGAAGCTTTGCTTACAGACATGCAATTGGTGGTCATTCGTCTTGGTGCGAATGATGATGCTCAAGTAATCTTCGAGACGCTAAATGGTCGGGGCGCTCGTCTAACAGCCACCGACTTGATTAGAAACTACGTATTCTTAAAAGCGGACAAGGAATTTGTGGCTGCCGAAGAGGCCGAAGGTGCAGATCCTGAGGATACACCTGAAATCCTTTATGAAAGATATTGGACACCTTTTGAGCAGACAGAATGGAAACAGGCTCAGAGACGTGGTCGCCTTTCGCGCCCACGACTGGAGTGGTTCATTCAAACCGCAACCACGCGTACCTTACGCGACGAAGTTGAGATGGAGCGATTATATCCTAGCTTCAAGAAATTGATAGAAGGCGGGCATTGTGAGACAGCTGTTGACCTACTCGGGATGCTCTCCTCGGCGGCCACTTCTTACAGAGCCCTCCTTGATGGTGAAGGATTATCTCCAATTTCAGAGTTCGGCAGGCGACTGTCTGCTTGGGAGACGACCACGGTGCACCCCTTGGCACTCGCGGTTAGTGGATCAAATACAATTTCTGATGCAAATAAGAGGGAGGCGTTTGATCACCTGATTAGTTATATAGTGCGCCGTGCTGTCTGTGGGCTGACGGCAAAAAACTATAACAACAATTTTCTTGGGATTTTGCGTAGAGTAGAAGAGGGTGACATTAGCGCCGAACGTATTGCTCAGGAGCTATTATCGTATGATGGAGAGGCCTCTCGCTGGCCACGAGATGATGAATTTCAAAACAATTGGCTAAACGTCGATTTGTATGAACGCTTAGGCTCTCGAGCAACCGCAGCAATTCTAGTAGAAATTGAGAATATCATTCGTCTGGATCGGCATGCGGAGGAGCCATTTAATCGGCGAAATGATCATTGGGTTGAACACATTCTACCTCAGGCGTGGTGGACCTATTGGCCTTTGGCGGATAATAGCTTTGCAACAGGCGAAGAAGTTACTGCCGTTGTGTCAGCGAAGTTGGGCGGAGGTGTACTCAATGAACGACAGCAGCACATAGCTGCGCGCCTCGATTGCCTACACAAAATTGGCAATCTCACATTGCTCTTAGATGATGCCAATCGTGAACTATCAAACAACCCTTTTCTTTCAAAAGAAGTTGACGGTGACACAGTTGTTATCGGCAAGAAGGAAGGCTTATTCAATTTTTCAAACCTTCATCTCAATAGGATGTTGTGGGCGAAGCAGTTTTGGAACGAACAAGCCATTGAGGAACGTACTGGGGAGTTGTTTGAGTATGCTTTGCGCTTGTGGCCTCGTCCATAGGGTCAAGAAAACAAGATTTCACATTTCTCAAACTAGCTGTTGAAGGCGGATAGCTATCAGCTTCTAACATAAATGGCCCAGTACTCATCCTCGCCCTCTTCGGTGCACCAATTTTCTCATCTTTGTTTTTATGTGGGCTGCATCGGGCGTCAATGCGTTCAGTGAAAGTCACGGCTTTTGGGGACGAAGCGGGCGGCGCGGAGTTGTTGGGTTTCGTGGCGGGTGGTTTTGGGGATGTGCGGGTCCTGATTGTCGCCGCCGGGATCTTCCGCGGTTGAAATCGTCGCCAGTTCATATGTCAGGTCCTCCACTTCATCGGCAATGATGTGAACGACGATCCCTTCCTTCTGCACGCGGCCTCTGATGCCGAACAGACGCGAGGTGAGCACGATGCGCCGGTACTGCTCATAGATTTTCGGCCAGATGATAATATTGGCAACGCCCGTTTCGTCTTCCAGCGTTGCAAAGATAACGCCGCTGGCTGTGCCCGGTCGCTGCCGCACCAGCACAAGACCTGCCAGACGGACCGGCGCATGGTTGGCAAGCTCGTCGTTCAATTGACGATGCGTGACAACCCCGCGCGCCGCAAAACGCTGACGCAGGAATGATATCGGATGGGCCTTGAGAGACAGGTGCAGGGTCGCATAATCAAGCACCACATGTTCGCCAAGTGGCATAGCGGGCAGGATTACTTCGGCCTCGCGCTGGAAACCATTTTCTTCCAACGAGGCAAAGAGCGGCAGCGCAGCAGGCTTTACGCCTTTTTGTCCCTCGCCATAGCCGCCCAACCCCCGCACGGCCCAAAGTGCGGCACGCCGGTCAAGCCCGAGCGAGCGAAACGCATCGGCATCGGCAAGGCGTTCAATATGGCGTGGCAATAATTGCGTTCTGAGCCAAAGATGACGCACAGAATCAAACCCCCGCTCCCTGCTCTTCTCAATTATGTCTCCGACGTCTGCCCGCACCCCTTTGATTTGTCTGATCCCCAACCGCACCGCGCAAAGATGCTGACCCGGCACACGCTCCAGCGTGCAATCCCAGTCGCTGTAGTTGACATCAACGGCACGTATTTCGACGCCATGCTCCTTTGCGTCACGCACCAATTGGGCGGCGGCGTAAAAACCCATCGGTTGTGAGTTCAGGATCGCTGCACAAAACACATCCGGATAATGACATTTGAGCCAGGACGACACATAGGCAAGCAAAGCAAAACTTGCGGCGTGGCTTTCAGGAAAGCCGTAATCAGCAAAGCCCTCGATCTGTTTGAAACAGCGTTCGGCGAAATCCGGCTCGTAGCCGTTCTTCAACATGCCACCAATGAATTTTTCGCGGTGCAAACCAATCGTGCCCGTTCGCCGGAACGTCGCCATGGCGCGGCGTAGTTGATCGGCCTCGCCTGGTGTGTATCCCGCCGCGACGATGGCCATCTTCATCGCCTGCTCTTGAAAAAGCGGGATACCGAGCGTTTTCCTGAGAACATCTTCCAGCTCAGGAGACGGAAAGGTAACAGAGTCAGGATCGCTGCGGCGCTTCAGGTAAGGATGCACCATGCCGCCCTGAATGGGACCGGGGCGCACAATCGCCACTTCGATCACGAGGTCATAAAAATTGCGGGGGCGCAGGCGTGGCAGCATCGACATCTGGGCGCGGCTTTCAACCTGAAAGACACCGACAGAATCGGCACGGCACAGCATGTCGTAAACCACCGCATCATTTTGCGGTACGGTTGCGAGATCGAGATCGACGCCATGATGGTCGCGCAACAAATCAAAAGCTTTGCGGATGCAGGATAACATGCCGAGTGCCAGCACATCGACTTTCAGGATACCCAGCGCATCAAGATCATCCTTGTCCCATTCGACAAAGGTACGGTCCACCATCGCCGCATTACCGATGGGCACAACTTCATTGAGCGGGCCTTTGGTGATGACAAAACCGCCGACATGCTGCGACAAGTGACGCGGGAACCCGAGCAATTGCCCGGTCAAATCAAGCACTAACGCGAGGCTCGGGTCGGTGGGGTCAAGCCCTGTGCGTTGTGCATCCTCGGCTGAAATGCCCTTGCTCGATGAACCCCAGCCTGAGCGCGACAGGGCTTGCACGATGTCTTCCGACAGACCGAAAACCTTGCCAACATCCCGAATGGCGCTGCGCGAACGATAAGAAATGACGGTGGCGGCGATGCCTGCCCGGTCGCGCCCATATTTGCGATAAATATATTGCATCACTTCTTCACGCCGCTCGTGTTCAAAGTCGACGTCAATATCAGGTGGTTCATCGCGTTCAAGCGAGACAAAGCGTTCAAACAGAAGATTGATTTCGGTCGGGTTGACCGAGGTGATGGAGAGACAAAAGCAGACAACGGAATTGGCCGCCGAGCCGCGCCCCTGACAGAGAATTTTGAGCCGCCGTGCTTCACGCACAATGTCATGCACGGTGAGAAAATAGGGTGCGTATTGCTTTATCGCGATGAGAGCAAGCTCGCGCCGGATGGTGGCCTGAACCTCATCGCTGATGCCGTTGGGAAAAACACGGTGCGCACCCTCCCATGTCAGACGTTCCAAAAGTTCTTGCGGTGTTTCGTTGTCCGAAAATGTGTCGGCGGGGTATTCGTATCGCAATTCATCGAGTGAAAACGAGCAGCGCCGCATGATGATGAGCGATTGCGCCAAGGCATCGGAAAATGACGCGCAAAGGCGCGCCATTTCGGCGGCGTCTTTCACATGCCGTTCGGCATTGACTTCGAGCAGATAACCCGCTGTTTCCAGTGTCACATGCTCGCGGATACATGTGAGTACATCCTGCAGGGCACGGCGTTCCGGTGCGTGATAGAGCACGTCATTGGTGGCCAGAAGAGGCACACGCGCTGCTTGCGCGATGCCCTGCAAGGCTTGGAAACG
>TARA_R110002110_G_C13467497_1_pt1 | contig 12401 bp, 8 predicted proteins | sample TARA_R110002110 | Tara Oceans TARA_R110002110 (sample SAMEA4397330) | marine metagenome | biome: Polar Biome; feature: [SRF] surface water layer (ENVO:00010504); material: water (ENVO:00002006), including particulate matter (ENVO:01000060) such as... | depth 5 m
AATGGTGGCTATGGGTGGACTTGAACCACCGACTTCAGCATTATGAAAAATTTTAAGCATGAATTGATGGTAGCACTCCATATCACTCTATGTCAAATAATTGCTTATAAAACAATTACCTACAATTGATTTGTTTTTTTTGCCGTGTTACAAATATTACTACTTTGTAACGAACAGTGGCTATCAGGCGGCTATCAGCATGAAAAAAAAGATTACCACAAAACTAGTGCTAGGGTCAGAGGTTCAAGATAAAGTCTATGACATAACTGACGAGACTTTAAGTGGCTTTATTCTTCGGGTAAATCCTAGTGGGTTAAAGAACTTTTATGTGCGTTATACACTACCTAACGGTAAACGAGGGCGAATGGTATTAGGGGCTGTAAATGTTATTACAGTTGCTCAAGCAAGGGCTGAGGCTAGAAAAATATTAGGTCAAGTTGCGCTGGGTATTGATCCTAAAGCTCCCGAACATCAATCAATAAAGATAATACCAACCCTGAAAGAGTTTGTAGAAGAGCAATATAAACCTTGGTCTGAAGCTCATCATCAATGGTCACATTCCCATATAACCACATTGTACAGAATGAAAGAATTTCTTAATTTACCGTTAAATGAAATCAAAGTGCAACCTGTAGAGAAATGGCGATCAAACTGTTTAAAGAACAAATTAGCGCCATCTACGGTCAATCGAATGACCGCGGTACTTCGATCAGTAATTTCTCGTGCTTTTGACTGGGAAGTCATAGAAACACACCCTTTGGCTAGATTAAAGCAGCTAAAGGTCGATAGGTCGCCCAACATAAGATATCTAACAGAAGATGAAGAAAGCAGATTACGATTAGCTTTAGATGCACGCGAACTTAAGCTGCGCAAAGACAGAGATAAGGGCAATGAATGGCGCTCAGAAAGAGGATATGAACTTTATCCTGATATGAAAGACCAATATTTCGCAGATTATCTTAAACCTCTTATATTGTTATCCCTAAATACAGGCGCTAGAAAAGGGGAAATCTTTAGATTGCACTGGGAAGATATTAATTTTGAGCGTAAGAGCTTAGTTTTAGTGATGAGGGGAAAGCGTAAATCTCATACCCGTCATATTCCACTTAATAAAGAAGCATTGGACACTCTAACCGAGTGGCGTAAGCAACAATCAAAGTCAGATAAATTGGTTTTCCCTTCTAAAGATGGGGGTGCATTTAATAACGTTCAGACTTCATGGGAAAAGCTGAGAATAGAGGCTGATATAACAACGTTCCGCTGGCACGATATGAGACACCATTTTGCAAGCCGTCTTGTGATGAATGGGGTGCCATTGAATACTGTGCGCGAGCTATTGGGACATACGAATTTAGAAATGACTCTGAGGTATGCGCATCTGGCGCCTGAGCAGAAGGAGAATGCGGTGGCGACTTTGGATAAGTGAGTGTATTGCTTGAAAATCCGCCGCACCGCAGGGGAAATCTAAAAAAGTATTTAAAGACCCTCTAATTTAGCTAATAGGCTTTAACTTCCCACTTTTAACCCACTCAGAATAACAAGCATCTAAATGGCGAACAAAATTATTAAACTCTTTGTTTGTTTGGATGCCGAATTCTGGTTCGTTTATACACAGCCATGTATACGCTTCATGATGTGGTATACCCTTATGTTCCATTACTTCATCTACCCTCGAAGGATAAAAGAGCCACCATTTAGCAAAGCCATTAGGGTAAATGCTACTTTTTTTAGTGAAAGGATCTAAAGTCCATGTGATTGGACTTTTAAATGTAGATGCAACATATTCAAAAAATTCATCTAAGCCTTCAATATCTTCAACATAACCCCATTTTAGCATTAATAGCTCATTAAAAGAGTTTTCATCGTAGGCAAGGTATCCTGGCTTGCGCATAATGTTTGCAACAATCCCCAGGCTACGCAGTATTTCAAAATATTTATCCTTTAAATCTATTGGGTCTGACATTATATCTTTCCTACTTTGTTCGCAACATTACCACGTTTATGCACTTTAACAGGGCTCCATGGATCTCCCTCATACACTTTTACACCGTTTGGATTTAATTTACTTATTATATTTTGAAAATCTCCTCGGGGTATAGGGTTTTTTGATAACCTAGGATCGTAAACATAATGATTATCTCGATACACAGTATGATATTCATAAACTTCACTTATTAAAGTTTTTCCTTGCTTTTGCCCAATAAATACGTCTCTGCCTACTTTGGGCTCAATAGTAATAATAGTTCCTTTTTTACCAGTTGCTTTATACAGCTCTTCAGCTATTTCTGAACAGTCTGTATACCCTATATCTGCAACCATGCTCTTCATTCCGGGAGAATTTAACTCTTTGATAGCATCTTTGCTAGGAGGAAACTTAGAATTAACATTTCTAAATTGATACTGGAATTCAGTTTTATTTTTTCCCCATTCAAAACGACTTTCACTATCTTTTGATTGTTTTGATTCAGGATGTAAACTTGTATCTCGTTCATCATCCGAATCACTCCTACTACCTCCGGCATCAGAGCTATACCCACCATCATCTCCATGGGCGCCAGACTGTTGCGCAATCCTCTGGCTACTACGTCGTGTTACTGGCCCTTTGTTTCCTGTTTTAGTCGTGTTCTGAAACGAGTGCAGTATCGCTGTTGTGGTGCCACCTATCTTAGATTGAGCTTGCTTTTCAGTTATTTTAGCACTTCTTGTAACCCTTTTAGTAGGTTTTTTATTACGCTGACTATCTTTTTCTGAGGCAGCTTTTCTTTTGTCTGCTACTTGCTTGTCTTTTGCTTTAGATTTGCTGACTTTTTCTTTATGAGCATCCACAGAGGATTTTACCTGGGCGGAGGATTGCGTAGCGATTTTTGTGGATATTGTTGATTTGGTAGTTGTCTTTTTTCTTGTGCTTCTAACTTCCTTGGTTGAACTTATTTTTTGACTAGCGGCTTTTTGTATTACAGATTTTTTTACAGCAGTTTCTGTTGTTTTCCAGCTGGCAAACATTTTTTTTAGTTCTGCCTTTCTTTCAATCTTCTTAAGTTCTTTGGTTTCAGCTTTTAGATTCGACTGTTCATATCTTTTGAATATATTTTTGACCTTTTCTTTTGTAGTCAATTTAGGCGGTTCTTTTTGTTTCGTCATTAAATTTGCAACTTTCTCTTTTGTAGTTAACGGCTTAGTCGCAGGAATAATTTTAGTCTTAGTCGCAGATACAGCCTTGCCTTGGTCAATTACTTTTTTAGGTTGTATGGTTGAACTTCTAGGATTTTGAGCTGGAACTACCTTGTTTGTATGGCCCATTGAAGTAGACTGAAGTTGTTGAAACCGACTATTTATAACCCGTATTTGGTGGACTTTAGGGTATGGGGCTGTGTTTCGGCCCGCGCCATAATTTACGACTTGTTTGACTCTTGTTGGGATAGCCCGCCCATCGGCCACACGTTTCGCATGTTGCAATTTGTCTTTTAGTCTATTTTGCTTGGCATGCGAAGAAGCAGATTTATTTAGATCTGCTATTTGCTTTAGTTTTCGTGCTGTTTCTCTTTTAGCAGCATCTCTTCTTGCTGTAACTTTAACTTGTTTAGCAGTTTCTTTTTCAGCCGCCTGTTTGGAAGCTAGTTTTTCTGCTGCTTGCCGATTAGCTTCTTGTCTAGCTCTTTGAGCCACAAGAGCCTTTGCGGCGGCGTCCCGTGTACTAGATTTAACGGCATTGCTTGTTCGGCTTTTTTTATATAGAGAACTACGGGCCGCTGAGTTCAGTGACATATAAAATTCCTTGTTGTGACTATTATTTCCAGTTTAAATTCTACATTTTTTAGTTGCTACTCGTTCCGAACTCAACTTGAGTTTAAAGCCCGGCTTTTTTCTTGGTTGTTGATTTTTTCTTATTAATAGGTGCTTGCTTTGGTGTTGTTGTAGCTTCACGACGAGCTTTAGTTGTCGCATCGTAGCTATGGGTAACAGGTGGTGTTACTTGCTTCACTTCAGGTAGAGATGCTATGTTCGATGAATCTATATTAGCAATTCTCATCATGTTATTAATAAGAGATTTTTCTTGTTGTGTTTTAGCTAAGTGTAATAAATCTTCAGCACCATTATGAATACCCTGAAAATCATACTTATAGTTTTGTTTTTTCTGTTGTGCATTTAGATTTTGTTCATCATCAATAAACTCATCCATCTCGACTAAATATTCAGAAAGTGTTGTGTTTTGATTTAATACAGCAACTTGGAGAAGAGAGCGATTTAAGCTATCACGCTGCCCAGCATGCGCACCATGGCTAAATAGGAAGTCTAATTCAGAATTATCTTCAATATTTATTTGCTTATTGGCTATCAAAAAGAGTGTTCGTGCAGCTATTAGTGTTGTGCATAAAGACAGATTTTCTTTTTCTAATGCAATTTGAAATGCCGTTTTATTATCTTTATTTCGACTATCTATGGCTACACCCTTAGCAATTAAGGCCTTAGGCATGACTATGTCTTTAGTGTTGTGGGCCACGGTGCTTAAAGCATTGTCACCATTATTATTTTTATCCGTGGGGTTTGCGCCTAGTTCTAGTAACTTAGTTGTGCAATGTTTAGAGCCAGATGCTGCTGCCAACAAAAACAACGTATTACCTTTTTTATCTGTTGCACCTAAATTGACTGTGTTCTCAGGGTGTTCAATAAGATGATCAAAAATACTCTCTTGTCCTTTTTCTGCTGCATGCATCAATTCTGTTTTGTTTTGCATATCTTGACAGTTAATGTTTGCACCATGATTAAGTAAAGACTTTACAATTAATTCAGAATCAGGACCATTTTGAATTGCTAGCATTAAAGTTGTCTCGCCATTATCATTGACGGCATTAATATCTGCACCTTTTGAGATTAGGTATCGAACAGATTTTAATTTTTGTTCTTGACAGGCAATATGGAGACTTGTATTACCATTTTCAAAAGTATCATCAATATCAAAATAAACTTTTCTATCAAAGTTATCTAATATAACTTTCATTTCATTGATATTATTAAGCTGTAATGCACGATAAAATCTTAACTTGTCACCATGTCTGTAATAAAAATCTTTTGCGTTGTCATAACTTTCAATCTTTTTTCCCTTTTCAAGCTCTTCTTGAGTTGGGAATGGTTCACTGTACTTGATGTTCGATTTATAATCTGAAATTAATGTTTTTAACATTTTCAAATCTTTATTATTTGCGGCGCATGCTATGGCGCTCAATTTATCATTAGTATCTACTTGGAATGGATTTGTGCCGCTCTTGAGCAATAGTGTAACAATTTTCTGATGCCCTGAATTAGTGGCCCAAAGTAATGCTTGTAGCATATCAGTTTTTTTCAGGTTGGCTGTTTGAAGTAGATAATCAACAGTTTTTTCTGCATTGGCTCTAGCTGCTTGCATAAGGGCTGTCCAACACATATGATCTGTTTCATCAATATTGGCGTTATGTGCCAAAAGAAATTTCACCATTGATAGATCATCTTGTGATGCAGCATAACTTAATGGCGTGAGTGCTCGAGTATCTATATATTTGTTAGGAGTGTAAAATGTGAGTGCGTGTTTTGCGCCAATCTCGACAAGATAAGTAATAATATCTTTGTGCCCTAGTATTGTTGCCAAAGTCAACGGTGTTAGGCTGTAGGATTCTGTAGGGCGAACCGTAGTGTTTTTTAATATGATAGGGCTTTCATTTGGATTGACCTTAAATTCACTAATTGCTTTTTTGACTACATCCAAATTACCACCTTGTACAGCAGCATGTAAAAATGAAAAATCTTTTATACCGCAAATATTACGCTGGTGTGCAGCTCTTTTGTCATTTTGAGATCCAAAAAAGAAGTTCCAAGTAGCTTTGATACCCCAACTAGGAGAATATTTTTTCTTCAAATATTGATGGATTAAATTTACGGATTTTAAATCACCATTAGCAGCGGCATATTTGAGGGGCGTAACACTGAGCTTGATACTCAAACCTTTTTGATATGGATCAGCCAATCTTATTGGCATAAGCGTTTCAAAGTCTGCCCCACTATTTAAACATTTCTGAATTTCGCTATGATTTTTATCCATAAGTGCTTGTACAAACTTTTGGGTTACTTCATTTTTCATTTTGTTTTCTCTATTTAATTAATGGGCATAGCAAAACGTTGAATGAAAAGGCATTGTATTATATACACCTTATAAGTAGCGGACTCTGAATATGTACGCTGAATTCAACATGGCTTTTGGCAGTGTTGGATTATATGCGACACTAAGAGTGTATGGAAGTAATATAACTACCGAACATCGTTTGATTATGTTGACAAACTTTATCGACTTGCTGAGAGTTGGCAGGGATTAATGCCTAAAGAAGAGGTCTATTTTGAGCTGTAGATAGTTACCAATTTTGTAACTGTAATATATAGATTGAATCAGGTTTAATAATTTCTCTCCAACCACAAATCTAAATCATCCTTCAAGTATCTAACACTTTTTCAATTTTCAGATGCTTAGGTCCAATTGTGCGATTACCTATTTTACCTTCCACGCGATCTTTGTGTACAAAATTAAATATGGTGAGAGAGCTGTTGGGCCATACTAATTTAGAGATGACCCTGAGATATGCGCATTTAGGGCCTGAGCAGAAGGAGACAGCAATGGCGACTTTGGACAGGTGATAATTCACAAAGTCCATATTTCGTACCTGTCCTGCATATGAATAGCTAGGGTCAACAAGAGTTACTCAACTGGTTTTTTTTCTGGCTGCTAGTTTCCATTAATAAAATATTCTGGTGGGTGATTATTACATTCGCTGACATTATCAATAAACACAAAATAATATCTTCACACAGAGTTTTATAGTTACATTCCTGACTATTTTTACGTAGTTAAGTAGTCTTCTTAAATCTTTGTTAGTTTTAATTGTAACTAATGGGCCTGTCTCTATCTTGATTAAAAGGAAGTCGTTCGTGTCTCAGCAAGAAGTACTATTACAGTATATAGATTTTATACCCGTTATCATGCTTGTCCCTGTCATGATATATGTTTTGCTCAAACATGTTAGAGAGACTTGGGCTCCAAGTTTTTTTACAACAATGGGTATTTTTGGAACATTTGTAGGTCTCTTTCTGGGATTGTTGCCGTTTATTCTAACTCCAGATAATAGTATCGCAGACAACTTTACTTCTTTGATTCGTGGCGTAGGTATCGCCATGGGCTGCTCAGTTGCAGGTATATTCTGTGCTTTAATTTCCAAAGGGTCTCAGCATCTAATCAAAAATGTGAACTCCAATGTTGCTCAAACAGGAGCCACTGCAGATACTCTCGCTGATCTTTTAAAGGCAATTCTCGAGCAACAAAGCAAACAAACATCTAATATGGCAGCTATGCAAAAGTCTATAGCTGGTGATGGGGATGGTACATTATTAACTCAGCTTCAAAAAATCAGAGCTTCTTTTTCTTATAAGCAAGATGAATTAATTAAATCTTTTAGAGATTTTTCTGAAAATATGGCTAAGAGTAATAGCGAGGCGTTAATTGAAGCGTTGCAAGAAGTCATCAAAGATTTTAATCAAAAAATAAGTGAGCAGTTTGGCGACAACTTTAAACATTTGAATTTAGCTGTTGGCAAATTATTAGAATGGCAGGAAAACTATAAAGAACAATTGATAGAGATTCACAATGAACTCAAAACTTGTTCTGAGGGAATGCAATTGTCACGAGAATCTTTATCTGTAATCTCAGATAAAACTGAATCTATCGTGAAGATGGCATCTTCTCTTGAGGAGATTCTATTAGCATATAAAGCGCACAAAGATCAGCTGGCAGGACATTTGGAAGCTTTTGCATCACTATCCACGCAAGCAAAAGATGCGTTTCCAACCATTCGAGACAATATTGAAAATATTACCGTAAAACTATCCGACACAGTAGAAAAAACTTCAAAAGCCTATAATGGTACCTTAAGTAAGCAGAGTGATCTTTTAACAAGTATATTAAAAAGTCATGAGAATACAAACAGTGAGATTCACAAAAGTTCTGAAAATTTAATTTCTTCTATGCGTGACAGTATGGAGTCTATATCAACAAATATCACAAGTGCTATCGAAAAATCCTCCAAGCATCAAACTGCAATGTTAGAGAAGCAAGCTAAATCTGTAACTGATTCAATGACATTGTTTGATGATAAGACAAAAACAGTATTCTCTTCAATACAAAGCAATATTGATGCTATGACAAATAATCTGAGTAATGCTATGAATCAAGTTTCAGTAAGACTAGAAGAACAGGTTGTTGCAATTGATAAGGCACTGGAAGAAGAACTAACCAAGTCATTAAATAGTTTGGGCAGCCAGTTAGTATCTCTATCTAATAAGTTTGTTTCAGATTATACGCCATTGACATCACAGCTGAAAAAAATAGTTGAAATGGCTTCTGAAACTAGGAGTAGCTAATGACGTTGCCTTTCTTGCCCCAAGCACAGCATGCAAGTGATGACAGTCACTGGATATCTCTTTCAGATATTATGACTGGTCTAATGATGATATTTTTAGTTATATCCATTTGTTTTATGATAGAGCTAGATGAAAAACAAAAGCAATCTAATAGTGCGGTTATAAGCTATAAAGCTACTAAACAAGAGTTGTTTGAAGAGCTATCAGAGGAGTTTTCTGGTGATTTAAAAAAATGGAAGGGCACTTTAGAAAAAGATACATTGATTGTTAGGTTTCAAGATCCGGAAATTTTATTTGAGTCAGGGAAGGATTCAATCACAAACGAGTTTAAAATAATCTTGAATGATTTTATTCCAAGATACTTTCAAATATTAACTAAAGAAAAGTATATTGATAATGTTCAAGAGATTCGTATTGAAGGTCATACCTCCAGTGAGTGGTCTAGTGAGCCAAATGGTGATATTGCATACTTAAAGAACATGGCGCTTTCACAAGATAGAACAAGAAGTGTTCTTGAATATATACTAGGTTTGAGAACTGTTAAGCATCATAAAATCATGATTAGGAAATTTTTAACGGCTAATGGCTTATCATCAAGCAGACCTATAAAACTTAACAATCTAGAAAATAAAACTTTATCTCGTCGAGTTGAGTTTAGAATTGTAACAAATTCAGAAAGGCTTGTTGAGGAGCTATTTACTAATTCAAATTATTCAACTGAAGAAGACTCATTGTCATGAAGCTGCCAGATTTTGAATTTCATTCGGTATTTAAAGAGTTGCTTGCAAAAATGGGAGCAGATAAAATTTCTATTGGTCATGATTCTGAATGGCAAAGAATCACGATTCAGTTACAACAAAAAGGTATTGATGTAACCCTTGATGAAATCACAACTTGTGATGATAGAACTTTTGAGTTTAAAGGGCAAAAAGTTCTTATTTATATAAGAGACCAATATAGTAAATATATGTCGTCTGGAGGTTATAAATTCCACATTTCCCATTGTAATACTTATGATGGAATGATTAAGAAAAAGAGACACAGTCGATATGTTGTTTCAAATAGAAAGGATGGTCAATTTGTTGTTAACGTTATAGAAAAAAATGAACTAGTTGAGGAAGGGTTAGAGCTAAAACTGCATGTTTGTCAAAATTGTATAAAAACCTTATCGTTAGATGTTAAACCTAACCAATTTAATATTAAAGAATTTTTTGACAAATACTCAACGGTAATTAAAAATATTCCAAAACATACAGAGAGAACAGCCCCTATCAATCTATACGCGCCTGATTGGAATGCTGTAGCAAAAATCAAGAAAGAAGACACAAAGTGGACGTGTCAGGAATGCGAAATCAACTTGGAGCAAGAGGCTTATCGAAGATATTTACATGTTCACCATATAGACCATGACAAATCAAACAATCAAGAACATAATTTGGCAGTTTTGTGTATTACTTGTCATTCTAATAAATCTGGTCACGAGAGAATGAAGTATTCTCCAGAGTATATTCGGTTTCAAGCGATTTCCTTGGAAATAGGATGCTAACTACCGTGTTAGGTTATAACTAATGTGAGTTGGGATCTTAATAGCCATGTCAAAAAACGTATGTTTTACTTTTTACTGTATCTATAAATTATGGGCTGCACTGAATATGAAAAAAATATTAATTATATTACTCATTAATGTTTGTATTGTTTTTCCAGTATTTTCTCAAAACTTAGTTGAGAAAAATCAACTTGAGAATAATGCTGGCAATGATTTAATAATCAGAAATGCTGAACAAGGTGATGTAAGAGCGCAAGACAGCCTTGGGTTTATGTATTTAAGTGGGTATGGCATACCCGAAGATTTTGATTTGGCGCTGAAGTGGTATACAAAAGCAGCAGAACAAGGGTTAGCAAGCTCGCAATATAGTCTTGGATATATATATCTTAATGGAAAAGGTATACCACCAGACTATAGATTATCACTGAAATGGTTCAAAAAATCTGCTGAACAAGGAGATGAAAGAGCACAAGATAGTCTTGGATTTATGTATTTAAATGGGTATGGCGTACCTGAAGATTTTGATTTGGCGCTGAAGTGGTATACAAAAGCCGCAGAACAAGGGTTAGCAAGTTCACAATATAATCTTGGGTATATGTACATGCATGGAAAGGGTGTGCCAAAGAACTACGATTTATCGATGAAATGGTTCAAAAAATCTGCAGCTCAAGGAAACATAGAGTCAATCACTAGCCTTGGCCATATGTATTTGAATGGGTATGGGGTGCCTAAAAACTATAACTTAGCGTTGAAGAGCTATACGCAAGCTGCTGAACAAGGTAGTGCATATGCCCAAGGTACTCTTGGTGAAATGTATTTTAAAGGGCATGGAGTACCCCAGGATTATTGTTTGGCATTTAGGTGGTTTGGAAGTTCTGCAGAGCAAGGAGTGGCAGAAGCACAATTCAATCTCGGGTTTATGTACTTAAAAGGATATGGAGTGCCTCAGGATTATAATTTAGCTTTAAATTGGTTCGAAAAATCTGCTAGGCAAGGCGTAGTAGATGCACAATATAATCTTGGAACAATGTATATGAAAGGATACGGAGTGTCTCAAGATTATAATTTAGCACTTAAGTGGTTTGAACTAGCTGCTGAGCAAGGAGTTGCAAAATCAAAGTATAACCTTGGGGTTATATATATTAATGGATTTGGGGTATCTAAAAATTATGATTTAGCGTTTAAGTGGTTTAAACAAGCTGCGGAGCAAGGAGACGCAGAAGCACAACATATGCTTGGTCTTATGTACTCACGTGGGCCTGGTAGTGTTTTGAAAAGTTACGATTTAGCTTTGCAGTGGCTTACAAAATCCGCAGAACAAGGGTGGGCTAATGCACAATATAGCCTTGGGTATATGTACATGACTGGAGAGGGAATACCAAAAAACTATGAATTATCGATGAAATGGTTCAAAAAAGCTGCAGCTCAAGGAAGCGTAGAATCAATGACCAATCTTGGACATATGTATTTGAATGGGAATGGGGTACCTAAAAACTATAACTTAGCGTTGAATTGGTATAAACAAGCCGCGGAACAGGGAAGCATGAGCGCCCAAAATAGTATTGGAGAAATGTATTTTAAGGGGTATGGAATATCCCAGGACTATAATTTAGCGTTAAAATTGTTTGAAAAATCTGCAAAGCAAGGAATGGCAGAAGCACAACATAATTTAGGACTTATGTTTTTGAAAGGATATGGCGCTGCACAGGATTACAATATAGCACTTAGGTGGTTTGAAAGTTCTGCAGAGCAAGGAGTAGCAGAAGCACAATTTAACCTTGGTTTTATGTATTTGAAGGGGTATGGGACACCTAAGGATTATGGTTTAGCATTAAAATGGTTTAAGCTCGCAGCAGAACAAGGGGAGTTAAAGGCACAGCAAAACATAGGAGTTATGTATATTAATGGTTATGGAGTTCCAAAAGATTATGATTTGGCTTTTAAATTGTTTAAACAAGCAGCTGAACAAAATTGTGCTGACTCACAATATAGTCTTGGGCTTATGTATACTAAAGGACATGGGGTCTCTAAAGATTATGGTTTAGCCTTTAAATGGTTTAAACAAGCAGCAGAGCAAGGATATGTGGATGCACAGTATATGCTTGGGCTTATTTATTTAAATGGATCTGGGGTTTCTAAAAATTATGATTTAGCTTTAAAATGGTTTGAGCAAGCTTCAGAGCGGGGGATGGTAGAAGCTCAAAATAATATTAGACTCATGAAAGCTAATAGAGATTTAGAGAGCTAAGAGGATAAAAAGGACTCCCATTATAATTGTTTAATGAAAAAAATAATGGGTGTCCTTGTTGATTTTGTAGATATTTTATTCAAGATAAAATCTCCCTCTGCATCAAATTTCATTCCACATAAAAAACATAAAAAGGACACCCAATCTAAATACTGATTGTAAAAATTAAGC
>TARA_R110002110_G_scaffold47988_1_pt1 | contig 12400 bp, 12 predicted proteins | sample TARA_R110002110 | Tara Oceans TARA_R110002110 (sample SAMEA4397330) | marine metagenome | biome: Polar Biome; feature: [SRF] surface water layer (ENVO:00010504); material: water (ENVO:00002006), including particulate matter (ENVO:01000060) such as... | depth 5 m
ACAAAGCAACCCAAAAATCGCCGATGTGAAACAGTCAAACGGGATGATCCACGTGATCGACGGCCTTCTGATGCCCAAACAATAAATCCACGGGATGTCCATCATCGGACTTACCAACCTACCCTCCAAACCCTGTGGTCCAGGTGGGTCTGTTTATCTGAGCGGCTTGTTAATGCGCGGGCGCGGTAACCACGTCCAGCAAGCTGCGCCCCCCGTCAATCACCATGATCTCTCCGGTCATAAAGCCTGAACTTTCGGCCGCCAGAAACTGCACCGCGTGGCACAGTTCGTTTGGGGCCGCAATCCGCCCGAGGGGCGTGTGTTTGCGGATGTCGTCACGCCATTCCCGATTATCGGCGACGGCTTGTCTCAAGGACTCGCTCATCACCGAGCCGAACGATATCGCGTTCACCCTGATCCTGTGCGGAGCCAGGGAAAGAGCCATGGAACGGGTCATCTGCTGGACGGCTGCCGACGCGATGGAATACCCCATCAATTCGGGCTGGATTTGGCGGGCTGCGATGGAGCTGAGGTTGATGATGGACCCGATCTGCCCTTCTGGCTGATCTTCCGTCCGCTTCATCATGCGTTTGGCCACCATTTGTGACAATTGCAACGCCGTCATCAAGTTCTGTTCCAACAAGGTCAGAACTGAAGTATCCTCAACATCAAGAGCGTCAGTCACCTGCAATTGGCGGGATGCGTTTACCAGAATATCAACCTCTTCAAACGCGTCGATGGTTGCCGACAATAAATTGGCCAGGGTCAGCCGTTGCCGCAGATCACCCGAGAACGTGCGAATATTCCCGTCTTCCGGTTCATCCCCCAAAGATTTCATGAGTTGCTTTTCATTGGCATCGGCGCACATCACATTTGCGCCCTGATCCGCCAGATGCCGTGCAATCGCCAGGCCAATGCCCGATGCGGCACCCGTCACAATCGCGGTCTTGCCAGTAATCGAAAAAGACATCTTGGATCCTTTCGGGGTGTTTTTATCGCCGGGCGCGCGTTGGCCGACTCGCATGAAACAGCTTGAATCGCGCGTCGCCGCCTATCTCTTCTACAAAAGAGAACCGCTTTTTCAACTCTGCTTCATAGGGTAAATGGCGGTTTGCCACCATCCAAAGATCCCCGTTTCCTGACAATATCCGCGCTGCAGTCGCGACAAACGCCTGTCCGATCTGTGGTTCCGCCGCACGCCCAGTGTGAAACGGTGGGTTCATCACAACCGCATCCATTCGGTGTGGCGGTTGCCATGTTGTTGCGTCTTCCCAGTAAAACCGCGCCCGATCGTCTGTTACATTATGCCGCGCACATTCGAGCGCCATATGACCTGCTTCAACCAGATGCAGGGTCTGGACCTTGGGTCGCGTCAGAATATGCGCCGACAAAAACCCCCAACCTGCGCCAAGATCAGCAACCTCACCCGACAGATTTTCCGGCAACGCATCAACCAACAGGGCAGAGGCCAGATCAACACCATTCGCAGAGAACACCCCCGGCGCTGTCCAATATCCACCTTCGATCTGTGCCGGACCCGCGGCCCAGTCGGCAAAGCAATCGGCGGCAGGGGCGCTGATCCAGAACAATTTACCATGCGCCTTGGAGATCGGACCATGCACCGTCACACGCGCGCGCATTTCACGCAGGATCGAATCCACGCCGTCGGTCTTTTGACCGTCGATCACCACAAAACCGTCGCTGACCGCGCAGGCTTCGGCAATCAGCGCGCGCGCCTCGACCTTGGCACGCGGCAAACACACAATGGCGGCGGCACAGCGTTCTTTGGTATTTCGGGCCACGTCGTAGCCACGCGCGCTCCAAGCATCATAGAAAGGTTTGAAATCATGGATGATTCGGCAGCGATCGACCGGCAACCCTTCTAAATCCGCTTCGACAGGCGGCTGAAAAACAGCGATCTGCCCCTCCTCAGGCAGAGCAAGCCCGCCCCCATTCAGCGCCAGCTGCAATCGCGCATCAATCACGTGCTACTCTTCTTTTTCCATGGTGCATTGCAGCGGATGCTGATGACGCCGGGCAAAATCCATCACCTGCGCCACCTTGGTCTCTGCGATCTCGTGGCTGAACACGCCAACCACAGCCAGTCCCTTTTTGTGGACCGTCAACATGATCTCAAATGCTTGTGCGTGATTAAGACCAAAAAACCGTTCCAACACATGCACGACAAATTCCATCGGCGTGAAATCATCATTGAGCAACATCACCTTATAAAGCGGTGGCCGCTTGGTCTTGGGCTTCGTCTTGGTCAGAAGATCGGTCTGGTCTTCGTCGCCGGGGCCGCCCGCCATCATGTAATCGTCAAGGCGCATCGCTGCTCCTGATCTGGAAAAGGGTTATATGTGAGTCGCTTGGATCTGTTATATAACCTGCTGAGGTATTTATAAAAGAGGCACTACGAAAGATGACGCAGCCCCTGACCACCATAGGTTTCGATGCGGATGATACCTTGTGGCACAACGAACGTTTCTTTGCGCTAACGCAGGACCATTTTGCTGAGTTGCTGTCTGAGCACACAGACAAGGATCATTTGATGGCGCGCCTGTTGGCATCTGAGCGGCGCAACTTGCCGCATTATGGCTTTGGTATCAAAGGGTTCACCCTGTCGATGATTGAAACAGCGATTGAGGTCACGCAAGGTCGGGTGCCGGCCAATGTGATTGCCGAGGTGCTGGCAGCAGGGCGCGAAATGCTGTCCCATCCCATCGAATTGCTGCCCCATGTCCGCGAAACACTCGGGGCGCTGAAAGATCATTACACTGTGATCTTGATCACAAAGGGGGATCTGCTTGATCAGGAACGCAAGGTGGCCCAGTCAGACCTGCGCGATGTGTTTGATGCCATTGAAATCGTGTCACAAAAGACCTGCACCGAATACACCGAGATATTTGGCCGACATGGGGATGGCGCGCAACGTGGGCTGATGGTGGGTAATTCAATGGCGTCTGATGTGCTGCCGATGATCGCGGCCGGCGGTTGGGGCGTGCATGTGCCGCATGGCCTGACATGGGCGGTCGAACATGGGGTGGCACCGACAGACAACGACAGATTTGCAGAGATCAAAAACCTGGGGGCACTAAAGGGTCTGATTGATACGATTCAGGCCAATCACAACACCAGATAAACCGTGGAAACCGCCGCCCCATTGCTGCCACATTGCTGCCACATTGGCCCCTGTTGTAGCTCCTTTCGCGCCACCCCCTACATCTGGATGTCGCAGCTGACTTTTTTATCTAATTCCTTTTATTCAAAGGGTTTATCGAAAAAGCGACCTGTGTTAGCTTTAAAGCATTAAAAAATATGGCCAGTCGAAATAATCGGCGGTCTGAGGCAGTAAAAGGCAGATTATTATGAAGGCGCGGCGCATTCAGCCGGCCCGTTTTGGGCTATTTTTCATTGCGGCTTTCTGGCTTTTGGTTGTTGTCCCGCTGAGCGCGATGGCAGCCCCCTATGCTGCTTATGTTATTGATGCCCGTACCGGCAAAGTGATTCATTCGCGCAATGCCGACACCCGGTTGCACCCTGCATCGCTGACCAAAATGATGACTCTGTACATCGTATTTGAGGCGGTTGAGCGCGGTCAGATCTCGCTTGATACCAAAGTTACCATTTCCAAAAACGCCGCATCCGAACCACCCAGCAAACTGGGTCTGCGTCCGGGCCAAAAGATTGCTTTGCGCTATCTTATCCGGGCTGCCGCAGTCAAATCCGCAAATGACGCCGCGACCGCAATTGGCGAGGCCGTCGCCGGATCAGAGGCCAAGTTTGCCCGCCGCATGAACCGCACAGCCAAGGCGCTGGGGATGACGCGGACCACGTTCAAGAATGCCCATGGTCTGACCGAAGCAGGGCACCTTTCAACCGCGCATGACATGACCATCATGGGTCGGCATCTGCTTTATGATTATCCGCAATATTACAACCTGTTTTCGCGCATCACGGCGGATGCAGGCATGCGCAAGGTGTCTCATACAAACCGCCGTTTCCTTGGTGCCTACAAAGGGGCCGACGGCATTAAAACCGGCTATACCCGTGCGGCAGGCTTTAACCTGACGGCCTCTGCCGAACGGGGCAATGAACGCATCATCGTGACCGTATTTGGGGGCCAGACAACGGCCTCTCGCAACGCAAAGGTTGCCGAACTGATGGACATGGGTTTCCGCCGCGCCCCATCAAACGCACCCATTCGCAAACCGGACGCGCCAATATATGCCGATGTCGAAAGCACACCAAGTGTCGCACCCGGCTCAACCGCTGGCGGTGCGGGCAAAACCATTCGACTGGTCGGTGCCGTGAAAACATCCAAACGTCCACAGTTGCGGCCCGTAGCACAACAAGAAGTGGTCATAGCCACCGCCGAATACCCCAATGCAACCAGCCCGATTTCCGATGCCGACATCACCGCAGCACTGCGCGAGGCCGTCAAGACGCCCGCACCTGATGTCGCGGTCACGCTGGCCTCGGTAAGTACAACACTCCGCCCCGCGTCGCGCCCTAAATCCGCAGCACCCGCTCGGGTCAAAAAGCGAGTTGTCGAACAGGAAATCGTCACCCGTGTGTCTACCTCCGGCGGGCGTCATTGGGGCGTGAATGTTGGCCGCTATCCAAGTCGCTTTGCCGCCGAAAAGGTACTGTTGAAAACGGCGCTGGCGGAAATGTCGACGCTCGATGGCACCTTGCGCAAGGTCGTGCGCAGGCCTCAGGGGTTTGACGCGAACTTCCTTGGAATGACCCGCGAAAGCGCTGACCTCGCGTGTCGCCGTCTGGCTGCGCGTAACGTCAGCTGTTTCATGATTGGGCCGGGCTGAACTCAGCCGTTAGGCCGCGACCCCTTCCCGCTTGATCCAGCGTACAAAATCTTTGAGTACGGGACGCATTGCACCTGGCCGCGTTACGATATGATACCCCATTTCGGGCCTGTCCTCGACTTCAATGACCCGCAACCGCCCCGCAGCGATATCGCGTTCCACAAAGGTTCGCACCGTCACCGCGACCCCCTGCCCGTCCCGCGCACCATCAAGCAACAGATTGCCCGGCACCTGTGTGAGGCCGCGCCCGAATTTACGTTTTATGCCATGTTGCGCCAACCAACGGTTCGCCTCTGACGTGCCAAATTCTTCGAGCCATGGAAAATCTGTCAGGTCTTCGATGCTTGGCAAATTTCCCTCGCCCACAAGTGACGGTGCCGCGACAACGACCATGGGCGAGCTGAGCAACATTTCAGCGGACAACCCCGGCCAATGACCGCCCCCATAACGGATCGCCAGATCAATCCCATCCGGCGACAGTGTGACAACCGCAGGCGTAGGGTTCAGCATCAGATCGACTTGGGGATGTAATGCGCGAAACTTGGGCAGGCGCGGCATCAGCCATGACGCGGCAAAGGTCGGCGTTGTCGAAATATGCAACGGCCGCTCATCACGCGCGCCCGTGATCAGACGCACCGTGTCAATCATGCCACCGAAACCACTGTGCAACGTATTGGCCAGTTGTTCGCCCTCTGCCGTCAAGGTCATCGCCCGTCCATCCCGGTTTAACAATGCCACATCCAGATGCGCCTCAAGGCTGCGCAATTGCTGACTGATCGCGGCATGGCTCACCCCCAGCACATCACCCGCCGCAACAACGCTGCCTGTTTCAGCAAATGCTGCGAAAGACCGAAGTGCTGTCAATGGCGGAAGGCCACGCCAATCCATATTAAACCTCACCTTACACGTATCGAAATTCGATGACTCGCAGTGTTGCGCATTTTCTGCAATTTATAAAGGGTAAATCGCAGACGAAGAGGAAACATCATGTTGAACATATATGCACAATCTTTCATGACGGCGACACGCGTTGGCTGTGTCCGGTTGCGGGATGTTCCCCCCGTTTCGCACGAAAAGCGCCTCAATTGGTTTTCACGCCGCACGACCCGCTGCGTTGATCCGGCCAAATTGTGAACGATCCTATGCCCCGAACCCGCGCGCTGATCCTTGTGGATATCCAGAACGACTATTTCACTGGCGGGCTTTGGCCTGTTGATCAGATGGAGCGCGTGGCGCAGGCCGCCGCCAAAGTGCTGGATACTGCGCGGCAGGCAAATGATCTGGTGATCCACATCCGCCACGAAGCCTTAAGCGGTGCCGCGCCATTTTTTCGGCCCGGCACCGCAGGCGCGGACATTCACCCAAGTGTTGCGCCGACCCAAGACGAACCGATCATCCTGAAACACCGGCCAAATAGTTTTCATAAAACCGACCTTCAAGACCACTTACAAGCGGCGGGTGTGGGCGTGATTACACTCGTCGGGGCCATGACTCAAATGTGTATCGACGCGACGGCCCGTGCCGCACGGGATTTTGGGTATGACGTCACGCTCGTGGCTGATGCCTGCGGTGCCAAGGCAATGACGTTCGGGGGCACCAGCCTGAGTGCTGATCAAGTACAGGCGGCATTCCTGGGGTCCTTGGCAATGTCCTACGGAACCGTAATCTGATCCAATTTCTACATTGAGAGAACATCTTGAGCACCATCGCTGACATCGCCACCACGCCGCAAAATGCGGCCAGAGTGGCATTCTGGATCAAATGGATCGCGTCGATTTTTCAGATCGTGGGCTATGGGGCCACCGCGTTTGGCTGGACGCCGTGGAACATTTACATGTTTCTGGTTGGCCTCATCGGCTGGTTTACCGTCGGGATGATTTGGCGCGACAGGGCCATCATCCTGATCCACGTGATTGCATTGTGTGCCATGACAGCGGGCCTGATCGGCAGCTAGGTATGAGCCCCTTGTATTTCAGGCCCGCGCATTTTCGGCATCGGTTCAGGTACTTCCGGATCCATGCCCATCGGAAAGCTGTCCAGCAGAATACGGTAGCGCATGCGCGCGTCGGTAATGGACCCATAGGACCCGATCAATTCGCGGATCGGCCCACCCAGGCGTTCAAGCCCCGATACAAAGGCAAGGATCACGCCCACTTCGGCCTGCCCTTGAATGACCAGATAGCCGCCATAGGAAATCACCCCAAATGGCCCCAGCGAAATCAGCAGGTTATTCAGCGTTTTCATGATGTTCTTGGTCATCAGAAACCGCGTGCGCAATCGCAGGATGCGGTCAGTAAGGGTGGTGAACCCTTCGGGTGGGGGTTTGTTCAGCAGATCAGGTTCGGCATTGTCCACGATGTAATTGCCCAGCGCCCGCACCGTGATCGCCTTTTCCCCCGCCAACCGGTTCAACCGTGCCTGAAAGATTGGTACGATGATGAACTGCGGCGAATAAAGCGCCAGTGCAATGCTGGCCACGAGTGGTTCGATAAAAAACATATAGCCCAAGACAACAAACAGCGTCCCAACCTGAAGCAGCGGACCAGAGATCGCAGCCCCCGCAAAACCGCCCAGCTTTTCCACCTCGGATGACAGCATCGACACCACGGCACCTTCGTCCACCACATCGTCACCCGCCGCGCTGGCCTTGAGCAGTGAGGGCGGCGTGACCGTATAAATGTGGTAATAGACTGACCGACGCAGGGCATGCACAATTCGCGCCGAGATAAGCTCGCGTTGGATACGCATGGCCAGCTTGAGGCCAGAGGCCACCAAAAGCGCCGCAACATAGAGCATCGCGAGCCAAATCAGCAGATCGACATCCTTGTTCGCCACCGCATCATCCAGCACCCGGCGTTGCAGTTCCAGCGGCACAGGGGCCAGTGGCAGCAACGTCAGTGTCAGAATAATCACCACCACCTGCTGCCATTTGGAATAACGGAAAATATAGCGGTAAACGGATTGGGGCATCACGCGCATGGAAACGACCTAAATAAAAATTTAGATAGATTGGTTGCACGGTCGCGCCACAAAGGCAAAAAACTTCTGTTTTAGGTGGTCGCCTGTAACAAGGTACGCGTATAATCGGACTGCGGGTTGTCATAGAGATCGCCCGCCTCCCCGTATTCCACCACGTCCCCGCGTTTCATCACGATTACCTTGTGCGACATCGCACGCACCACTTTCAGATCGTGGCTGATGAAAAGATAGGCCAGCCCATATTTCACCTGCAAATCACGCAGCAGTTCAACGATCTGGACCTGCACGGTCATATCCAGCGCCGATGTCGGTTCGTCCAATACCAACAGACGCGGGCGCAGCACCATGGCGCGGGCAATCGCGATACGTTGGCGCTGGCCACCGGAAAACTCGTGCGGGTAACGGTCCATCGTTGCGGGGTCGAGGCCAACCTCAATCATAACCTCGTAAACCAATTCACGTTTATCCCGCGCTTCATCGACCTTATGAATGGTCAACCCTTCTGCGATGATCTGAAAACAGGTCATCCGGGGTGAGAGCGACCCAAATGGATCCTGAAACACGATCTGCATATCTTTGCGCAGACGCCGCAATGCGCGCGTTGACCATTGCCGAACGTCCTGCCCCATGAACGTGATCCCACCCTCGGACGAGATCAATCGCATGATCGCCAGCGCCATTGTGGTCTTACCCGAACCGGATTCGCCGACAATGCCCAGCGTTTCACCAGCCCGCACGGAAAAAGTTGCGTCATTTACGGCCTTCACATGCCCAACCGTGCGGCGCAGCAAACCCTGGGTGATCGGAAACCAGACTTTTAAATGGTCGGTGCGAACAATTTCCTCGGCCTCTTCCGGCACCGGATCAGGATGACCCGTTGGCTCGGCACTCAGCAGTTTGATCGTATAGGGATGTTGCGGGTTGTCGAAAATCTCGGCTGTTGGGCCCTGTTCCACAATCTCGCCTTGTTGCATCACACAGACGCGATCGGCGATGCGGCGCACGATGCCAAGGTCGTGGGTGATGAAAAGCAAACCCATGCCCATCGTGTCTTTGAGGTCTTTCAAAAGGTCCAAAATCTGCGCTTGAATGGTGACGTCCAGTGCCGTGGTTGGTTCATCCGCGATCAGCACGTCAGGTTTATTGGCCAGCGCCATCGCAATCATCACCCGCTGGCGTTGCCCACCGGATAGCTGATGCGGATAGGCCCCCAGACGGCTTTCCGCGTCGTTTATCCCGACCTTATCCATCAAATCCAGAATACGTTTGCGCGCCTCTGCCCCAACGACGCCCTGATGCAGCGCCAGCGATTCCGCCAACTGCTTTTCAATGGTGTGCAGTGGGTTAAGCGAGGTCATCGGCTCTTGAAAGATAAAGCTGATGTCGTTGCCACGCACCTTGCGCAACAACGCGTCATCCGCGCCGATCATCTGCTGGCCCTCATAGGTGACAGACCCTGAAACCTCGGCGCTGTCGCCCAATAGGGACACGGTGCTGAGCGCAGAAACGGATTTACCCGAGCCACTTTCGCCCACCAGCGCCACCGTTTCGCCGCGCTCAACGGTAAAGCTGACGCCGCGCACCGCGTGGGTCAGCGCGCCATCCTGACGGAAACTGACGGTCAGGTTTTTGACATCTAAAAGCGCGCTCACTTGGTCGCTCCGAAGGTGCGCATCATGAAAATGTCTTTCTGGGGTCGAACGCATCGCGGATGCCTTCAAAGATAAACACCAGCAGCGACAGCATGATGGCAAAGGTAAAGAACGCGGTGAAGGCCAGCCAAGGTGCTTGCAAATTCTGTTTGGCTTGCAGGGTCAGCTCCCCCAATGACGGGGCCGAAGACGGCAGGCCAAAACCCAGGAAATCAAGGATGGCCAGCGTACTGATTGTCCCGGTGATGATAAACGGCAGCATGGTCAGCGTGGCAACCATGGCATTGGGCAGCATGTGACGGAACATGATGGTGATATTACTGACCCCAAGCGCCCGCGCCGCCCGGACATATTCCAGATTGCGCGCGCGCAGGAATTCGGCACGCACGACGCCCACCAGTGACGTCCAGCTAAAGAGCACCAGAAGGAAGACAAGTAGCCAAAAACTGCGCCCCAATATCGCGAACATGATGATGATCACATAAAGGCTGGGTGTGGAGGACCAAATCTCAATCACGCGCTGGAAAATCAGGTCGGTCCAGCCGCCAAAGAACCCTTGAACGGCACCAGCAATAACACCGATAATGGACGCAGCCCCCGTGACCATGATCGTAAATATGATCGACAGCCGGAAGCCATGGATCACCCGCGCCAGAACATCCCGTTTGGTGCCATCGGTCCCCAACCAGTTCTGTTCATTCGGCGGCAAGGGGGCCGCACCGGGGCGGTCCACGGCAGTGTTGAACGAATAAGGGATGGGCGGCCAGATGGCCCAGCCTTTTTCGATCTGTCCGCCCGCAATCTCGCCATCCTGCGCGTCCTCACGTAACGCATCTGGCTCGTCAAAGCACTCCTCAAGACCCCCCGTGGCAATCAGACATTTGACTTCCGGGTCGCGGTACACCGCCTCGGTCTCAAAGTCGCCGCCGAATGCAGTTTCAGGATAGAAACTGAAAATCGGCATAAAATATTCGCCGCGGTAATTCACAAGGATCGGTTTGTCGTTGGCCACAAATTCCGCGAACAGCGAAATGCCAAACAGCACCGCAAAAATCCACAACGACCAATAAGCGCGCCGATTGCGGGTAAAGTTACGCCAGCGGCGCTGGTTCAGCGGGGACAGGATTTGTCTTTGAGCCATGATCAGCCCTCCCGCCGTTCAAAATCAATACGCGGATCGACCAGCACATACATCAGGTCCGACAAGATACCGACCACCAGACCGATCAGACCAAAGATAAACAGCGTGCCGAACACAATCGGATAATCCCGCGCCACGGCCGCCTCAAACCCGAGCCGCCCCAGACCATCGAGCGAGAATATGGTTTCAATGATCAGTGACCCACCAAAGAACACACCGATGAACACTGCCGGAAAGCCCGCGATCACGATCAACATCGCATTGCGGAACACATGACCATAAAGCACTTTGCGCTCTGACAGCCCCTTGGCGCGGGCGGTCATGACATAATGTTTCTTGATCTCATCAAGAAAGCTGTTTTTCGTGAGCAAGGTCAGCGTGGCAAAGGCAGAAATCGTCGAGGCCAGCACCGGTAGCGTGATGTGCCAAAAATAGTCGGCCACTTTGCCCAGCGCGCTCAGTTCATCCCAGTTGTCAGACGTCAGCCCCCGCAGTGGGAAAATCTGCCAATATGATCCACCTGCGAAAAGCACCAGCAACAGGATCGCAAACAAAAAGCCGGGGATCGCGTAGGCGGCGATAATCATGCCGGACGTCCAGGTGTCGAAACGACTGCCGTCGCGCACCGCCTTGGCGATGCCAAGCGGGATTGAGATGATATAAGCAATAATCGTTGACCAAAGCCCCAACGTGATCGACACGGGCAGCTTTTCCTTGATCAGGTCAATCACACTGATGGAGCGGAAATAACTCTCTCCAAAATCGAAACGCATGTAGTTCCACATCATGTTGAAAAACCGCTCAACCGGCGGCTTGTCGAAACCGAACTCTTTTTCCAACTCGGCGATAAATTCTGGTGGCAGCCCCCGCGCGCCCACATAATTGTCATTCGCCGGCACCTCGGTGGCCCCTGCATCATTGCCACCGCCCGCGAACCCTTCAAACACATCACCACCGCCTTGGATGCGCGCAATCGCCTGCTCAACAGGTCCACCCGGCACAAACTGCACCAATGCAAAGTTGATCAGCATGATCCCAACAAGGGTTGGAATGATCAGCAACAATCGCCGAAGAATATAAGCGCCCATGGGTGCGGTTTACCTCAATGCGCCAGCGGCACGCAGCTTGGCGGCCTTATCAGCATTGTACCACCAGAAATCAAGGTATCCCAAAGCAAACGCAGGCTGTTTTTCGGGATGCTCGTACTGGTCATACATGGCCACCCAATAGCTGTCGTTGTACCAAACCGGGATCATGAAAAACTCATACCGCAAGGCACGGTCCAATGCCCGCAACGTCACCGCAGCGTCTTCAGCCGTATCAGCATTCAGCGACGCGTCGATGATCGCATCTACCATTGGGCTGGCAAGGCCCGCCGGGTTGAACAAGGAGTACGCAGCATCCTCAGATCCAAAGCGCTGGATCAGGCCGGTGCCCGTATCAAGGAACGCGGCATATTGATCAAACACCAAATCATAATCGCGGTCCCGTTCACGCGAGGTGTATTGGGAACTGTCGACTTTCTCCAACACCGCTTCGATGCCCATGGCCCTCAGATTGGACATAAAGTTTTCAACAACAGCACTCAATGTGGCGGACCCCGAAGAATTCAGCAGGAAATCAAGCCGCAGCGGTTCACCAGCGGCATTGCGGCGCTTGCCATCACTGCCAACAGCCCACCCCGCCTCGTCCAGCAGTTTCATCGCCTGACGCGCATTTCCGCGATCAAGCAGACGGCTGGCACCGGACGTATGGGGCACCACCGCCTCTGCCGTCAGCATCTCAGCAGGGACCACATCGCC
>TARA_R110002110_G_scaffold378888_1_pt1 | contig 12389 bp, 11 predicted proteins | sample TARA_R110002110 | Tara Oceans TARA_R110002110 (sample SAMEA4397330) | marine metagenome | biome: Polar Biome; feature: [SRF] surface water layer (ENVO:00010504); material: water (ENVO:00002006), including particulate matter (ENVO:01000060) such as... | depth 5 m
TTCGACCACATCTCGGCCGGCAACGCCCTGTTCGAACACGGCCTCGTCGAGGACCCCAACATTTTTGGGTTACCCGACAACGTGTTTACTGCTGCGGCGGCTGACCCATCGAAGCATCGATGCGAAACAACAACAGGCACATCAGTACATCCTGATGTTGCTCTCCGCGCGTTGATTACTGGGCGCGTCCGCCGCGTTGTTGTTGATGCTGACAGTGTCGTGATCGACCTCGGACGCACCCAACGACTGTTCAGCGGCAAAGCCCGCGACGCCGCACAACTATTGGTCACCACTTGCACCCACCGCGGCTGCGATATTCCAGCAACACTATGCGACGTCGACCACCGCAACGAATGGGCCGGCGGCAGCGGGACAACCAATCAGGCAAACGCGATGCCACTCTGTGGACCCCACGATCGATGGAAACACACCAACCACATCCGCAGTCGCCGCGCAACCAGCGGCCGACTCTTCCTCATCACACCCGACGGCACCACCATCTTGCCCATCGGCGCCCGCCAACCCAACTGGGCCGAACCATCACCAACCAAACAAGTGTTTGACGGGCAGTCGCATACGCCAACCTGGGCTGGAGTTGCTCCGCCGCTCCGGTAAAAGTCGTTCGACCGTGGCGTTGTGACATCTCGCATCCGCGAGAACCACGCCGACGATGTCGTCGCCGTCATAGAGCGGTGATGTGCTCACGAGCACGAAAAGCTCAGCGTCGACTCGGTCGACTCGGTCGACTTCGCCGACAACACCCGGACCGGCGGGGGGGGAGAGGGGGGCGCATCGCGGTCTTGTTGAAAATGCCGTAGTGCAGCATTACTGCACTAGATTTGCTCCATAATCGAGCCGTCAAAAGGGGCGACATGCAGTTCACAAGCACACATCGACTCGTGGCTGGCGTGGCGATTTTGGCACTTGTCGGAATGTCTGCCTGCGCCAGTGACGAAAGCTCGTTAGAAAGCAGTGGTGGCGAGGGCGTGCTCTCAGGCACCCAAAACGATCTGACGCTCAGCCAAGCGGAGTACAACGACGTCGAAACGCTGCTCACACAAGCGGGCGCTTCCTCACCAGTCATGAGTAACTATCGTGGTCTCGGGATCGAGACTGTCAGCAAGATGGGAAGCGACTACTGCGTCTTAGTGCTGCGGTTCGGTGCCGACGACGCGACGCCGGCATATCGCCAGATGCTCGTGGAGCAAGCGGGCGTCAGCGCTGACAACGTGGCGACCCTGGGACCCATCGCTGTGAGCGCCGCGTCATTTATGTGTGCGGACGACATCTCAGCCGCTCCGTGAGCATTCGCAGCAATCACCACGGTGTTCGTTACACCGCGAACGCTCCAGATTGTTTCAGCGACATCGACACACAACCGTCCCAGCCATCCTCTGGTCCAGAAAAACCAGCAGCTCTGCACAGAGAAATTGCTGGTCTCGACTGGTCTCGGTGATATCTCACCGCGATGTACGATCGCGGGTGGCATGCCGGGCGCACCGCCTGACTGCATCAGCAAAGAAAGCAGTTCACCATGAAATTCCTCTGGACAGCCGAGTACACCGCGTCCGGCGCCGCTGGGGCCATCAAAGACGGCGGCACAGGCCGGCAGGCAGCCGTCGAAGGTCTGGTCCGCAGTGTTGGCGGCACCCTCGAGGCGTGTTACTTCAGCGCGACGGGTACCGGAGTCGTGCTGATTGTCGATACTCCTGACCAGGCATCGGCGACCGCCGCGATGTTCACTGTTCAGGCAAGCGGTGCCGTTTCGGTCGTGAATGCGACCGCGCTGCTCACCGCAGCGGAACTGGATGGGGCCATGAAACTGTCGCCTGCATACACGGCCCCCGGAGCCTGATCGACCGCTCGTCACCGAGCAAACTTCGTCGCCCGGGGTCGCACACAGTTTGACCGTGCGGCACCCGGGCACGCCGACGTGCCATGCAGCGGTGCACCGGCCATCAGGTCGAGAACGTGGCCGCTCACGGCCGGATCACTGCTGCGCCGGCCGGGACGCCGCTGACTTCGACGAGACCACCGAGGACCATCCCGGGCTGTACCTGCACCGCTGAAGTGGTCCCGTCGGCGGCGAGGATGTCAACGACATAGATGCCGCTGTCGAGGTGGCGGAAGACGTCGGCGGGAAGCGTTGGCGCGTCCTCCACGACCACGTCGGTCCAGCTGATGTCGATCGTGACGCCGTCCAACGATGGCACGAGGCCAGGGTCGTCGAAGGTGATCACGACAGAACGGACCGTCGCATCGGTGCCGAGCGTGACCGCGTGCACCGTCCCGTCGAGTTCGGTGCGATCCGGGAGACGGAGGACGACGGCAGCGCCGGCGGCCAGCGTCGTCGCATCAACGATCGGAACAAGTGCGTTGACCACCTGATCGTGCGTGGCAAGCGCGACGATCGGATCACCCTCAGCCACCTGGGTTCCCATCGAGCCGATGACATTGGTGACGCGCATCGGTTCAGGTAACGCGACGATGTTCGATGCTCGCACAACACCTGATTCGACGATGCCAATTGTTGCCTGCCAGTCGCGCACCATTGAGGCAGTCGCCGCAGTGAACTCATCGTCGACGGTCACGTTGACATCTGGGTCCAGGCCGAACCCGACGAGCGCAGCCTCGAGTTGTGCGACATCAGGCCCCACGTCGCCGACGGTCAGGTCGCGATACATCGGGGTCGCACCGTCGATCGCCACGACCACTCGGTCGTCAACGGTCGCGATGATCGACCCTGCTGACACCGTCGCCCCGGGGCGCAGCGTCTCGATCACGGTGCCGCTGGTCGGCGATGCCACGACGAGGGCGTTGAGCGGTTCGATCGAACCGACGGCTTCGTGGTCAACCGTGAGGTCACGCTGCTGCACTTCGACCGTGGAATATCCGATCGGGACATCTTCTGCCGTGGTCGCACCGCTGTCGTTGAGGACGAGGAAGGCCGCTGCCGCGAGAGTGGTGACGGCGACTGCGCCGACACCGAATACGGCGATTGATCGGATGTCGCGGACTCGTTGCATGGTCATGCCCTCAAGGCTTCGGTCGGTGCGAGGCGAGCTGCTCGCATTGCGGGGTACAGGCCGGCGATAGCACCGATGGCAATCGCGGCAGAGAAGCCACCGACCACCGCGATCCGTGGGATGACGACGATCCAGCCCTCATAGGTTGCGTAGCCGTAGGTGACAGCCACGCCCAACGCAACGCCGGCAGCACCCCCGATGGCGGACAGCATGAGTGATTCGGTGAGGAACTGTCGGCGGACGTGGGCGCGGGTTGCGCCGAGTGCTCGCCGTAGTCCGATCTCATTGCGTCGCTCGATCACGGCGATCACCATGACATTGGCAATGCCGATCCCGCCGACGAGGAGCGCGACGGCGCCGAGCCCTAGGAAGAGCGACGTGAACGCGTTGTCGGCGGCTTGCTGCGCTTCGAGCACGTCGGTGGGTCTTGAGACGGACACCTCATCGGGGCTCTCGGGGTCGGCCGTTGACGGCAGGACACCGCGGACCGCATCGATCTGTTCAGGTGTCGTGCGAACGTAGATGACACTCGGATTGAGGTCTGCCTCGAAGACGGCGGTCGCGGCGGGCTTGCCGATGAACACCGCTCGGTCGAGGTCGGGTGACAGCGGGAACTCGTCGAGCAAGCCGACGATCGTAAACCACTCCCCGCCGAGGTACAGCTGTGTGCCCTCGGCGACTGCCACGATGCCGAATCGGTCGGCGGCCACCGCGCCGAGCACGACGTTGGGCGTCGCACCGGTTGCTTCGGTGAGCCATGCCCCGTCAGCGACGCTGCCCTTCAATGTGTCGAGCAGATCCAGATCGGCGGCCATCGCGTCGATGGCTCCGGTCTCGTTGCTGCTGACCAGGTCGTTGCGTAGTGGCGCGTCATCGAGCGTGACGACGTCGGCCACAAGTTCGACCGGTCCAATGCGGCCGATCTTGACAACGGTTTCTTCGGGCAAGGTGCCGTCTCCGCCGCCGAAACCGCTTGATGGTTCGACTGTCAGCAGGTTGGTTCCGAGCGCTTCGATCTCCTGGGCCAAGTCGGCGCGACTCGATTCGGACAGGCCGAGTACTCCGACCATCGCAGCGATACCGATGGTGATGCCGAGCGCTGACAGGGCGGTGCGCAGTTTGCGGGCTCCCAGGCCGCCGCCGGCCACGCCGAGCACGTCGATCGCTTTCAGTCGGCTCGGTGAGAGACGTCGGTTGGAAGCATCATCGACGACGTTGATCTCGCTGTCGCTCTGTCGACTTGTGCGGAGCTTCATGACGGCGCTCCCACGAGCTTCGATGCGGCTTCGTCGAGTCGGCCATCCCGGACGCCGACCTGGCGGGGCAAGCTGGAAGCGAGCTCACGGTCGTGTGTGATCACCACGATCGTGCGGCCGCCGGCGTGGAGATCTCGCAACAAGCCAACAACGGACTCGCTCGACTTCGAGTCGAGGTTGCCGGTGGGCTCGTCGGCCAGGACGATTGCCGGGTCGTGGACGAGAGCCCGTGCGATCGCCACGCGCTGCCGTTCGCCGCCGGACAACTCGTTGGGATTGTGGTGGAGGCGGTGGCTCAGGCCGACACGGTCGAGTGCCTTTGCGGCTTGGAACAAACGCTCGCGCTTCGGCGTGCCGGAGTAGAGCAGTCCGTTGGACACATTCTCGACTGCTGTCGCGCCGTCGAGAAGGAAGAACTGTTGGAACACGAACCCGATGAGCCGGGCGCGGGCGGCTGACAGCTTGCGGTCGCTGAGCGTCGAGAGTTCGATGCCGTCGATCTTCACGGTGCCCGACGTGGGCCGATCGAGTGTGCCCATCACGTGCAACAACGTTGATTTGCCCGAACCGGAGGGGCCGACGATCGCGACCAGTTCACCTGCGTCGATCCGCATTGAGACACCGTCGAGCGCGCGCACCGGCGGGGTCCCCGGATACTCCTTGACCACATCGATCAACTCGAGCGCGGGACGTCGTGCCGAGCGGTCGGTTGCAACGCTATTCATGACGGGACCACCACTTCGTCACCGGGCGACACGTCGCCGCTGAGCACCTCGACAAGTCCGTCGTCGAATGCGCCAAGTTCGATACCGACGAGTTCGTCGGTGCCGTCAGTGCGCTCTACCGAGACGGCGAATCCTCCCTCTTGGAGACTGACGAGAGCGCGGGTCGGTACGAGCACCGCGTCACTGACACGACCGGTTTCGACCCGGACAGTAACCGGTCCGAGAACGACCTCTTCCGGAGCATCTTCCAACGCAATTGCAACGGCGACGGTCGCGACTGCATCGACGGTTGCCGCCTCAGTGGCAACATCGGCAATGACCGCGACGCGCGCGGTGAGCACCGAATCGTCCGTCAACTCGATCTCGACCACCTGGCCGATCGTGAAGTTGTCGATCTCGTCGACCACGACGTCCATTGACACGACCAACGTCGGTGCGGTCGCTGTGGCGAGCAAGATGCCACCTGCAAGTGGTGTGTTGGCGGCAGCATGGACCGTCGAGACGGTGAGCCCTGCTGGCGCCCCGACGTAGTACGCCGCTGCGCCGGCACCGGTCGGTTGCAGACCGGTCGACTCTTGCCAGGCCACGATTGCTGCGACGGTCGCGAGATCGGCCTGGTCGTCGACGACGAGGGTCCCGCTCGGATCGAAGCCGAAGAAGACGAGCAGATTCTCGAGTCGCTCGGTGTCCCCGTCGGCGATTGCCTCGAGGATCGGTTGCGACACGTTCGATAAATCGGTCACCGCCTGGACGGCGATGCCGTTGAGCAGGGCGAGCGTCGTCCCCTGCTCGATCGGTGTTCCGGCGGGCGTCGGGCTCGTCAGGATCACGTCGTCGTCGAGCGCGGCGCCGTCGATGGTGAGGTCGGTCGAGGTTGCCTCGGGCTCGACGAGCACAAGTTGCTGTCCGATCCGAGCGTCGCTTCCCAGCGCTGATGCTTCGGACACGACCGATGGTCCGTCGATCACGACGGCACGACCCAGCGGGACGTCGCCGGTCGCTTCCAGGCCGAGCGATTCCTCCCACGTCCTCACGGCGTCGACCGTGGCTGACGTGTAGGCCCGGTCCACCGTCATTGCACCGTCGGCGGTGAAGCCGAGGGCCGCGAGGTTTGCCTCGAGCTGCAGGACATCGGCGCCCTCGTCGCCCGATTGGAGATCGCGCCAGAACGGTTGTGTGCCGTACATCGCCACGACCGGTTGCGTGTCGACCGTCGCGATGACGCTGCCCCGATCGAGTTGGTCGGCGGCCGCGACGATCGACGTGACCGTGCCGTCTGCGCCAGCAAGGAGTGCCTGCGCCGTGCCCCGACCAAGATCGGCCTCGTACTTAACTGAGTCGACAAGATCCCGGGCGATGACCGGCGCCGTGCTGAGTGCCACGGTCTCGGTGGATGACGCCTCGCCGGTGCCATCATCGGCCGTCAAGAACTCGGAGGCCGCGATGGTGCCTCCCACGCCGACAGCGACCCCGACGACGAGCCATGGCCACCGTCGCCGCTTCCGGCCGGCTTCGAGCGCCGCTCTGATCTCGAGATCGTTCCCGAGAGCACGGCCGTTCGGGATGTCGCCGTTGTGACTCATCAGTTGTCACCGGCCTGGCCGATGCCGGCAGCCGTGAATGCATCGTCGATGATTGGTACACAGACGTCCATGGCCTCCACGACTGCGGGATCTTCGGGATCGAGTCCCATTTGCGTGATGAATCGAGCCGTGCGGTCGCCCTGTCCCGGACCTTGGCCCTCGCCTTGGCCGCGTTGGCGGTCGGCGGAAGGTTCGCCGGCTGCCTCGCCGTCGGCAGCCTGGCCACCGCCGGGCTGCCCAAGCGTCAGCTCCGTCGCCTCGTCGAAGCCCTGATCGCGCATGCAGTCGGTCAACTCGACGAGGGCATCTTGCATCTCGACGCTGTCGCGGAGGCCGCCGCCGGGTCCACCACCGCCACCGCCGAACCCCGTATCAGCGAGGATGTCAGCGCAGGCGTCCATGGCGTCGCGGAACGAGCCGTCCGTGCGATCGACGGCGTCGAGTGCGTCGCGAACCTGGACGTTGCCGTCTGCATCCACGCCAATGTCGGGCACGTCGAGGCCCTGTTCGCGCAGGCACGCCGAGAACTCCAACGCTGCCTCGTCAGCATCGAGCGTCGATCCGGCATCCTGCGCATCAGGCAGCGCCTCCGAGTCGTCGAGGCTGGCAACGTCGTTGGCCAAAGCATCATCCGACGAGGCGTCGGTGGTGGACGTGGTACCGCCGCACGCCGACAGCGTGAGCAACGCGAGTGCTGGGATGGTAAAGAGCCAGCGGGAACGACCAGCGGAAGGGACAGCGGAAGGAACAGCGGCACCCGCTGTGGCAGGGGCAGTGGGAGAGATCTTCATGGCGTCACCGTCGCTCCGAACCATCAGAGGTTCGTCAGAGAAAGGTGTGAGGTTCGTCAGACTTTCGGCGCCAACGAGAACGTAAAGCCAACCGTTGCACCATGCTTGCTCGGCGCAACGAACGCCTCGCCTCCGTGCTCTTCGGCAATGGCGGCCACGATGGCCAGCCCGAGACCCGACCCGGGCAGTGTTCGCGCGTCGTCTGAGCGATAGAACCGCTCGAAGAGTTGGGTCCGGTCGATTTCGCTGATGCCGGTCCCGAGGTCGGACACCACGATCGAACCACGCGATCCGTCCGCCGCGTCGGCGGTCCGAGCAATCTTGCTGACCACGACCGTGATCGGCGCACCGGGCGGCGAGAACTTGGCAGCGTTGCCCAGCAGATTCGTGACCGCCCGGTCGAGCGACGCAGCTCGACCCATAACGACGAGCGGCTCTCCCCTCACGTGCACCGGACGGTCGAATCGCTCTGAGGCGCGAAACGACACGATCTGGGCGAGTTCGAATATGTCGACGTGCGACGCCGGTTCATTGTGCGGGGTGGCGCGTGCCAGCTCCAGCAGTTCCGACGTGAGCTTTGCGAGCTCGTCGACTTCCGAGCTGATCCGGTTGAGCGCTCTCACTTGATGTTCCGGCGAGAGCTTGCCCGCGACAAGGAGGTCGGCGTTCGCTCGAAGCGTCGTGAGTGGGGTCTTGATCTCGTGGCCTGCGTCGACAATCAGCTGCTGCTGTTGGTCACGGGATCGCCGCAATGCGTCAAGCATCGTGACGAAGCTGCTTGCGACTTCGCCCACCTCGCCACTCGCGGTTGCGTCGAGTTCAGTGTCGAGATCTCCGGTTGCAGCGACCTGATGTGCCGCCCCCGACAAACGACGCAGGGGCCGAGCGAGGCGGCCCGCCGCCAGCCAGCCCAACGCTGCGCCCAGCATCGTGGTGATGATGCCGATCATCGTCAGCCGTTCGCGTACCGCAGCAAGGGTCGCGTCGGTCTCTGCCAGCGACCGTGCGTTCAAAATCGTCAAGCCGTCAGCAATCACCTCCGACCGCAATCGATACCGCTCCCCGTCGATGATGACCGTGGTCAATTCCGGATCAGCGGTTGCGACGGTGGGCAGCGGGAGCATCACGTCCGGATTCGACGTCAAAAGCAGCGAGCCGTCAGCCCCGATCACGGTCACGATGGAGTCGTCGTCGACAACGGATGCGCCAGATCGCCGACCCTCCGCTTGACCCTCCGCTTGACCCGTCCCGGCGGCATCACCGTCGAGGCCGGGGTCCACCGCTAAGCCGGGCGCACCAGGCTCACCGAATCGGCCAACGCGTCGATCGAGGAAATCATCGACTGCATCGATCGCCTCGGTTCTGGTCGCGGTGTACGACAGCACCCCCATCGTGGCGCTGACCGCCAAAGCGAGCAATGACATCGTGATGGCAAGTTGATAACGAAGCCTCATTCTCTGCTACCGATCGGGGTCAATCACGAAGCCCGTGCCCCGTACTGTGTGGATGAGCCGTCGTTCGCCACCCTCTTCGGTCTTCTGGCGCAGGTAGCTGACGTAGACGTCCAGTGATCGCGACGTCGCGTTCAGGTCGACGCCCCAGATGCGGTCGTAGATCACACTGCGCTGGAGCACGATCTTCGGATTCCGCATCATCAAGTCGAGGAGCCCATACTCGGTCTTCGTCAGTTCGATGGCCCGTCCAGCTCGAGTTGCGAGCCGGGACTGAGGGTCGAGTTTGAGGTCACCCACGACGAGTGGCTGATCGGTATCGTCCGGCCGGAATCGTCGGCGGAGCGCGCGTACGCGAGCGAGGAGTTCATCGATCGCAAAGGGCTTGGCCAAATAGTCGTCGGCTCCCGCGTCTAACCCGGCCACGCGATCCGTTACCTCGGAGCGCGCAGTGAGCACCAAAATCGGTGTCAGGTCGCGTCGTTGGCGCAACGCTCGGCACATCGACAGACCATCGACGTGGGGCATCATGACGTCGACGATGACGACATCGATCCCACCTTGCGCCAGTAACCCGAGCGCAATGGCGCCGTCGCTTGCCAGCCGGACGTCGTATCCCTCGTATGTCAGGGTCATGTCCAGCGCTTCACGGATCCCTTCGTCGTCATCGACAACGAGCACCACTCCGTCAGCACTGCGTTCATCCAACATCGTCACACTCTTACCCGTAAAGCGTCAGAACTGCGCAAGAAACCGACAGCACCACAACAGGAAAGCAAAGATCGGCGATCCGATCAGAGTCTTTGACGATTCCGGTAAATCATTTACTCCGAGATCCATTCGAACGAACAAGCCCTCACCGCTGTCGGCTTCTAGAGACAAGCCAACACCTACTTCAATCAACTCGGTGTCACCGCCGAGCGCGTCATCACCGACAACGGATCCTGCTACCAATCCAAGCTCTGGCGCAACACGCTCGAAGACCTCGGAACAACACCGAAGTTCACGCGGCCCTACCGGCCACAAACCAACGGCAAGGTCGAGAGATACCACCTCGCGCACTCGCGCACTCAGATGGTCAACACCAATCGCCACACTCAAGGACAACGTCCCCGGCCATCACACCTAGTCGCCCCAGTCGATTCGCGCGCCAACCTCGGCGAGTTCGTCTCGGGTCTCCGCGAACACGGCCTGGTATTTGTACCAGGGGACCGAGTTCCAGAGGTGGTGGACGAGGTGATAATTCTGGCCGAGCAGAAGCACGTTCAGTGTTCGGCTCGGGAGGACTCGGGTGTCGTGGAAACGCTCGGTGGAGTCGAAGGGAAGGTGTGGGATCAGGTCGAAGGTGAGGGCGAGGAACGAAAGCGAGATCAGGAGCGGCACCACAAACACGACGAGGAGATCGACGGTGTGCCCGGTGGCGACGGCGGCGACAATCGCGGCGGCGATGACGATGTCGAACGCGAGCTGCATCCACAGGTGGTGCCTGGTCTTGGCCCAGCCCTGTCCGAAGTAGCGGGCTCGGTAGGTCCACAGTGGCGCGAGCAGCCAGAGCGGTCGCAGCCATCGTGGCGACCGGGCGACATCCATGTCGGGGTCAATGTCGGGCTGGTTCGTGTACGAGTGGTGTTTCGTGTGGCATGACCGGAACATCGGCAGCGTCAAGGTGAGAAGGAGCCCGGGAGGCCATCCGAGGAAATCGTTGACCCGGCGGTTGCGATGAGCGACCCGGTGCGACGCCTCGTGCATCACGGTGAACCCCAGGTAGCGGGCGAGTGCGCCGAGGCCAATGGCGGCCCAGGCCGGCACCCCGCCCCAGAGGTACGACACCGACATCGCCGAGGTGGCGAGAAATGCGCCGAACATCCACACGGTCGGGTTCCGCCACGTCGCGCTTGTTGGAGCCCCTCGGTGTGACGCGCTCGGGCGGATGTTCGGCGGCCTCGTCGTTGAGGGGTCGGTGGCGCTGCTGGAGATCATACGGTTATGATACACATCATGCTTTCTGTTGCAATACCCTTCTTGGTTGAGGAGTCGACGTGCCGCGGCCGAGGGTGACCGAGACCGAGACCGTGCTGGACGCGGCCGCCCGTCGTCTGGCGTCGCACGGCATCGCGAGTACAACGGTCGACACCGTGGCTGCGGCAGCAGACGTATCGCGTGCAACCGTCTACCGCTACGTCGGTGGCAAGGACGAGATCGTCCGGGCCGTGATCCGCCGCGAGGCAGAGAACGTACTGGCGCAGGTGACAGCGGTGATCACTGCGTCCACATCACCGACCGAGGCGATCGCTGGAGCCGTGTCGGCAGCGCTGACAGCTATCGACCAGAACCCCGTTCTGGCACGCCTGACATCGAGCGACCTGCGCGAGACGTTGCCGTTCATCACAGCGGACTCCCGCGTGCTGGTCGATCACTGCGTGTCGACGCTGTCGAACACCATGCGAGCAGCGCCGCAACTGATGGTCAACGACAGAACAGTCGAACACGCCATCGAGGAAGCGACTCGTTTCGTATTCGCCCACCTCACGACCCCACGCCGCGACGGATCTCGGCTCAGCGAGCGCGACGCGGGTGCTCGTGCCGCGTCGTTGATCGCCCCCATGATCTCACCGGCTGCAGAACAAGACCCTCAGCACGGCTGACGGCGCCTGGGGAGTCCGTCGCACTCGCGGCGATAGTCCCGAGCGGATCGCTCTGGTCCGCGTGGGTGTACCAGCCAATTCACATGCTTTCGACACCATGCATGTCGCTCAATATTTACGCTCCCCAAAGCACACGGGACCCCGTCCGAGACCAGCGCTGCCCTCGTCAGGCGGACCCGCCCAGAACGCGCAGTGATTGAATCATGCGGCATCGGTAGTTCTCTGGTGACTCTGGGACAAGTACCGAGTTTGGGCTAGATCGCCGGCGGTTTGGAACAAGTCGTGTCGGAAGGGACAACTGCACCCGTGCTGATCACTACATGATGGCTGTCGGCCGAGTTGTCCCAACTACCCCATTGCATTCGGCTTCTGACGGGTAGCTGTCCCAAGCCACCGAACGAAAGTTCGAGCCGAAGCTCAGTTCTCGACCTTGTTGGAACGCCGCACCGACGAGCCCGAATCGCGATCCCGAGACGACCCTGTTCCGGAGCGTTTCCGCTTTTCCAGCACGTGGAGGACCCGCACCTTATAGAGCACGACCCCGTGAACAGATTGCCGGATCACGAGCGGGTTGAGCGCTGCAGGAGCCCGTCGCTATGAGCTCTCCAATCCCGCGTTTGGTGGCACCCACCACCGAGATCAGCAGTGGGCGGTCGGTGCCACAGGAGGTCGAAAGGTCGCGATGTGGACCGGGGCTCATCGCCGGGCGCCGACGGTCGATGCATTTTGGCCGATCACGCAGTCGTAGCGTCGTGGGGCGATGACCGAGTACGCCGCGGTGCCCGAATCGATCGTTCGGCGCGCGCTGCATGCGCACATCCTCCCGAGGCGTATGAGGAGCAAGCGTTCGCGGGTGTCTGCTGGCGTATCAGGGGGCGAACGCTGGCCCATGTCGTCACGATCGGCGGGGGT
>TARA_R110002110_G_scaffold156564_7_pt1 | contig 12369 bp, 12 predicted proteins | sample TARA_R110002110 | Tara Oceans TARA_R110002110 (sample SAMEA4397330) | marine metagenome | biome: Polar Biome; feature: [SRF] surface water layer (ENVO:00010504); material: water (ENVO:00002006), including particulate matter (ENVO:01000060) such as... | depth 5 m
TAGCACATCATTACGATCTCTCCGGCACGCTATACGATCTGTTCCTGGATGCCGACCGTCAATACTCCTGTGCCTATTTCCGGCATCCGGACGACAGTCTGGAAACCGCACAGGAAAACAAGAAAGCAATCATCGCCGACAAGCTCCTCCTGAAGCCCGGGCAGCAGGTTCTCGATATCGGCTGCGGGTGGGGTGGGCTTGGGCTTCATCTCTCCCGGAACCATGGCGTCAAGGTTACCGGGGTGACCCTGTCGCAGGAACAACACAAGATCGCTGAAGAGCGTGCTCAAGCCGAAGGTCTTGGCAACCGCGCCCGTTTCCATCTTCAAGATTACCGTGAAGTCGCCGGCACTTTCGATCGAATCGTGTCGGTCGGTATGTTCGAGCATGTCGGGGTACCCCATTATCAAGAATTCTTCTCCACACTGCGGGACCGCCTCGCGGATGACGGCGTTGCATTGCTACATACGATCGGTCGAGCCGACGGGCCGGGAGCAACCAATCCCTGGATTGCCAAATACATCTTTCCCGGCGGCTACAGCCCGGCCCTGTCGGAAGTCGTCGCCACTGCCGAACGGTCCGGGCTCTATGTCACCGACGTCGAAGTGTTGCGCCTTCACTATGCGGAAACGCTGAAGGCCTGGCGCGATCGGTTCGAGACCAATCTGGACCGGGTACGCGAAATTTATGACGAGCGGTTCTGCCGCATGTGGCGTTTTTATCTCATCGCCAGCGAACTGGCGTTCCGACGAAACGGCCATGTCGTTTTCCAGATCCAGCTCGCCAGAAAGCAGGACGCGGTGCCGCTCACTCGGGATTATCTGATGACCCACGAGACGCAGGACAAGATTGGCGCCGGCAATGCGGCATGAGCCCCATCTGGCCGTTCGAACGCTTTCCGCTCTATCGACTGTCCTTTGCCGACAGAGCCAGACCGGCGCCATGAACGTCATAATTTTTTGTGATGAAACTCCACGTCGGCCTTCATTAAAGGCAAAAGGGTTCCGTGGCTCAGGATCCCCTGCGGGTCTGTGACGAGATCACAGAGCTGGACGCCAACCCAAGGTGTAGGGAGTACGCAATGTCCGAAGCGCAACCTGAACAAAAGAATGGCCGGATCATCACGACCTACATACCGGTTTTCAGGGACAAGTTGGCGAAGCTCGAAAAGCGCGGACTTGGGCACTGCGAAGAGGCGCAACGGCTGAGAAACACGATAATGCCCGTTGAATCGAAATTGTCTCCGCCGGAGGCGGATAAAGGTGATCGTCGTTTTCTCTTCGCGGCGGAATGATCGCCTAGACAAACCCCGGCGAGCTTCTTGCCACAAAGAGGGCGCGTGGGCGACTGGGATACAACGATGCCAAAGAACCGCGAAATCGAATTGAAAGGGACAATCCGTCCGGAGCATCTGGACCAGGTCAATGACCTTCCGGCAATCACAAAGCGTGCGGTGGGACGGGCGCGGTCGAGAAGGCTCGTGACGGTCTATTTCGACACACCGGATCATGACCTGCGCCGGCAAGGTCTGTCCCTTCGCGTGCGCAAGGTCGGCCGCACCTATATGCAGTGCGTTAAACAGACGCACAAGGGGCTGGGCGGCATCATGGTGCGGACGGAATGGGAGGGCCCGGTCCCGAGCCAAGATCCCGCCATTTCCATCATCGAAGAGAAAAAACTTCGCCAGTTGATCCGGCGCGCCGGTGTGGAGCGTCTGCAATCTGTCTTTCGCACAGACGTGCGGCGCAGCTCGCGAACACTGAAATTCGACGACGGCAGTACGGTATCGCTCGATATCGACATCGGCGAGATCGTAGCCGGCGATGTCTCGGAATCAATCTGCGAATTCGAACTGGAGCTTGAAAGCGGCGCGCCGGAACGGCTGTTCGATCTGGCCTCCGAGATCGGTAAGGTGGTGCCCTTCCGCCTGGCCACCGAAAGCAAGGCGTCGCGCGGCTACGCGCTTTTTACCCAGGAAGAACCGCAGCCCCGGAAATACGTCAAACTCAACCTCTCGAAAGACGACACCGTCGAACAGGTTCTGACCGAACTGGTTCAACACTGCCTGGATCATCTGCGGGCAAATGAAGACGTCGTTTTGAAAACCGATAACGCCGAAGGCGTTCACCAGATGCGTGTCGCGCTGAGACGGCTGCGGGCCGCCTTGCGGCTCTTCAAGTCATCTCTTCCCGGCGACCAGTATGGTTGGGCCGTCGCCGAGGCGAAATGGCTAACGGCCGAGCTATCGGCGCCGCGTGCATGGGATGTCTTTGCCGACGAGTTCGTCGCGCCGGTGGCCGGGCTCTGCAAGGAGGATCAAGGAGTCGATGCCCTGTGGGCGGCAGTGGAACAGGCACGAAAGCAAAGCCGCCAGCGCGCGCGCGATGCTATCGGAATGGAGCGCTATACCGAGTTTCTGTTGCGTCTCAGCGCCTGGTTATCCGGTCAGGCCTGGCGCGATCAGCCGGTCACGGCGCGGACGACACGCCTTCTCGATCCCATCGGCGACCATTGCGTAAAGCTGCTGCGGAAGCGGGACCGGAATGTACGAAAGCAGGGGCAAGATATCGCCACTCTGTCCGAGGACGCCCTTCATGAGTTGCGCCTTGCCGTAAAAAGACTGCGCTATGCGGTCGATTTCTTCGAGGGTCTCTACCAAAAAAAACGGGTGAATGCCTATCGGAAGCATCTTGCCGGGTTCCAGGACACACTTGGGTATCTGACCGACATCGCTGCCGCGGACACGCTCCTTCGCGAACTGGGCGGTGTCGGCGGTGATCAAGCGCCCCCGGCCTGGGCCTATGCCGGCGGCCTGACCGTTGGCTGGCATCGCCACGCCGCGATCGCCGCCAAGCGGCACCTCGCCAAAGACATGGCGGCGTTCCTTCGCACCGAGCCGTTCTGGCATGACGCATGAAACCCTCGAAATGATAGGGTAATGCGAAGGAAGTTGCGGTTGAAGCGGCGGGAGGTCTATCGGCACCTCCCAACGCCTCCGGCCTTATGACGCATACCGGCGATATTCCGCACGACACCGTAGTGAAGAGAGCCCGAGGCATGGCACGCGACAACCGAAACGCCAGGGAGTTCGAAAGATGAGCCAGAAGACAAAGAGTAAGCAACCCGCTGCGGAGGGCTACAAGAAGACCCTTCGGAATCTTCAGATCGAGCTGACCAAGCTGCAGCGGCATCTGATCAAGAACGAATTACAGATTCTCATTCTTTTCGAGGGCCGCGACGCGGCCGGCAAGGACGGTGTCATTAAACGGATCACACAACATTTAAGTCCGCGCGAGACCCGTGTTGTGGCGCTGGGCAAGCCCTCCGATCATGACCGCCATTCCTGGTACTTCCAACGCTACGTCGCGCACCTGCCCCCAACCGAGGAAATGGTCCTGATGAACCGGAGCTGGTACAATCGTGCCGGCGTTGAGCGCGTCATGGGCTATTGCACGGATGCGGAATATGAGGAATTCATGCGTTCGGTGCTGCCCTTCGAGCACATGCTCGTGGATGCCGGGATTCAGTTGTTCAAATATTATCTGGATATTTCAAAGGAGGAACAGAAACGCCGACTGAAAGACCGTCGTATCGACCCGCTCAAGCAGTGGAAGATCAGCCCCATCGACAAGGTTGCGATCAAACACTGGGACGACTACAGCGCCGCACGCAACGAGATGTTCGCCCGTACGCACAACGCGATCACGCCGTGGCACGTGGTTCGCGCGGATGACAAAAAGCAGGCCCGGCTCAACATCATCCGCCATCTGATGTCGCTGGTCGACTGTCCGGACAAAGACCAGCATGCCGCCAATCCCGATCCCGAGATCGTCTTTACCTATGACGACAAATATCTGAAAAGCGGAGCGATCGCGCCGTGATAGAGCGATCGCCAGACAGAGCCTTCCCGACGCGCTTTTTGCCGGGCCAGTCTTCAACGTCCCCAGGACGGCGGCAATCCGCCCCTAACATTGATCTATTTCGTTGGCTTCGCCCATCCTTCGACTGGCAGATCGGCCGATTGAGGAAAATCCTGGGCTTCAGTGACCGCCATGTTCTCTCTCGGTGGTCCAACGCGACAGAAAAACACGCTCATAAGCGAACACTCCGGCGATAGTGGCGACCGCGATCCCAACGATCAACGGATCCGATTGCAACTTCGTGGCGCCGAAAACACCGAGCACGACCATGTCCAGTGCGATCGCCGCGATCAGCACCGAGCCCCTGGCGCCGACCTCGTGACGCAGGCGGCGAAACACGCCCCAATGGATCAGGATGTCCATCACCAGATAGAAGAAGGCGCCAAGCGACGCGATCCGGCTGAGATCGAAGAACACTGTCAGAACCGATGCAATCACCACGGTGTAGACCAGCGTATGCTCGCGGATCGGGCCGGGCATGCCGAAATGATTATGCGGAATCATCTCCATGTCGGTCAGCATCGCCAGCATGCGCGAGACGGCGAAGACGCTCGCGAGCACGCCCGACGCGGTTGCGATGACGGCAAGTGCGACAGTGAAGTAGACTCCATAGATCCCGAAGACCGGTTCAGCCGCTTGTGCGAGCGAGTAGTCCTTGGCGGCGACAATCTCATCAAGCGAAAGGCTGGATCCAACGCCGAACGCAACCAGCAGATAGACCACCACGCAGATCGCGATGGAAAAGATAATCGTGCGCCCCACATTGCGGTGCGGATCGACGATCTCGGCGCCACCGTTAGTGATCGTGGTGAAGCCCTTGAATGCAAGGATCGACAGTGCGATCGATGCCGTAAAACCTGCGATCGGAATGGTTTCAGACGATCCGGATGCGGGTGCGAACGTAAACCCGCTGAACGCAAGCGCCGCAATGCCGAAAACAGCAATGCCGCCAATCTTCAAGATCGCCATGACGAGCGAGAAAAGACCAACCGAGCGATTACCCGAAATGTTGACAAGATAGGCAAAGACGATCAGCCCGACCCCGAGCGCGGGCACGAAGATGCCGTCCCCAGCCAAACCAAAAGGCCTCAGGAGGTAGCTGCCGAAGGTCCGTGCAACGAGGCTCTCGCTGATGACCATGGAAAGCGCCATCAGCAGAGATGCCGCCGCCGCAACCCCTCCCGCCCCATAGGCCTTCTGCAGGATCATCGCGATCCCGCCAGCGGACGGAAAGGCGTTCGACATCTTCACATAGGTGTAGGCGCTGAACCCGGTAACGATGCCGCCGGCGATGAAAGAGAGCGGAAACCACGGGCCCGCAAGTTCCGCGATCTGACCGGTAAGCGCGAAAATCCCCGCCCCGATCATGACGCCGGTGCCCATCGATATGGCGCCGACCAGGGTGATACTGTTTTCCTGGTAATCGGATTTCATCGTCCGCTCCTGCCTATTTTATAGCACCTGTTGCGCGAACCGGTTCAACGCAAGTCCGCCAAGGCCGGAGACGTCCCGGCGCGATATAGATGAACGAGCCGGACCAGACGATCAGCAGCAAGCCGCTCAACACTTCAGCGCCGGTGATAAAGCGGAGGTGGTCGGAGGGTAACACATCGCCGGGCGCATAGGCGACCGCGTAAAGACCGGTCTCGATGAAGTGAGCTGCAAGCGCAGCGATAATGATGACGAGGACTCATACACCGCCGGTCATCGCGATGCGCGCCATGCCGCCGGACAACCGGAGCGGGACCGCGTAACGAAACAAGAACGTCAGTATGACGAGCGGTACCACCAGAATTGTCGCGACTAGCGCCTCACCCTCTTCCTCCGGTTTGATTTCTCGATTTCTTTATCACAGCCCAGCGATAGTCCGGATAGCGGAAGGCCCACATCTTGCAGCTCGTTGGCCCGGCTGCATGACGGTGAATGGATACTCCGTTACTTCGCTGCTCTTCCGGCTAGCCGCCCAAGCTGTCGAGGCTGCTAGCGAGCCCATGACAGCAAAGGCGGCGGCATTCGGAATTTCCGTCGTGAAGCAGTAGCGGATTGCACGATATCCCAATGCGTCAGTTGTAAGCTGTGGAGGCAACAACTTCCATCAGGCAACCCGCTCCAGGGCAAGGGCAATTCCCTGCCCTCCACCGATGCAGAGCGTCACGAGGCCGCGCTTCAGCCCGTCGCGCTCCATCGCATGCAAAAGCCGTGTCGTGAGAACCGCCCCGGTCGCACCAATCGGATGACCATGCGCGATGGCGCCGCCTTCGACGTTGACGATGTCTTCCTCGAGTCCAATCTCACGCGCGAGCGCAACGGCAATGGCGGCAAATGCCTCATTGATTTCGACGCGGTCGAGATCGCCAACGTTCCAGCCTGCCCGCTCCAGAGCCTGAAAGACCGCCGGCACCGGGCCAAGGCCGAACATGCCGGGTTCGACCGCCCCCACGCCATAGGACACCAGCCTTGCTATGGGTTTTAGCCCGTTTTTCTCTGCCCAGTTTGCTTCGGCGACAATCATCGCCGCCGCGCCGCTGTTGAGCCCCGGCGCATTGCCGGCGGTGATCGTACCGTCCTTGCGGAAGGCGGGCCTGAGCTTGCTCAGACTGTCGAGGGTCGTATCGGGCCGGTTGTGCTCATCGGTATCGAAGGTGGTCGTCCCCTTGCGCGTCTTGAATTCGACCGGAGCGATCTCTTGCTTGAAATTGCCGGCGGCCTGGGCCTCGGAAAAGCGCCGCTGGGAGCGCTCGGCCCAGCGATCCTGATCTTCGCGCGTGATCTGAGTCTTCTTCACCAGGTCTTCGGTGTGCCAGCCGGAGTGCTCGCCGGAAAAGGCGTCATTCAGACCGTCCCGAAGCATGCTGTCGTACATCTGGGCATCGCCCATGCGATAACCCCAGCGCCCGTTTTGAACGATGTAGGGCGCCTGGTCCATGTTCTCCATGCCGCCGGCGACCGCGCAGTCGATATGTCCGAGCATGACCTCCTGGGCCGCAGAGGCGATCGCCTGAGCCCCGGAGCCGCATACCCGATTGACGGTCATCGCTGGCACGCCCACCGGAATGTCGGCACCGATTGCCGCCTGGCGCGAAGGGTTCATCCTGGCGCCCGCCTGGACTACTTGTCCCATGACGACGGTCTGAACGAACGCGGGATCGACTCCCGATCGCTCGATTGTCGCGCGGATCGCCGTTGCTCCAAGCTCGGTTGCCGGCATGTCCTTCAGGGATCCGCCATAGGTGCCGATCGCGGTGCGCACGGGGGAACAGAGTACTACTTCCTTGTGAGTCATTGGTGGGTCATCCTTCTTGTTCTGCCTGGGTGTGTTTGTTTCGAAATTTCGCTCAACTCATGTACTGGCCGCCATTGACGGTCAGCGTCGAACCGGTGATGAAGCCCGCGTCGTCGCTCACCAGAAACATCACGGTCCGGGCGATCTCCTCGGGTTGGCCGAGACGGCCGACCGGAATTTGCGCGACGATGCTATCGAGAACCTCGGGGGAAACGGCGGCAACCATGTCGGTCTCGATATAGCCTGGGGCAATGGCGTTGACAGTGACGCCTTTAGTGGCACTCTCGAGCGCCAGCGCCTTGGTGAAACCGAGCAGGCCGGCCTTGGCCGCCGCATAGTTGGTCTGGCCTCGCTGTCCTTTCTGGCCGTTGATCGAACTGATGTTGACAATGCGGCCGTAACCGCGCTCCCGCATCGTGGAAATGACGGTGCGGCACATATTGAAACAGGCGGTCAGATCGGTATCGATCACCGCACGCCAGTGCTCCGACGTTAATTTGTGGAGCATGGCGTCGCGGGTGATCCCCGCATTGTTCACGAGTATTTCGACCGGGCCATATGCGCTGGTAATTTTCGCGACGGCGGCGGCGCAGGCCTCGTCATCGGCCACGTCCCATTTGAAAACAGGGATGCCCGTTGCCGCATTGAAGTCTTCGGCCGCCTGATCGTTGCCGTGGTAGCTGGCGGCAACCGTATAGCCGCCATCGCGCAGGGCTGTGGCAATCGAGGCGCCGATTCCGCGCGTACCGCCAGTCACCAATGCCGTTCTTCCCATGATGTCAGCTCCCATAAGAGGTGCGAACCGCTCTGCGACCCCCGTTGCAGCCTTGTTCGGTAGGTGCAGGCTGCGTTCTGCCACGTTGGGCAAGGTCTTTGATCACGCTCATTCCTCCTTACAGGCTCAAATCCTTCGGGTTGTTCATGATCAGAAGACGCGGCACGGCCGGCTCCGTTACACAAGAAGCGCTGCTCGCATGGTCGTTCGCCATGCAGGATGGCTCCGGTCCCGTTCCAGTGGCCGTGAAGAATTTGTGTAACTTTCGGTGGCCCGTTCACGTCTTATATGACGCAAACAAGAATCCGGGTGGTCACGCCGCCCCGGTTTTGAGCAGCGAAGGAACAAGGCCGATGACCGAGACGATGGAAGATGAAGTGCGTGTCGCTTCAAATGCCGGTGTGATAGAAACCGGCAGCAAACGGTCTGATCACCGGGAGGGGTTTCTAATCCCCGAATACCAGCCATGCCGATGCCAGTCGGACAGCCTGAATGATGGCCGGAACGGAAATCATGACGGGGAGGGAGGTTTTGGAAATCCACCAGACTCTGACGACGCGGACAACATAGAAATAGAGGCAATTCTACGTGAATTCACCGGAACGCTTATCCGTCTCCTGGAACCACGCTATGCCGAGGTGGTGTGGCGCGCCGAAATTCTGAATCACCCCCCGTCCAGGATCGCCACCGATCTCGGTCTCAGCGAACAGATAGTCACCAGACGTCTTCAGCTCGGTCGCCGCACTCTTCAAAATCTCGTTATCTTGACGCTGCAATCCACTCTTGCGGATTAATGCCCAAATGTTTTGACTATTCCCCGTTGGGGGAATGGAGCAGCAATCAAGACTTCACTCGGATTCGGCAGTAGCGACAGATCAATTGGCAATAATTCTGGCGCTTCTGTGAATGTATTCCCGTCTCGTCCGGTCAAGGGATGGAATATGGGCCGATCTGGCGAGGGGGTGACAGTTCCGTCCGAAACAATGTAACGATCTTGGAACCTTTCGCGCGGAAGTCTGCAGCAGCCGTGGAAGCGACTGCGTCGCCATGGCGATTTAAAGAACGCAGATTTTGTAATGAGAAAATGCGAGAAGACGGGAAAGAATCAATGAGCCAAGTCCATAGCGGCCATACTGGACATATGCCGTCAAGCGGTCGCGGGATGGTGATTTCGGCTTGGCTCACCGGCATCTATTTTGCGATTGAGCTGGGCATCGGCTTCTGGACAGGCTCGATCGCGGCGATTTCCGACGCCTTCCACGCCTTCTCAGCGGTCGGCGGCGTGCTGGTGGCGATCGTCGCCGCCAAGCTTGCCCACCGTCCGGCCGACGAAGATCGCAGCTTCGGCTGGTACCTGCCGAGATCATCGGAGCGCTCGTCAATGGCGACTTCCTGCTGGGCATGGCGCTGATTGTGATCGTGATGGGCACGATGCGGCTTTCCGATCCGATCGACCTATCGACCGGACCGATGCTTTGGGCCGCAGCAGGTGGGCTTTTCACCGAATTTATCTCGCTCGGTTTGCTCTGGAAACAGAGCCAGAGCGATCTGAACGTGAAAGGTGCGCTCTGGCATATCATTCAGACCTTCGTTGGCAGTCTGCTCGTTATCGTAACTGCACTGGTGATCCAGTTTACCGGGTTCCTGCTGATCGACCCGATCCTCGGCATAGGATTCGGACTTGTCCTGATCTGGGCAAGCTGGACCATCCTGCGCGATGTTGCTCGGGGCCGGGTTCTGGTTGACACGCGAAATGTCGCGCGGTGCGCGGAAAACCGGGCCGTGCATCCCTGTCAGGGTGCGTAACCAGCCGGATCAACTGGTGTGAATCGGTCAGCAGCGACACGACACTTGGCAGACAAGCGCCAACAGGTTGTGACGATGCGGTCGCGAGACGGATAGAGGACAGGATGGAAGTCGAGTGACCCTTGGAACCATAGCGCAAATCATTCTGGTGATGTTGCTTTGGGCCGTCTGTTTCCCTCTGATAACCGCCGGTATCGAGTTCGCCCCCCATCTGACCTTCGCCGCGCTGCGCGCGGTTCTGGCGGGCTTGGTGCTAACCATCCTGGCGGTTGCGCTGCGGCGGCCGCTGCCCAGGGAACCCCGTATCTGGGCGATGGTGGCTATCGTCGGCCTGGGGGCCACCACCCTGGGGTTTCTGGGCATGTTTCATGCCGCGGAATTCGTCTCTCCCGGCATCGCCACGGTTATCGCCAACACCCAGCCGCTGCTGGCGGCCGTGCTGGCGGGCGTCGTCCTCAATGAACGGCTCACCGCGCGCGGCAAGATGGGGCTGATCCTGGGCTTTGTCGGGATTCTCGTCATCTCATCACCTCAGCTTTTTTCCGGCGGGCAGGAAAACTACATGCTCGGAATCGCATATATCGTCATGGCCGCACTCGGCGTCACAGTTAGCAACGTTGTGATCAAGCAGATTGCGGGGAATGTTGACGCCCTCATGGCGATGGGGCTTCAGTTGCTGATCGGGAGCATCCCGCTGGCCATCGCCGCTTGGATCACCGAGGAGCCGACAACGATCCAGTGGTCGTTCACGTTCATAGGCGCCCTCCTGGGCCTCAGCCTGTTTGGAACGGCGCTCGTCTACTGGCTATGGTTCTCCGTGCTGGAGAATGCCCCGCTCAACAGGGCGAACGCATTCAGTTTTCTGATCCCGATCTTCGGCCTGACGATGGGCACCCTGTTTTACGACGAGACCTTGGGCTGGCCACAACTGGTTGGAATCGCGCTCACGATTCTCGGTGTGGGTCTGGTCACGCAGCGAGGTACGAGTTGGACACCTCCATTAACCGGCTCGCATAAGCAGTAGCGGTGACAGAGGCACCAGTTCGGCTGGCGTGATTTGAGCCGGGCGCCGTGATCACTGAGCTTTTCCACGGTTCCGAAAGGCTGAAAAATCCGCACTGTTCCATGAGACGGCTCTATCAATGCGATGGATCAAGTGAATCACAATGTCTGCGAAACTGTTCGGTTAATACGGGTGTCCAGATCGCTAGCGGCCGAAAACTGGGAAACCGGACCGGCAGCATCCCCAAAATAGTCTCAAAGGCAACGTGCCGCTCCTCAGGATGCAGGCGCGACCACGTCAGGCAGCAATGAAACGGATTTGACCCAGATCAAGGACGGCCAGGAAAAAACCCGGATAGTAGTCTTGGCGTTTGGTGCGCACTGTGCACGGCGGTTGGGTCGAAAAAGGGTGCCGAGGTACGGGTGCGCGTCAAGAGCAATGTCGCGAGGTTGAAAGCATTCGTACGTCTTCCAATATCTCGTGCTGAGGCCAAGGAGTTTACCGATGACTGTAGCGCAACTGAACGGAATGAAGCAGAATCCAGCGCCGGACGAGATGGATGAAGCTTTACGGCCCTTGGACTCTGTGATCGAGACAGCGCTTACCGAGAATCATCGCGCATTCCTGCAGTTCCTGGTTCGCCGGCTCGGAGACCAGAGCGCCGCAGAGGACGTGCTTCAGAGTTTCTGCCTGCGCGCCGTCAGCAGGGGCGCGGGGCTCAGAGACCGCGAAAGCGTGGTTGCCTGGCTCTATAGCGTGCTCCGATCGGTCCTCATGGACCACTATCGAAGCGAAGCCGCCCGGCAGCGCCGCGAGGCAGCCTACGCGCAAGAACAGGTCCTGCTTGGCGATGACAGCGACGACCCTGAGTTGGAGGAGAGCGTCTGCAATTGCTTCCGCGGTCTGTTGCCGGCACTCCGTCCAGACTATGCAGAGGTTCTGCAGCGGGTCGACTTGTCGGGTGACACGCGCGAAAAGGTCGCGGCGGATCTAGGCATCACCCCGACAAATGTGAGAGTCCGGCTGCACCGCGCGCGGGAGGCCTTGCGCAAGGCACTGGGAAAATGCTGCGGTAGCTGCTGCGAACACGGCTTCCGCGATTGTAATTGCAAAAGCGCACATGACCGTACCGACTTGACGCCAGGTCGCGAAGCCGCCCTTACCTGATCCGGCGGGCTCGGCCTCTCTGTTCTCGATTTATGTCAGGAAGATCGCTGGTCGCTCAAAGACCTCACCGGCAAAAATTATCTTGCCTCTTTGACCTGATCGACACTCTTCAGCAGGGGCTGTTCCAAGCGGCGCCCTGACTATGCGGAGGTTCTGCGCAGGATCGACCTATAGGGCAACCCGCGTGAAAAAGTCGCCGCGGAACCCGGCATCACCCCGACGAATGTGAGAGTCCGGCTCCATCGGACGCGCCAAGCCCTGCGCAAAGCTCCAGGCGATTGCCGCGGCAGTTGCCGATCCGTCGGACTGTAACGCTACACGGTATTCCTCGTCTTCTTAGTGATGTCGTCGGCGAGACGCATCGACCGGTTAGCAGTGACCGCCGCGAGGAATGAACCGATGCCCCAGACCATGA
>TARA_R110002110_G_scaffold44345_3_pt1 | contig 12366 bp, 17 predicted proteins | sample TARA_R110002110 | Tara Oceans TARA_R110002110 (sample SAMEA4397330) | marine metagenome | biome: Polar Biome; feature: [SRF] surface water layer (ENVO:00010504); material: water (ENVO:00002006), including particulate matter (ENVO:01000060) such as... | depth 5 m
GTCTTGCAAGCTTTAATGTTTCACGTGAAACATTTTTTACTCCTTTTTTAATCCGTACGAGGCACGTACTTTGTTTAATGTCCGTACGGGATATATACTTTCATTTTTTAACTGCCTATTTTCATTTTCTAATGTTACAGTTAGATCAAATAATTCATTTGCAAATTTTACTCTTTCAACGTTTTTATTTACATTTATCTCTCTAACTAAAAAATCTCTAATTTTTTCAGTTAAAGCTTTTCTCCAATATTCTTTTCTATAATTTATATTTTTTCTGTTTGTCATGGTCTTTCTCCCTTTACTTTGCTTTACCCCAGTTTTCTCCCACTCCTACGTCGATACGTGAAGGAATTTTCATCTCTGGAAAACAATTCTCCATGATCTTTTTAATGTTTTTAATTTGTTCTTCGTCTCTTATAGAAAAACATAATTCATCATGAACCGTAATCATAGGCAAATGTCCCTGGTCATAACAATCTTTCATCGCACGTTTAGTCTGATCGGCTGACGATGCCTGGATCAAACGATTAAGAGCCTTATAGGTGAAAGCAACCTGATAGTTAATAGGGTTTTTCTTACGCCAGTCTTTATCACGCTCCTCTAAAGGTGTGTCTTGGATATTTCCCCACTCTTCTTCCAGTCGATCCATATGAATAATTTTTTTAAAACCACCAAATCCTTTAGGCTCACGCATAGGAAAACGGCACTTCCGTCCCATAAGAGTTCGTATCTCTCCTTTAGCAGTAGCTACGGCCATTACTGTAGAAGCAATAGCTTTTATAAAAGGTACTTTCTCATCATAATCATTCCGTAAAGCTTTAGCTTCTTCAAAAGGTATGTCGCCAAGAATCCCCGCCAACTTACCAATACCCATGCCATACATAATACCTAAATTAATGGTCTTAGCTAGATTACGTTCGACTCCGGCGATGTCTGCTACCATCTGATGAAAATCAATATCGTCTTCCTGGTAGGAGGTAACTATTTCTTTCACCCGTGTATTATCTCTGGTGTCTGGTGTTAAAGACGCATAGTGCATAAGCCACCTGGGTTCTTGGGCACTGTAGTCAAAACTTCCCCATTTACATCCTTCTTCTGGTATAAATAAACCTCTAATTAATTTTTTTATTTCCGGATGCCTAGCAGGTACTTGTTGTAAGTTAGGACTACTAGAAGAAAACCTTCCTGTAACTGTTCCCCCATCCCCTGACCGTAGTTGATGAAACTGACAATGAATACGGCCTTTATACTGGTGTTGGAGTATTGTTTCAATAAAAGTAGTATTGGCTTTGTTATATTCTCTTATTTCTAAAATCTTTTTGGCTACAGGATGCGGATGATTCTTTAAAAAATGTTTAGTAAAGCTTGGCGCATCTGATTTGGCTGTTCTTTCGTATGTCAAGTTTAATTTATCAAAAGCTGAGGCTAAAGAAGTCGCCGTCCACGGTTCAATGTCCACTCCCGTTTCTTTTTTTACCTCTAATAAGAGTTTTTGTTCTTTCCCTAGTAAGAGTTTTTTAGTGGCTTCAGCCTTTTCTAAGTCTACACGAACTCCTTGACGACGCATTTTAAAAACAATAGGCAGTAATGCTAATTCTAAATCTAGAATTTGATCGCATTTATCTTCTGCAAGTTTACGTCTAAGTACATGCCATAACTGTAGTGTCAGTCGTGCATCTGTTTCCGCATATCCGGCAACCCGAGAGGCTGGTAGTTTCCACATCTCTTTTTTCGCATCCACACCATGCTGACTTGCTGCCAACCGTAACTCATCTTCTTTTTTCTTTTCTCCCAGATACGTTGCTCCTAGAGCATTAAGCGAATAAGAAAATCTATTCTCGTCTAGTAATGGAGCAGCAATCATGGTGTCAAGTATAGTTCCAGGTATTTCAATTCCTTCTGTTGCTAACCACCCTAAATCATATTGCGCGTTATGAAACACTACAGACATCCCGTGTTTAAGTTGCTCTTTAAGCCATCTTACAACCACATTTTTTGATAAATTACCTCCGCCTTCATGAGCAATTGGCAAATACCCTGTCCATGTAGAAGAAGAAACAGCTATTCCTATAAGATTCCCGTCATTTCGTGACCACCCTGGCCCATGCGATAACAAACGAGGATCTCTAGTCTCAACATCAATAGCGATAATTGTTTCTTTAGATAAGTCCGGAAGCTCTAGTGGAGGAATCCATGTAGGCTCATTAAATAAATCTTGCTCATACATCGTCATTTCCATAATCTGCAGCTAATGCTGCCCAAAGTCCTGTGTACGCTGTGGCATCTAAGCCATCATCCGGATTAAATACTCCTTGTTCGTCTCTAGATACTTTTAATAGTGTCATACAAAAAGCAACTTGTTTAGGAGAGACTTTTGTGTGTAAATAAGCCGACCATAAGGAAGCAATTCTTACGTGAAGAAGTCTATAATCTCCATGTTGTTCTAACCGTTCTCCCCCTACTAGTTCAGCGGATTTTTTTAAAATTTCTTTAGGTCTCATAAGTCATAATACCTTTCTGTTTCTGGTTGCATAATGTGTAAGTTTTTTTTAGCCCTGGTTGCTCCAACATAAAAGACTCTGTGTTCTGTTGAAGGATATCTTTCATATTCTTTATAAGCTGCATAAGAAATATCAGGAATCAATAAGATATTATCATCTTCACCACCCTTCATGGAGTGAATAGTGCTTAGTTTAAGTCTAGGAGACTTTACGTTATCGCCACGTTTTAAAGCATTTAAAATATAATTTTGTGTTTGCAATCCTATCTTTCCTAATACTTGATGCCATCTTTTTTCGCCGTCGACCAATAACCCCAGATCACTACGCAGATAGTCTATAGTTAATAACATATCACCACTTACATTTAAAAGAGGTTGAGACCTTGGGCCAAAGCCTCTTTTAAAACCTTCATTAACCTTCATTAAAGAGTAAATAGTACGGACTTCTTGCATTGTAATTTCTTTTCCCTTGCATAGATTTTCCCATGCTACAATAGCTTCATACTGTTTTTTAGGAATACTAGGATGACCATTACGACTATAAATCCATCCTTCATTGATAAGTTCTGCTGCATATCTATCTAAAATACGATTAGTTCTTGCAAGGATAGTCCATTGTCCTTCGTCAATAGGAATGTCTTCCAGTCTTAAATGAAAGTTAACAGACCCTTCTTTAGGATTAGGTTGCCATTCTTTAGGGGCTCTATCCTCTATTTGGGAGACTATGCCCTGTGCTAAATCAAAAACTGGCGGTGGAACTCTATATGATTGGCTCAAAACTTCTTTTTCCTTTGTTGCGTTTAAAAAAGCTTTAACATCCGCTCCTTGAAAATTCATTATAGCTTGGTCATCATCTCCTGTAAATATTTGTGTGGAAGGACCTTGACGTAATACATCTATCATTTTCCACTGTAATGTAGATAAGTCCTGGGCCTCATCTACAATTAAAACATCAATGTCTGGTGGAGAGTCTTGCAATACAAACTCCTCTATCATGTCCGTAAAATCAATTTTGTTGTTTACTTTTTTATAACTTTTATAAGCATGTATCAATTGCGTAAGTTCACTGTAATGTAAATTATAATCTCCGGCTTCCTGGAAAACATCCTCTAAAGATTTATTTTTACTACGTGATAGTTGATACATATTAAGATAAGCGTCTCCTTTTTTGTACCCTATGTAATCAAAATCACTTTCAGCATCCGAAGTGCTACTACTAAAATCTAATCCTACTTCATACCCTATGTGTTTGATATCTGTAGAACGAATAACATCCGAAGGTTTACACCCTAATGATTTAAAGGCCATTGAGTGTAACGTCTGAAAGTAAGGGAGTTGGTCTTCCTCAATATTCCAATCGTTACAAACACGTTCCCGACTTTCTGTAGCTGCTTTTTTAGTAAACGATACACATGCAATCTTATTGGGATCAACACCTTCTTTAATATATTCCTGAATCAGATTAGAGTTTGTTTGCGTCTTTCCACAACCAGGCGGACCTAATATTGTTTTAATTTCATTCAAAACGGTGGCTCCTCATCATTAGCTTTAAACTCTACTTCTGGTAACTCTATCTCACCTCGTTTAATTTCTGGTACAAACCAACACCGAACTGTTTGCCATTTATCTTTGTTGTCTTTAAACCTAAATTGTTTATCAGAAGTTCCTCCACTGTTCATTTCTTTTAATCTTTCCGTGATCTGACCTCGCGTATAAATCGTAAAATTATTCCTCTTTAAAAAATCTTGTAAAGCACTTAAACGAAAATAGGTAAACCCTTCTTCTGTCCATGGTTTTCCTGTTGCTATTTCTTCTGGACTTCGTGCTTGTAATCGTGCAGTGCAGAACGATTCTATTAGTTCATAGAACTGACCTTTTTGTGTTAATTCTTCAGGAACAGCTATCCTAGTAGCTGTGTTAAGCAAAACATCTACTAATTCCCGCCACTCATCGTCTTTCATACGTGCGGGCATCTTATACATTTGCTCCATACAGGCACGTTGAAAATCCACTTGCATTTGTAATTGACGTGTACTTAACTCTAATCGTGCTCCGTCTACATCAATAAACCAAACGGGTGGCTCTGATTCTACAACTGTTACTCCTCCTAAAGTAGGGAAGGCTTGCCCCGAACCTATTCCGTATTTCCTAGAACGACACATAGCTTTATTGCAATGACTTTTTAAAGGTTCTTGCTTACAAGTGTAGTAATACTCTTTCTTCTCTAATTGATTTTGTATGGTAACGATCTCTTTAGCGGGTAAAGGTGGGGTACAATAATCTTGATTATGCTTTTCAAGCAAGTCTCTCCACGCATCTGGGCTTGACATCTTATAGAACAACCCTACGTTTAACATAGCATTATTCCTCCCCCCTTCCGGAACTCCATATTCTGTTAACTGTTGAAGACATGGTGGTCCTTGCGGTAAAATATCTGGACTCACCCCCAATTGTAGTTCTTTTAAAGCTTGAGAACTTATACGATTTTTTTCTGCTTTACTAAGAAAATCCTCTAATATAATATCATCACCATTAGAGCGAATAGCATAACGTGTTGTATGAGTACTGTTAAAGTAAGGAAGATTTATAAAGTTTCCTACATCTCCTCTTTCCACTATTACTTCTTCTTGCTTAGGGAATATCTCACATTGGCCATAGCCTAATGCAGAGGCAAACTCTGACAATCTATCTCTGAGTTCTGTAGCAGAGACCTTCTCTTTTAAAAATATATATAAATGAGCACCGCCTGACTTAGAACGGCACACGGTCAACGGTAGCTTTAATCGTTTAATGCTTTTGGCTATCTGCGGTAAATCTAAGTTATAGTCATCTATATCCAAAGCACCAAATAAGCATTGATTATTTTCATCAATAGGAATACTCCCTAGACCTAACGCACCATCTAAGTGCGATTGCACAAGTTCCACGGTCAACGGTTCCCGAACAATTACATATTTTGCTTGTTGTTTACCATTCCGTTGGCTTTTTAAAACCTCTGTTTGTCCGTGGGCTCCCATAAATCCTTGAAAAAGATTTAAGAAACGTTTTGCATTATCATCCATGAGAAGTGTGACCCCCTTTGCAGAGGGTCACTATCCAACTAGAATGGAACTTCGTCAGAAGAAATAGCATCTGTCGCAGGCAATGCTACTCGCATCTCTCCGGTTTTTATACTCATATGCGTAGACTTAGCATCTGTATATGCTTCCATAGTATCCACTAGACGAGCACGATTAACGGACCAGGAATGCCACGATCCTTTATCATTACCGTCTTCCATAGAAGTTAGTTTATAAATACTAGAAAAAGAAGGTAGTGTTATTCCATTACTTTTCTGCATCATCATTATAGAATTCCATCCACGAGACTTTTTCAATTGCGTTTTTTTCATGTCAACAATCGCATTTTCTAAAGTCCCGTCTTCATGGATAACTTTTACATAATGTTGTGCTGTACGCACAAGTTCATTACCATTCTCGAGTAGTTCGAGCCCAGTGTCTGTATCCCTAACGGCTTGTTGAACTTCTGGTGAAGCTGCTTTTAATTCTCCTACAAAGCCACCGCCTTGAGAACGAGGAATAAACTCTAATAATTTTAACTGATAGTAAATAGGAATAACCTCTATTCCTTCTTCCGCAGTCCAAAACTTTTTCGTTACGGTATTAAAGATATCGCCCTGAGAAGCTCCTTGGATAAACCCTGGATCTGTCTTTTTTAATTGTGGACTTAAAGCCTGTATGATCCGTATAAAAGGTATTTGGATATCACTACTTGTAATTTCCTCAAACCCACTTCCGGAATCCTCTTCAAATGCTTTCATTAAGTCTGTACTACTTGGTGCTTTATTTTCGGCCATTATTTTTCTCCCTTAATTTTTGCTACTTGTCCAACAAAAGCATTGAACAATTCTAAGTTTATTATTTGTTGGGACTCTACTCGTTCTCTAATTAATTTTTTTAGAGTTGGAGGTTCTATCCACGTTCTTGCACTAGTATCTAAGCCACGTTCGTCTAGATCAGCTTGTAAAGCTTTAGCACTATTGTCTTCATTTATTCCAAAGGAAACTTCAATCTTATTTTTTATGAAGTCCTCACACCCTATTTCGCGTAAATGATTGAGAGCATTTACTTTATCAATAGGATCTTTAGGCATGGAAGCTTGAACAAAACTTGATAGCGAAACGGAACTTCCGTCCACCACTACCTTATCCATTCCCATTTCCGCCATCTTTGCCGGAATCAAATCAAACAAGTATTTTTGACGATTTACTTTAAGTGCCTTCAAGTCTTTTTCTAAATCTTCTATTTGGTCCTCTATACTAGTAGTAGCTCGAATTAAGTCACTTAATTCTTTTCCCCCCTCAGTCGATAATGATTCAAAGGATTTTGCATCTGCTGTAATGTTGTCCCAAATGTCGTTCTTTTTTTCGATAGTCATAGTATCTCCTCTTCAGGTTAATGGTTAAGTTCTTCAATGCCTCCTCGAATAGACAAGCGAACAGGATAATATAGCTTTTCTATTTTGTCCCATTTTAAAATATTTACTCGTCCCGAGTTTGCATCACTCGCAATCGCAAAAGCAACTCCTATTATTGCGGGGTCGCCTATTGCTAACAACCAATCCGTTTCATCAAAAGTACGCAGCTTACGTTTAATTTGTTCCACAAGTCTGCCTGGATTAAGATGTAATTGATCGGTTTGATTTGTTAGGGGGATTAAATCTCCCCACTGTGTAGCGGAAACAATATCCACTCTTGGATTTTCTTGTGCTACATAAACTTTCTTCATTGTAAGTTCTCCTTCGATTTCTAAGTAGAATTAAAAGTAATATATATTATTATGCTTGTAAAGAAAATAATTTGCATATCATAGTTTTTCATGGTAGATATACTATAATACATAACAAATGGAGTATCATATGCAATTTAAAAAAAATAGTTTTCTGGGTTGGTTATTAGGTTCTACCGAAGAAAAATCTATAGAGGACATGACAAAAGACGAATTAGAAACTAAAGGTCGCAGCATAGGAATAGAATTAGATAAGAGAAGAACTACAGAAGCTTTAATTATACAACTAAAGAAACAAATGAAAAAACAAAAATAATTGAAATACACCTTTAAAACAAAACCATTTGAGCATCAGGCCGATGTCTTGAAACAATCTTGGAGTGCTCTTTACTGGGCATACTTTATGGAGATGGGTACGGGAAAGTCTAAGGTTTGCATTGATAATGCTTGCATTCTGTACGAACGTGGAATTATAGATACGTTTATTGTTGTTGCTCCTAAAGGTGTTTACAGAAATTGGGCAACAATAGAAATACCTGCTCATATGCCCGATCGTATCGAACAAGACCTATGTATGTGGACCTCTTCGCCTACTAAAAAACAAAAAACAAATTTAGCGTTGTTGTTAGAACCCAAAGAAACAGATCATTTACGGATATTGGTCATGAATATTGAAGCTCTTTCAACGCCTAAAGGCACACGGTTTTTAGACAAAGTGTTGGACCAGGGGACTTGTTTATTAGCTATTGACGAATCTACAGCTATTAAAAATCCAAAAGCTCGTCGTACGAAAGCCGTAATTAAGATAGGAAAAAAAGCTAAGTACAAGCGTATTCTTACTGGTTTTCCTGTTACCCAATCGCCTATGGATTTATGGGCGCAATGTAATTTCCTACACCCAACCTTGTTAGGAGAGGATGTAGGGGCTAATTACTTTCAATTCCAATATCGTTATGCAATTTTGAAGAAACGATCCGTAGGATCACATTCTTTTAATATGTTAGTAGGGTATCGTAATCTTGATGGTTTGTCTGATATTATTAAAACATTTTCTTCTCGTGTCATGAAAGCGGATTGTTTGGACTTACCCGATAAAATTTATACGCAAAGGCAGGTTCAATTGACACCCGATCAAGCACGCATATATAACGAGATAAAGGAATATGCTCTGGCACACTTGGGGGATGATGACTTTCTTACAGCCCCGAATGTCATGACCCAGTTAATACGTTTACAACAAGTGTTGTCAGGGCATACGAAAACAGATGAAGGTAAGGTTGTAGATATTAAAGACAATAGATTAAAAGAATTAATGGAGTGCTTGGAAGAGATTTCAGGAAAAGTTATTATTTGGTCTCGCTTTCGGTATGATATAGAAAGGATAAAAAATGAATTAATCAAGGTTTACGGACCCTTGTCCGCTGTAAGTTATTATGGCGATACAACAGATGAAGAAAGAAGTGGTGCCATTGAGCAATTTCAAAACGGAGATGCTCAATTTTTTATAGGCAATCCACAAACCGGTGGTTATGGTATAACCTTAACTGCTGCAGAAACTGTAGTGTATTTTGCTAACAGTTTTGATTTGGCCGTGCGTATGCAGTCGGAAGATAGATGCCATCGCATTGGACAAACTAAGCACGTCACCTATATTGATCTCATTGCTGAAAAAACTATTGATGAAAAAATAGTGAAGTCTTTAAGAGCCAAAATGGATATAGCAAGTGTGGTTATGGGTGAAGAACTTAAACAATGGCTAACATAAGGAGTTTATAATGCCAGACATAAATAAATATAAAAGTGTTGCAGTACCAATTAATACATGGGAACGTTTAAAAGAATTATCTAAAACATCTCATAGGTCTCCGGCACAACAAATAGCTTTTCTTGTAGAATTAGCAGATGACTTACCTTCCGATGTAGAATTATTACGGGAAGTGTATAAAAATCATGCCTCTTGATTTTGAACCCCAAGACCTTATTACTTTTTACGAAGAAACCGAAGAGTTTATTGCTCGTTCTAAAACTCTTCCTAATGAATTAAAGGTTGTTACTTTATTTAGACTTGCGTTAGAGTTAGCAAGTAAAGATAAGGGTCTTGTAGAAGCCGCTTACTTAATGGCACGTTTACAACATACTACATTAGGATTAGCGTTAGGAAGGGATGAAAGTTTTGAAGGAATAATTAAAGAATATTCCGAAAAGAAACCAACTATAAACTAAAGGTTTGTTTGTTGATTGATGATAAGAACAATAAAGCATGGGGGCAAGATGCTTTTATGGGTGACCCTCCTCGAAAAAAGCAAGAACATTGGGCTACCATTCTTTTTGAGTTAAGACAAAAGTCTGGCTTGTCAAGGGTTCAATTAGCCGAAGAGTCTGGGGTTGGTGTTTCTACCATTGAGAACTATGAAAGAAAAAAGATTTCGGAGCCTTCCATTTATAAAATAGAATCTTTACTCCAGGCAATGGGGTATGAACTCGATGCTATCTTTGTTGAGCATTAAAAGTTTTTAGCGGTAGGAACGGTCCAAGGAGTCCAAACTTCTTTTTTTCCGCCGTGATATTCTCTAGCATGACCCTCACTAACTAATGTTGCACAGATGTCTTGCCCATTTACTACAGGTACCGCCAAGATGCGGCCAAACTTTCCTTTCCCCTGCTTTATAGTTTGTATCGTAAACTTTTTAGGCAATAATTCTTTTAAACGTGCTTTTGCAGCTAACCCCAGGGCTTTCTCTTCTAAATTACGGGTGCGTGACTCTGGTGTGTTTATTCCTTGCAAACGAATTCTTTCGTTTGCTAAGGTAACTTTGAACCCTAAATCTACGTCCACGTCAATTGTGTCCCCGTCCACGACCCTTCTTAGCGTACAATTATATTCAAACACCGCACATCCCATCACAGTTATTAAGTTGACCGAAGTCATCTTTGTTATAGAAAAATAAATCTGGTTGCCCTAACTCGTCCCACGTACTTAAATCAACTTCGTCAATAGGAACTCTATCCGAATGCAAAAACACTTCATCTTTCGTTCTTTTTGTAGCATTACGTATAGCATGGTCTAACTTTACTACTTTATCCCATTCTTCTTTGTTTTCTTTTACGCGTCTCCATTCTGTATTCGTATGGTACGGACAAAATATGCACGCTGATCGTGGTGGCGTAGGGTAATTGTTTTTTTCCATCCACTCAATACAGTCATGACGGCGTAATTGTTTCTCTATTAAAGGAAACTCATTCGTTACATACGGGAACCGACTGCGTTTCATACGTACCATTTCATCGTAGGAGATACCCATTTGTAATTGTACCTTGACATCTTTAGGAACTTTGTGTCTGGGTTTTACTCCTAAAAGTTGTCTAATCTTTTGATTGACAGGCAATACTTTATAGTGCGTGGTACATTGACGTTTTAATAATCCTTTTTTGTATCGCTCGCCTGTGATCGTGAACACCGGAACATTTAAAAACTTATACTTACTTGTACCCTCTGCTACATCAATCATTTCCTGGTACAAATCACCATGGCTTACTATATGCACGGGATAAGATAATTGTGTTTGTAACCATTCAAGCCAGTCGTATACAGCTTTCGGTTCGGCCTGGGTATCGGCAAAAATAGCACAATCTGGTTTAGGAACTTCTCCTTTTTCGCCCATTAAAGCTAACGCGCTGCTTTGAACTCCTGCACCTAATGATAAAACTCTCATGCGTTTCCTTTATCTTTGTCGCGGTAACGATACCACCATCCGGCCATGTGTGCTACTGCTATTATCCAACTATCTGCTTTTTTGTCAACTTTCATCTCATCTAGGATCTGTTGCGGGTTAGCTCCTTGTAAATATAACCTTCGTGCTTCGACCAAGGCTCCTTCTATACAATCCAATTCCATTAAGAAATCACGTTTTTTTGCCACGTTCTGCCTCCATTATTGCTAATCCGATTTCTTTGACGACTTGCGGGACGACCGAGTTTCCCAAGGAACTGAGCTGAGATACTCGGTGGGGTATCCCATGAGCCACGCGACCCACTTGGGGTTCAGACTCCCACCACCCTTCGGCGAAGGTTTCGTCTTGTCGTGTACTATCGCATCTATCAGATTCACTTGATGATTCCCGTCCCGCAAAGTTTCCATAGTCTGCGGACCCCGTTTCCCGTCCCACGCGTTCGGAGTCGGAAAAATTTGTTGTGCTATCACTCTCGGAAGACTGTCGTTGCGTATCCGTCCGTCCTTCCTCAATTGCGTGTTCTGTAAATTCCCCGTGTCCTTCCAATCTCGGGTCGTTGGGGTTGGGAACATGCTCTCGTGTACTACTTGTTCTCGCAGATTTCCCGAGCGCGTCCGTCCCTTGCGATTGTTCTGATTCGTTGAGCAATCCTCCTCGTCCCGTGGTGGCAAATGATCCATTGTGTTTGGTGTTGCCCACATCTCCGAAGTCGAAACCTTGTTGTTCGGGTCGGGATGGTTCGGGTTCCCTCCCACTAAGGCGGTGCGCAATGATCCAAAGTCGGTACCGTTGGTGTGGCGCGCCGACCGCGCAAGCTGGAATATTAAACGTCCTTGTGGTGTAGCCCGCGTTTTCCAAGTCAGTGAGTACTTCGTCCAGGCCCAAGTGGATGAGGCCAGCAACGTTTTCTCCAATAACCCAATCGGGCCGTAATTCCTGGATAAGTCTAAACATATCTGGCCAGAGATGTCGGGGGTCGTCTTGGGCTTGTCGGGAGCCTGCGACACTAAAGGGCTGACAAGGGAATCCTCCCACAATAACATCTGGTCGGGTCGGGATATCGTCTTTTTTGACATTCTTTATATCTCCTAATATCTTGGTTCGGGGCCAATGGTGCTTTAAAACCGCTTGGCAATACGGTTCGTACTCTACAAAAGCTATTGTTTCAAAAGGACCAGCAGCTTCCAATCCTCGACTGAAGCCGCCTATCCCTGAAAATAAATCCAATACTTTCACTACCCTAGTAGTCCTATTAAAAAACTACCAATCGCTATTCCTATAAATATAGACATGGGGATTTTTCCTTTCTTCTTTTTCTGGGGTTTCTTGCTCAATCGCATAACTCCCA
>TARA_R110002110_G_scaffold74579_9_pt1 | contig 12360 bp, 10 predicted proteins | sample TARA_R110002110 | Tara Oceans TARA_R110002110 (sample SAMEA4397330) | marine metagenome | biome: Polar Biome; feature: [SRF] surface water layer (ENVO:00010504); material: water (ENVO:00002006), including particulate matter (ENVO:01000060) such as... | depth 5 m
CTGATCCCGTCGCGGGTGCGCGCCATCCTTTTCGTGTCCGCCGGTGCGATGCTTCTGACGGTCATGGCCGTTTTCGTCAAAATTCTCGGCGAGCGCCTGCATCCGGCACAACTGATGTTCAGCCGCGCGATGATCGGTTTTCTGATCTTTGCGCCGTGGCTTCTGCTCCGCGAGGGCCGGGACGTTATCCGCACCAACCGGCCGGGCATGCACCTGATGCGCGGGTTCTGGGGGGCGTGCGGCAATTACTGCTTCTTCTTTGCGGTCACCCATCTCGTTCTCGCCGATGCGATGGCGCTTCAGTTCTCCCGGCCGCTTTTTATGATCGTGCTGGCTTTCCTGTTCCTCGGCGAGGTTGCCGGGGCCCGGCGGATCGGCGTCACGCTGGCCGGGTTCGCCGGCATTCTGATCATGCTACGGCCCTTCGGCGGCGGCTTCGATCCGGACGGGATCGTTGCTGTGGCCGGCGCGCTGTTCGGCGGGCTGGTTGTGATCTCCATCAAGAAACTGGCGAGCACCGAGCCGACGCGGCGGATCGTCTTTTACTACGCGTTCTATACCGCGCTGTTTTCGGCAATTCCCGCCGCATGGTTCTGGATCGACCCGACATGGGATGAGGTGCCGCTTCTGCTTTTGATCGGCTTTATCGGGATTATCGGGCAGTCCTGTCTTACCCATGGTTTCACGCTGGGCGAAGCGACGGTCACGGTGCCGTTCGATTATATGCGGATCGTGTATTCGGGCATTTTCGGGCTGTTGCTGTTCGCCGAAGTGCCGAGCTGGTGGAGTGTTGCGGGTGCGACCCTGATTGTCGGCAGTAACCTATATCTGATGCGACGCGGGTAGATGAACCCGGCCGGGTTTCAGGACATCACGAGACCGCCGTCCACATACAGCGTCTGGCCGGTCATGAAACCGCTCCACGGCGAGGCAAGGAACAAGACCGGGCCCGTTACATCTTCCGGTGCTGCAATCCGGCCGAGCGGCGTTTGTGCGATGATAAGGTCCTTTACATCTTCCCTTGTATTGCGCGTACCGTCGGTCGGATAGACCAGTCCGGGAGCAACGCAGTTCACGCGGATCCCCAGGGGGGCGGTCTCGACAGCGAGATTGCGGCTGAACCCGATAAGGGCGGCCTTGGCGGTGGTGTAGTCGTGATAGGGGATCGTCGGACGTGCGACGAGATCGGTAGCGACATTGACGATCGCCCCCTGGGCCCGGCGGCGCATATCGGGCAGGACCGCTTTGCACAATCCGTGCGTCGACAGCAATGCACCGTCGATCTGTGTCTGATAGTCGGACCAGTCCAGTTCCCAGAACATTTTCCGGTTTTCCGGATCGAACACGTATGGCCGGAACGCGTTGTTGATCAGAACGTCGATCCTGCCGAATGTCTCCAGTACGCTTTCGATCAGCGCCGGGATAGCGGCGGTATCCGTCACGTCGGTCGGGAAAGCGGACGCGTCGCCGCCTGCCGCCCGACAGTCGGCGACGACGGCTTCCGCGGCTTCGGCATTCTGAAGATAGTTGATCGCGACCGACGCGCCTTCCGCCGCAAAGGCCCTGGCAATAGCAGCGCCGATCCCGCGGCTGGCGCCTGTTATCAGCACGACTTTGTCTTTGAAATCCATCGCGTTACCTGCTGGTCATCGTATGATTGCGTCCGGTATTCAGTCGGTGTAGGGGGCGAACGTGTCGGCCGCAACTTCCGCCGAGCGTTCGATTTCGGTGATGGTGACCAGATCGAGCAGATTGAACCGACCGTCATGATGCCATCCCGCTTCGGGGGCGGTCATGTGGCCGAGGGCGCTGATCCGCGTTACCCCGGCAATTCCGAGCGCGGTGCTCAATTCGTAAAGCTCGCCCGGCTGTGCGGCGATGCCGACGGTCTGCAGCAATGGTTTGTAACGGGCGATCCGGGGGACCACATCGGCGAGACTGTCGACGGCGACAACCTTGACGGTTCGGTTGAGACCGCTGGGGCTGAGGTCCTCATCGTCGTCCACAAAGGCGACGCTCCAGGCACTGTCTGCATTTCCGATCAAACTGCGGCCTTTGCCGGCAAACGATTTGATCTCCTCGCCGTGGCGCCAGGCCGCGATATCGCGGGCTTCGGCGATCGACAATGAGCGGCGCGGATATTTTTTTTCGAAGGCTTCGAGCTCGTGGGCGAGGTATTGCGCAAAGTCCGGGGGGGATACCCGGCCGCCACGCTCGACAAAAAATACGTGTGGCGAATAACACCCCTGCTGGTCGTAGCGGACCACGTCATATGCGGCGTTATGGGCGGTGGTTGAGCCTTTGCGGGTGTCCAGCGCCGCCCTGCCAATCACGCCGAAACTGACCTTGTGGCCGTAGGCGAGATAGCGCGTCGTGACTGGTACACGGTCGCGGATCGCCGCAAGCGAATCGTTGCCGCCATAGGCGAGCACGACGTCCGATTCCCGAAGCAGGGCATCCTCGCGGGCCGTATCGCCGCCTTTCCACCACACGACCGCAAAGCAGTCGGCGATCTCCGGAGCGACCTCCGCCAAAACCTGTGCGAACCATCCGGCGAAAAGCGGTTCTGCGCTCGGCACCTTGCCGATATTGCCGGCTTTTACCAGCAGACCGGATATCAGGCTCCAGACCGGCAGGCCGGGAACGTTGCCGGCCCAGATATGGGTCAGCACATTGGGACCGAACGCGCGCGCAAACCCGCCTTTCGGGATCGGCTGGAAATCGTCGAGGATCGACGGGTTGGCAAAATCCTCGGCCAGGAATTTCTGTAACTCCGGTTTGCGGAACGTCTTGAGGTACCCGGTCAATCCGAGGCGGATCATTTCGGCATCGTAGCCGGTCACGACAGGCAGAATCCGTTCGGCTTTTTGCCGGAAGGGGTCGTCGCGGTCCAGCATGCGCGCGATCGCACGGTCGACGATATCGATCACCTCGGCGACGGGCTTGCGTTTCAGAACGTCCCGGCTGGCGGCGCGGACCCGCCGGGCCAAGGCTGTCATCTGGGCATCGGTCAGAACCGGGACGGCGACCTCAAACGGGTCATTGGACTCTCCGAAATGCAGGGCATGCCATTCGACGCGGTCGTCCGCCAGCCCCGGAAGATAGCCCGCGCGTTCGGTCATCGATTCGTCACGCCTGCGCGGCTTTCAGAAATTCCTCGACCGCCATCGAACACCCCCTCGCTTCGGCCCCGTCGGCGCGGCCGAGAAGCAGGAAACCGTCCTCGGTCTCGACCCCGGCATCTTCGGTCAGGATGGTCGATACGATGTTGAAATGGGCGAGATCGCAATGGACGAGGACGCCGGTTTCGCCAATGGGCACGTCTTCGCCGGTCAGCGGGTTGATTACCCGGCTGCGGATCCAGTGCGGGCCGGATTTGACCGACGGGCAGACGGCATTTCCCCGGTCGTAGAACTGCGTGCTGAGCTCGGTCATGCCGTACATGTTGATGCATTTTTCGCGGGGGACGCCGAAACCGGCAGAGAGCTGGTCGTAAAAATCGTCGAGTCCCAGTTCGCGCGATTGCCCCTTGAAACCGCCGGTATCGAAAAGCCGGCTGCCCGGGGGAAGGGCGAAGCTCAGCCCGCGCCGGTCCATCTCGTCCAGCAGCGGCACGTAGCTGTAACTGGCGCCGAGCAGGGCATAGGGCGCACCCGCAATCTGTGCCCGGTCGAGGGTTTCGAACAGGCGGTCGAAAGCGATCCCGTCATCCTGCATCGCATAAGTGCTGTCTGCGGTACCGAAATGGGCGAGCGCCAGCGCAAGGTAATGGGCGAGCGACGAATTGGGCATGACGTCTTCGGTCGGGAACAGGATGTTCATGTCGATCCGGTCGCGGTCGGGCATGAAGTACTGTTTGAAACCGCGGACCATCGAGGCGTCATAGACGCTCAGCGTCGGGTGGTAGCTTTTCCCGCGCACGCCGCCGAGGGTCGTTCCGCTGGTCATGAACACGCGCGCCGCGTCGTCAGGCGCGCAGCAGCTCAGGGTCAGTTCCTTGAAAGCGTTGATCGGCACGGCGGGAATATCGCGCCACGATCTCGCGGTCCGTGGGGTGCGACCGCGCTGGATTGAAAACTGCCGGAAGGGCCGGTTGTTTTCGAACTGATAGGCGAACAACTGCAGGGCAATATCGTTGAACGCGTCTTCGGATGCCGGTGTGCCGGTTTTGCACCGCTGGTCGTCCGCCGCGATAAAGCTCAGCAGCATTTCGATGATGTCGTCTTGTGTCACGCGCCGGGTATCCCTTTGTCGTCTCGGGGATCCGGAATGCTGGCGGTAAAGCGGGGGGCATTCTGTCTGCGCGGCTTGTCTGCGCGGACTTCCCGTTTCCCTACGCCGGCATAACCCGGATCAGGTTCTAAGGGTCGTCGCGTCGGCGCACCCTGCGCCCGTCGACATCTCAGCTTCCTAACGAAGCTCCCCTGGGATCGTCCGCCGATTATGTCCCTGTCGGGTTCCCTGCACAAGACCCGCATTCACCCGCATATCGGGTCTTGAAGACCGGCGCGGATCGGGAGAAAGTGCGACCATGACAGCCATACGAAAATTTTCGCGCAATAAACTGGCCGTCGGGTTGTTCGGATCGAACTGCGACGGTGGCCTGGCATGTTCAACGTTTCCGGATCGCTGGAAAGCGACCTGGGAAAACTGCCGGGAACTCGCGGTACAGGCCGACAATGCCGGTGTCGATTTCATGCTCCCGCTCGGACGCTGGATCGGGTATGGCGGTGAGACCAACCACAACGGATCGAATTTCGAAACCATCGCGTGGGCGTCGGGCCTGTTGGCGGCGACGAAAAACATCATGGCGTTCGGCACGGTTCATGTGACGGCGCACAGTCCCGCGGTCGCGGCGAAGCAGATGGTGACAGCCGATCATATCGGCGGCGGACGGTTCGGCCTCAATATCGTCTGTGGCTGGTATCAAAAAGAATTCGACATGCTGGGGGTCGATCTCGGCGAGCACGAACGGCGTTACGATCTGGGGCAGGAATGGATCGATCTGGTTAGCCGCATCTGGACCGAGGACGAACCCTTCGATTTCGACGGTGAGTTTTTCCAGACCCGGGGGACGGTGCTGAATCCGAAACCGGTCAGCAACGTCCGTCCGATGGTGGTATGCGCGGGTACGTCAGGGCGGGGCCGCGAATTCGCCGTACAGAACGCAGATATGCTGTTTCACACGTTCTACGATTTCGACAAGTTCCGCGAGGATAGCAAGTCGGTGCGGCAGGCGGGACGGGATGCCGGAAAGGATGTCGGGTTATTCACCAATATCGGTATCGTGTGCCGCCCGACGCAGAAAGAAGCCGAAGAGTATCATCACTATTACGCCGTGGAGCATGCGGATACCGAGGCCTGCCGGATCATGATGGTCGAGCGCGGCATCGATACCAACGAAATTTCCGCCGCAGACCGGGAGCGCTTCCACATGCGGGCTGCGACCGCCAATGGCGCCACCCCCGTGATCGGCGACCCCGACAGTGTGGCGGATCAGTTGGCGCAACTGTCGGAAGCCGGGTGCGACGCGGTCGCGATCGGTTTGCCGAATTATCTGAATGACCTTCCGATTATCGTCGAAGAGGTACTTCCGCGGCTGGAAGCGCGGGGGCTGAGGCTGTCCGCGCTCTGATCGGCCGTAACAATCGTCGTTAGGCCGGTGCATATTCCTGTGCTCTGCCGGGATCGCGGGCGCGGGATTCGATCCGATCTGCTAGATTAGACACCGTAAACGCATTCCGGGACAGGTATTATGCCTTCCAGACTTACTGCTTTCGGTGTGACCTTCGGGATCGCCGCGCTCATGGTCTACGTTCTCGTGACGGGCAGCGACCTGCTTATCCCGCTCGCGATTGCGGTGATGATCTGGTACCTGATCAACGCGCTGTCGCGTACCTTCGAGATGCGGCTGAAGGTACCGGGATGGATGGCCCTGACCCTTTCGATCACCACCCTCGTCATCGCGCTCGGGCTTATCGTCGAGATGATCAGCGGGAATATTGCGGCCGTTCGAAGTGCCGCGCCGACCTACCAGGCGAATATCGAGAAGCTGGTTGCCAAGGCGGTTGAGATCGGCGGCATGGAGGAAATGCCGACGATCGGGCACGTGATAGATCAGGTCGACGTGCGTGCCCTGATCGGCGGGGTGGCGTCTGCCACCGCAAAAGTCGCCGGAAACGCCGGGCTGATCCTGATCTACGTGATCTTCCTGCTGGCGGAACAGCGGACATTCGGGCGCAAGATCGAGGCCCTGTTCCCCGATGCGGAGCGACAGAAAGAGGTACAGGAGATCCTTTTCGATATACGCGATCGCACGCAGAAATATGTTTCCGTCAAGACTTTGCTCAGTCTTCTGACCGCGATTGTCAGCTACGTCGTGTTGGCGATCGTCGGTGTCGACCTTGCCATATTCTGGGCCTTTCTGATCTTTCTGCTGGCCTACATTCCGACCATCGGGTCACTGCTCGGCGTTGTGTTTCCGGCCCTTCTGGCGATTATCCAGTTCGGAAGCCTCGGGCCTTTCCTTGTCGTGACGATTGGCCTCGGTGCAGCCCAGTTCCTGATCGGGAACGTGCTGGAACCCAGGATGATGGGGAAATCGCTCAATCTTTCGTCGTTGGTCGTCATTATTTCGCTTGCCGTCTGGGGGTCGATCTGGGGGGTTACGGGCATGTTCCTGTGCGTCCCGATTACGGTGATCATGATGATCATTCTGGCTGAATTCCGCCAGACACGGCCCGTCGCGATACTGTTGAGCGCCGATGGCCGGGTGTAGGCAAGGAATCGGGGCCGAAAGTAAAATCTTGAGCAAATTGCGCCGGAAGCTTATTAAAGAAAGGATCGTCGGTCGTTCAAACGGAATGTCCGAGCGGTTGGCACACAGTAAATTGAGGGGCAGTCCCATGAGTACTTTGCGTAATATCGTTATTTTGACTTTTTCCGGGGCGCTTCTTGCGGCGTGTGCCGGACCCGATACGGCCATGCTGGCGAAGATGCCGAACAAGGGCACGGCATTCGATAAGGGCCTGCAGGCCGGATATACCGAACTCGCCAAGATCGAAGCTGCCGAATACGATTTCGGCGATGCGGATCACTTCGGAATGAAGGCGATGAAGGCGGCTAACGGCGAGAACGTGCTTCCGGACCGGTTGTATCAGCGCAAACTGCCGAAGAAGTATGTCGGCGAACTCCAGGCTGCCTGGCAGAAACTGACGCTTGCCCGCACCCACGGCGGCAAGGAAAAGGCACCGGCGGCGCTCGCGACCGCGCAGACCCAGTTCGATTGCTGGATTCAGGAAGCCGAAGAAGATATTCAGCGCATCGACATCTCGCGCTGCCAGATCGGCTTCAATGCCGCAATGGCCGAAGTGAATGCCGCGATGAAGGCAAAGCCGGCGATGGCGGCACCGGTCAAAAAGGCGCCGTCCAAGGAAAGCCATCTGATCTATTTCGGCTTTAACAGCGCCGCGCTTGCACCGTCATCGATGATTGTGATCAGCGATGCGGCCGCGTCGATCAAGAAGGGTGCGAAAGCGACTTTCGTGATCGGTCATGCGGATCTGTCGGGCAGCGATGCCTATAACAGGGCTTTGGCCGATCGTCGCGCAAACGCGGTTATCGCAGCGCTTCGCAAGGCCGGCGTCAAAGGCGGTATCAGCAAGGTTGTTGCGGGCGAACGCGATCCCGCCGTCAAGACCGAAGACGGCAAGAAGCAGGGCGCGAACCGCCGTGTCGAGATCGCAATCCTGCGTTAGGAAAAACCGTCTGCGGGCCGGTGTTTCGCCGGCCCGCAGGTTTCGATCGACAATAAAAGCGGCTGAAAGATTTCAGCCGCTTTTTTGATTCCGGTAAAATTCCATCTTCCGGTGGGGCGCCCGTGTCCTGTGGCGCTTCAGGTGTTCCCGGGCTCCATCGTCACCGGTTCGCAGAACATATACCCGCCGCCGTGCACGGTCTGGATAAACTGCGGCTGGTTCTTGGCCGGTTCTATTTTCTTGCGCAACCGCGATACGTGAATATCGATGGTGCGGTCATAGCCCTTCATCTCGCGGCCGCGAACGGCCTGCACCAGTTCCGCCCGCGACATCTGCCGGTTCCCGTTCTTGACGAATACTTCGAGGAGGGCGAATTCGCTTGTTGTCAGCGACACGTCCTCACCGCCCGGCGAGGTGAGCCGTCGATGAATGAAATCCAGTTTCCAGTCGGCGAAAGTGGCGGACGTTGCCGTGTCTGCGGGTTTCTCGTCCTCGCGCGACAGGCGCCGTGACAGGCTGTTGATGCGGGCCGACAATTCCCGAAGTTCGAAGGGCTTCTGCAAATAGTCGTCGGCGCCCAACTCCAGCGTAAGAACGCGGTCGGCCATATCGCCCTTTCCGCTGAGGATGATAATTCCGACACTGGAATTGGAGCGGATGTACTGGGTAAGCGCAACGCCGTCTTCCCTGGGGAGGACAAGGTCAAGCAGGACAAGGTCGACGTCCCCGCTTTTCATCTCCTGGCGCATGCCATCGCCGTCCTCCACCGTCACGGGATTATGTCCCCGGTCGCGAAGATATTCGGCGATCATGGAAGAAAATGCCGGATCGTCGTCGACGATCAGTATTTTCATACTTTCCGTGTTCATTTAACCCCATCCCAATTTGCCTACCTGGCACTCCGAATATTATGCGGGAGTATCGTCCATGCGGCAACAGACCGAAACAAACCGACATATAAAAATTCTTGAGGATTCAGGCCTTTCGGCATCATTTACGCTAAATAAAGGCAGCATTCATTTCTATTGCGGACACACCAATGAGCGACCCAAAGCGTCTTCTCGTCGTCGATGATCACGTCGAGATTACAGATTTGATTCGCGAAATTGCGGAAACGGACGGGTATGACGTTCATGCCCTTAACCAGTCTTCACAGTTTTTCGATCAGTTTGAAAAGATCAATCCTGATATCGTCTGTATCGATATCCACATGCCCGATGTCGATGGTATTGAAATCCTGCGCTGGCTGTCGAACCATGACTGCCGTGCCCAGGTCGTAATTCTCAGCGGAGGTGATCCGCTCTTCACAAAAGTCGCCGAGCGTATTGGCGAGGCGGCAAATCTCCATATCCGGACAGTCGTTAAGCCGTTCAGCCTCGGAGATTTCCGCGATGTTTTAAGGGCGTTTCCGGCAACAGAAAAAGGCGCGGTCTGAATCCCCGGGGATAGCTCGTGTGGGGGGCTTAAATTTCTGTCAGGGCTGGAGCCGGGATATTCAACCCTCCTCGAAGCAGTGTGATGATAATTGTGCCGCTGCAGGGCGCGGTGCAGGGAATGGCTTGCCGGTAAAATTCAGCTGAAAAACCCGAGCAGCTCCCACCACAGGTATTGCGCCGGTAACATGACGAACCACGCCAGCGCGCACATCGCGAGTAACAGGTTGGCGACCCGGCGCATCGATACGCCGCCGAGATGGGCCGCAAGGATGATCGGCGGGAACTGATAGGCGAACAGTGCCATCGCCCAACTCAGCGGCTGGGTCATCAATACCGTCATCAGCGGCCAGCCGGTCGCTGCGGCGATATCCGCCGATAGCGAGGTCATGATGGCGGGCTGTCCCGGCACGGTCGTCACGATGCTCATCGCCATGCCCACCGCGCTGACGATGGCGAAATTCAGAAAATCATGGCCCTGCGTCAGCGGCACGATATCGAACAGGGTCGCGCTGATATACGTGCCAAGCCCCGCCTTGGCGACAAGGGCGCCCATACCGATCACGCCGGCGACAAAAAACCACGGCGCATAGGATACTTTGCCGACCATCAGAGAGGTCGGCACCATGCCGACCCGGGGCAGCATGCAGAATACGGCCGCTCCGAGCGCGATCCAGGCAGGCGAAATGCCGTGGGCAAAGTCTGTGAGCCAGAGGCCGAGCGCCGCCGTCAGTACCATGATGAGCCGGGTCTGTGCCGCCGATGTCTTGGCTGCTTCGATGTCGGTTGTGCCGGTGCCGATTTTGTCGGGAAACAGGAAGCGGCAGATCAGGGGAATAGCGACGATCGAGACGATGCCGATGGGCGGAAAATTGGCAATCAGGTATTCGCCATACGTGACCTTGATGCCGTGAATGCTCTCGACCGCGCCGAGCCAGCCGAGATTGGGCACGGCCGCCGGCAGGACGGCAAGTCCCGGGTAGACCGAGCCGGCGGCGACGGCCAGCGCCACTCCCGCCCGCCCGCGGCTGCCCGCGGCAAAACCGATCTGATCGGCCAGCGCCATGAAGATCGGCATCATGATCACGATCCGCCCGGTATTGGACGGGATCAGAAAGCCCAGCACCGCGGCGACCACCGTGATCCCGAAAAGGATTCCCAGATAACTGCGCGGGAAAAATTTGAGCAGGACGCTGGCAAGCGTCTTGCCGAACCCTGTTTCCTGCACCGAGGCGCCGATAATCAGGCCGCCGAAAATCATCCAGACAGCGGCGGAATGAAAGCCCGAAAAGACCGTCGGCGCGCCGCTGTCGGTAAGCACCATCGCGAGAAAGAAAAAGATGATCGCCGTAAAATACTCGGGAAGCACACTCGTCGCCCAGAGCGAAATCGCTACCACGACCACGGCTGCGACGCGCATCATTTCCGGCGGCGCGCCCGCCGGCGCGGGCTGAAACCACAGAAAGACACTGGCTGCCGCTGCCAGGAGCGCAATTGCCGGGCCGACGAAGGAAGAACGTTTATCCATCAGGACACGTTTAAAACTCTGCCCGGCCGTGTCAATGCGCCGAAATGACAGGGTAGGGCGGCAAAATCGCCGGCCATATCGTGCATCATCCCGTGCCGTCTTCTGCGGCGGCGTCCAGCATGCGGGCGTGTACTGCATGCGCGCGCTCCGCCAGGCGGCCGTTGAGGACCGCGGGCGGAATTCTTCTCGGAGGTCGCGATGAAGGGGGGGCGAGTCCTTCGATCTTTTCCTGGGCCAGAAAAGCCTTGCTGAGCTGCGTATGGCGGTCCGTGTCGATCGGGGTAAAAGATGTATCGAACCGACGATTTACGGCAGAGACGATGCGGCCGGATTCGGTCGTGATGGTCTCGAATGGAGCGGTCACGAAGTGTTCTCGCAACGGAAGCAGGGTTTCGTAATAGAGCGTATATGCCCGCAGCAGGTCCGGCGCGGTATGTGTCGCAATCTTCGCAAGCCCGGCGGTAACGGCATCTACCGGTGACCGGACGAGCAAAACCGCCGGCACTCCGTACCGCGCGGCCAGAATGATCTGCGACGGCGAATGCACATGATGCGCCAGGGTCATGTCGCCCCCGCCGGAATTCAGGAACGCGAATACCGCGAAACTGTTTGCCGATCTTGGAAAGCCTTCGATCGCCAGGCCGGTATCGGGCCGGACGAGTCGTGTGCCATCGTTGATCGCCCCGAAGACGGTGTTAAATATGACGGGGTAACGGCCGGCCCAGGTCCGGCAGGTCCAGTGGAACGGGATATGAATCTGCATGGCGGTGCAGTATGCCACGACACAATGGGCAAGGTCATTCATCGAGGACAAAATGAACAACGCGGAACTGATCGTACAAATTCTCAAACAGGCCGGGGTGACCCATGGCTTCGGCATCCCCAGCGGAAACGTGTTGCCGCTGATGGACGCCATGCGCAAGCACGACCTACCTTTCGTTCTGACCGCGCATGAAGGCTCTGCCGGTTTTGCAGCGGACGTAATGGGGCGCATGACGGGAGCGCCCGGGCTCGGGATCGCGACTCTCGGGCCGGGCGCGACGAACCTCGCGACCGGTGTCGGCGATGCCTGGCTCGACCGGTCGCCCATGATTGCGATCACCTGCAATCTCAACACCGACCAGCTTGGCCGGCGTATCCAGATGTATATCGACCACCAGCAGCTTTTTGCGCCGATCACCAAGGCAAGCCTGGTATTGCGCGAAGGGTCGGTCGCCGAAACGGTGGCGGAAGCGGTCCGGCTTTCGCTGACCGAGCCGATGGGACCGGTTCATCTCGATCTCCCGGAAGATGTCGCCGTTGCCATGGCGACAGAGGCCCTCCCGGATATTGCAGCGCCCGAACCTGTCGCATCTGCTGGTGCTTCCGAAATTCAAGCGGCGCTCGATATTCTCGGTGCCGCAAAACGGCCTGTCGCGATTCTTGGGACCAATGCCATGCGGATGCGTGATATCGGCCTGTTACGCGCCTTCATCGATCGTCACGGTATCCCGTTCGCCAGCACGACGATGACCAAAGGACTGATCGACGAGGATCATCCGCTCTCCATCGGCTGCATTGAGCGGTCGAAGCGCCAGATCCAGCGTGAATTCCTGCGGACCGCCGACCTGATCGTCGGGCTTGGTTACGATACGATCGAGGT
>TARA_R110002110_G_scaffold395200_2_pt1 | contig 12348 bp, 11 predicted proteins | sample TARA_R110002110 | Tara Oceans TARA_R110002110 (sample SAMEA4397330) | marine metagenome | biome: Polar Biome; feature: [SRF] surface water layer (ENVO:00010504); material: water (ENVO:00002006), including particulate matter (ENVO:01000060) such as... | depth 5 m
CAGTCGACCGGCACAAACCCGCTTGATAATTCCAGTTCACCATAGAATTGCGGCATCCAGAGCAGGACTGAAAGACCGGAATAGAGAGCACCAAGAAGGAAGAACGGTCTGAACCCGTAGCTCAGAAAAGCCGGTCCCGAATAGCTGCGTCGTGATAAACCAGACATGGCAGATCCCATCCGCATTGTTGCAGGTTACGCAACCGTGCGATTAAGTGTATCAGAGAGCCGGTTTTACCCGAATTGACGCGCAATAGTTTGCGGAACATCAAACAGGATCTGAATAGACAGCATGCTCGACACCACCCTGATTGCAGGTCTGCCCCCTTTTGAGGGTCTGGCCCGCGCCGACCTGGAGGCATTGCTTTCAAAAGCCCGTTCACAGCATTTTGCGAAAGGAGATCACATTTTCCGTCAGGGTGAAGAGGCCGGATGTTTCTATGTGCTGCTCGACGGGCATATCCGTGTCGTCAAGATCACGCCAGAGGGTGAGCAGGTAATTGCACGCTATATCTCAAGCGGAGAGCTGTTCGGAATCGCAATGGCAATCGGCCGGACAACCTACCCTGCAAACGCAATCGCAGCGGTAGATTGCGTCGCACTGACCTGGCCCAGTTCGATCTGGCAGTCCACAATTGAGAGCTATCCGTCGTTCTCAACCAACACCTATCACACCATTGGCAACCGTCTTCAGGATGCGCAGGACCGTATCGTCGAAATGGCAACAGAGCGTGTAGAACAGCGGGTGGCGACAGCAATCCTGAAACTGGTCCGCCAGACCGGCCGGCAAACCGAAGACGGGCTGCTGATCGACTTTCCGATTTCACGTCAGGATCTGTCAGAAATGACCGGCACCACACTGCATACGGTTTCACGCCTCATGAGCGCATGGGAAACCAGCGGTTATATCAAAAGCGGACGCCAGAAAGTCACTGTCATCGAAGGTGACAAACTGGAGCTTGTCGCAAACGGAGAGAATAACGCCATCGCGTCTCAAAACCGGGACTGACGAGGTCACGGTTCTTCCAGCAACTCGCCTCCTGTTTGTTATGCGGCCTTGCCGACAAAGCTGCGGAACGCCCGGGGCAGCAGGCCGCCGTTGCGAAAAGTCTCCCGCTCCGCATCATTGTACAATCGCAGATCGAGCGGAATTGTTTCCGCCGTCCCGGTCTTGCGATGGATTGTCAGGCTGGCTGCTTTCAGGTCATCAGCAACATCGACATCAAACAGCTCAGAGCCATCCAGTTTCAGAGTATGCCGGTTGACCCCCTCAGGAAAACAAAGCGGCGCGATGCCCATATTCACAAGATTAGACCGGTGAATTCGCTCAAAACTCTCAACCACCACGGCCCGGATACCAGCCAGCCAGGGGGCTTTTGCTGCGGTATCCCGTGACGAGCCACAACCATATTCCCGGCCACCGATTACGATCAGTTCCTGACCACGCCCTTTATAGGTCTCGATTGCCTGATAAACCGATACGACATTCCCTTCCGGCTCAAGACGGGTCCATGACCCTTCTGTTCCCGGTGCCATTTCATTGATCAGGCGTCCCCCGGCGAAGGTCGAGCGGATCACCACATCAGCCGACCCGCGCCGGGTTCCGAAAGAATTGAAATCACGCGGCTCGACACCCCGGCTCATCAGGAATTTGGCGGCTTCCGTATCAACCGTAATGGTTCCCGATGGCGAGATATGATCCGTGGTGACAGAATCCCCCAGAATCGCAATGGGACGCAGTTTCTTCATTTCCCGAACCGGCTTCACCGCAACGGAAAGCCCCTTCAGGAAGGGCGGGAAAGTAACATAGGTGGAGGGCGCCCAGTCATAATTGTCTGTGTTCACATCCAGCGCATTCCAGTGCGAACTGACTGTCGGAATGCCCTGATATATCGTCTGAAAATCATCCGGCGACAGATGTGCCGTCATAACAGCATCCACCTCTTCGGAGGTCGGCCACAAATCTGCCAGCATCACCGGTGCCCCGTCCGGGTCAAAGCCGACAGGTTCCGATGTGATGTCTTTCAGAATTGTCCCCATCAGGGCATAGGCAACAACCAGCGGCGGCGCAGCCAGTACATTGCGCAATGCCAGCGGATGGATACGTCCTGAGAAATTCCGGTTACCGGACAGAACGGCGACAGCTTTAATATCATTCTGCCTGATCGTCGCGTCGTTCTCCGGTGTCAGCGGGCCAGACATGCCATTGCAGGTCGAACAGGAGAAACCCGTTATCTGAAAGCCCAACTGATCCAGTGATTTCTGCAATCCGCTGGCTTCCAGATAGCGGGCAACAACACGCGAACCGGGAGACAGCGACGTTTTGACATGCGGCTTCACCGACAGCCCCCTGTCCACCGCATTGCGGGCCATCAGTCCGGCCAGAATCATGTTACGGGGATTTGCCGTATTCGTGCAGCTTGTGATGGCCGCAATGATGACATCGCCATCGCCGATATCGTGACTGCTTCCCTCAACGGCAACGCGGCGGGCAGCCCCGGTTTCTCCTGCAAGCGCCAGCGTCCCGGTCGCACTCTCCAGATCAATCCGTTGTTCGGGGCGGCTCGGGCCAGCCACAGAACGCCGGACACTGCTCAGGTCGAGTTGTATTACCGCATCATAATCAATCGCATTGTCCGGTGCTTCAGCCCACAGCCCCTGCGTCCGGTTATAAGCCTCCACCATTGCCGCATGTTCCGGCGTACGCCCGGTCTCCTTCAGGAACCGGATGGTGTTCGCATCTATCGGGCAGAACACGCAGGTCGAGCCATATTCCGGTGACATGTTCGCGACCGTCGCCCGGTCAGCAACCGACAGGCGATTGTAGCCGGAACCGAAAAGCTCAACGAAACAATCAACAACGCCGATTCCCCGGAGTTTTTCCGCCACGGTCAGCGCCAGATCGGTCGCGGTCGCCTCATCAGGCATCGTGCCGGAGACCTCCAGTCCGATAACGCGGGGGACATTCAGCGAAGTTGATTCACCAAAAATGATCGCCTCGGCTTCCAGCCCGCCAATGCCCCAGCCAAGAATACCCAGGCCGTTGATCATTGTTGTATGACTGTCCGTCCCCAGATTGGTATCCGGCGCCAGCAGGTTTGATCCGGCTTCTGTCGGGCTCACGACCCGGCCAAGATATTCCAGATTGACCTGATGCATGATCCCCCCGCCCGGCGGAATGACCCGCAGGCTGGGAAAGCGGGCTTCGCAGGCCTTCAGAAAGGCAAACCGTTCATGGTTGATTTCAAATTCACGGGCTTCGTTCTTCGTCAGCGCGAATTTCTCGGCCCAGTGATTGACCGTCATGGCATGATCAATGACCAGATCGACCGGTAATGTCAGATCAATCTGCGACGGGTCACCCCCGGCTTCTGTCACCGCAGAGCGCATCGCCATCACATCGACCATCAGGGGCAGGCCCAGCATATCCTGCAGGATCAGGCGCGATGGCCTGAAAGGCACTGCACCGCCATCTCGGTTTGCGACATGGCTGACCAGTTCACCCGTACGATCCTGCCGGATCACATTCTCCGCCAGTACCCGTAATGAATATGGCAGCGACCGGGTGGCCGACCCCACTGCATCCGCATAATCAACCGCGTCGAAACCGGTGCCTTCTACCCTGATGACCCGCAAAACCGCCCCTCCTGTTTATTGAGGGCACAGGTTATCGAAATAAACTTTCGAAACAATGGAATAGAGGAAACGACAGTACTCCCCGACAGGTTGTATCAACCTGTCGCTGACTCTGCCTGTGTTCTTTGCCGGACAATATCCAGGGCCACATCGACGATCATATCTTCCTGTCCGCCAACCATCCGGCGGTGCCCCAGTTCGACCAGTATTTCCCGGACATCAACGCCATATTCACTCGCAGCCTTTTCCGCATGGCGCAGAAAGGAACTATAGACCCCTGAATAACCTAGGGTCAGTGTTTCACGATCAACCCGAACCGGGCGATCCTGAATCGGGCGCACCAGATCTTCTGCTGCATCCTGCAGCTTGAAAAGATCGCAGCGGTGTTTCCACCCATACCGGTTGGCAACAGCGACAAAGGCCTCGAGCATACAATTCCCCGCACCGGCCCCCTGTCCTGCCAGTGAGCAATCAACCCGCCTCGCCCCGTTTTCCACCGCCACAACCGAGTTGGCGACGCCAAGAGAGAGATTATCATGGGCATGAATACCGCGCTGGGTTTTCGCATCAAGGACTGCATCATAAGCGAGGAAGCGGTCGCGCACACCCGGCATCGTCAATGCCCCGCCGGAATCCGTCACATAAACACAATGGGCTCCGTATTTCTCCATCAGACCAGCCTGCCGGGCGAGCTCCTCCGGTTCGGTCATATGCGACATCATCAGAAAGCCCGACACGTCCATCCCGATCTCGCGGGCAAAGGCGATATGCTGGGCTGCGATATCAGCCTCCGTCGAGTGGGTCGCAATCCTCACCGAGGTCACACCAAGGTCAAAGGCACGCCGGAGGTCTTCCATCGTCCCGATACCCGGGATCAGCAGGGTGGTGAGTTTTGCGCGCTTGCAGACTGTGGCTGCCGCTTCAATCCAGCGCAGGTCGGTGTAACGGCCAAACCCATAATTCAGACTTGAACCGTTCAGGCCGTCGCCATGTGCAATCTCGATGGCATCAACACCAGCCTCATCAAGGGCCTCCGCAATCGCCCGGACCTGACCGAGATCATACTGGTGGCGGATGGCATGCATACCATCCCGCAGGGTGACATCCTGAATATACAGATCGACCTTTTCACCGGCGCTCATTGTACGCCCCCCGTCCAGCCCCGGAGTTCAGCAATCTTCTCACCTGTTTTCAGTGCTGCCGAAGTCATGATATCGAGATTTCCGGCATAGGCTGGCAGGTAATGCCCGGCCCCCTCAACCTCCAGAAATGCCGTAACTTTCAGTCCGCTGAACGGCCTGTCATCATCCGGAATCTGCATGGGGTTGTTATCTCCTATACGTTCGATCTGAACATCCTGCTTGAGCCTGTAACCCGGCACATATGCCTGCACAGCCTGCACCATATCGTTGACGGATTTCCGGATCTCTTGCGGGTCGGCATCGGCACACAGACAAAAAACCGTATCGCGCATGACGACCGGGGGTTCTGCCGGGTTGAGAATGATGATGGCCTTGCCGCGCCGCGCACCGCCAACCGCCTCGATAGCCCGCGAGGTGGTTTCGGTGAATTCATCAATGTTGGCCCGTGTGCCGGGACCAGCAGACCGTGAGGCAATGGAGGCAACAATTTCACCCCAGGCCACAGGCGAAACCCGGTTGACCGCCGCAATGATGGGGATCGTCGCCTGGCCGCCACATGTCACCATGTTCACGTTCCGGCAATCCAGATGTTCTGCAAGATTGACCTCAGGAATGACATAGGGTCCGATCGCTGCCGGTGTCAGGTCAATCACCTGCTTGTCATGGCTTTGCAGAAGCGCGTCATGACCGGCATGCGCCCCAGCTGATGTCGCGTCGAAGACAATGCGGATGGAGGAAAATTCCGGCATGTCGAGAAGCCCCTGAATGCCATGATGGCTGACACCGACACCAAGCTTTTTCGCTTTCTCCAGCCCAACCGAAGACGGATCAATACCGACCAGTGCGGTGATGTTCAGAATTTCGGACAGCTGACTGATCTTCAGCATCAGATCAGTTCCGATATTCCCGGACCCGATAATCGCACAATCCACTTTCCGGCGGGTCATGAGTGTTTCTCCCTGCTTATCCGTTCCGACATTTCATCTGCTGCGCTGAGGGATATCATTCGTCCGTCTCCCATGGCGAGGCCGGGGACTCGAGAATATGCTGATCTCTGGACTGGGACGGCGGACCATATCGCAGACTGGCTTTTGTCCGAGAAAACTTGATCGGCGAGGCGATCCCTCTGTAGGCCGGGCCTTCAAGAATCATTTCCCGTGCTGCTGTCTGCTCCTCCGCCAGGGAGGCACCAACGGAAAGCACCGGACCGGCCGGTACCGATTGCCGCAACAATTCATCACAGACCTGCTGGCCATCAAGCTCCCGGAACGATGTCTGCAACTCATCAAAAAGCGCATGCTTGTACTTCACCCGGTTGCTGTTGGTGGCAAACCGTTCATCCACTGCAAGCTCTGGCCGGCCCAGTACATCTGCCAGCTTTCGGAACTGCCCGTCATTTCCGATTGCGATGAAGATATCCCCTGACTGCGTCTCGTACTTGTCGCACGGGGCAAGGTTGGGATGGGTATTGCCCAGCGGAGTGGGAGTAACACCATTCATCAGATAATTCGGCGCATGAGGATGAAGCATCGCCAGGGCACAATCATGCAGCGTCATGTCGATGAACTGACCCATTCCGGATCGGTGCCGTTCATTCAGGGCCATCAGAATGGCTATAGCCGAATAAAGCCCGGTCGACAGATCAACAATTGGCGTCCCGATCTTGGTTGCCCCACTCTCCGGTGTGCCATTCACACTCATCAGTCCGGACATCGCCTGTATGACCGCATCATAGCCGGCCATCCCCCCCATCGGGCCGGTCGAGCCAAAGCCGGATATCCGGCAATAGATCAGTTCCGGGCGCTCTTTTGAGACAGCATCATAACCAAGCCCCCAGCTTTCCATCGTGCCCGGTTTGAAATTCTCGATCACAACATCAGCGCCATCCAGCAGACGTTCCAGACGAAAGCGATCCGCTTCATCCTTCAGGTTCAGCGTTACCGAACGTTTGTTTCTGTTGATCCCGACGAAATAGCTGGAACCACCGGCAACATCATCAAATGGCGGTCCCCACTTGCGCGTTTCATCGCCTGCCGGAGGTTCAATCTTGATCACGTCAGCACCGTGATCTGCGAGGATCATCGTACAATAAGGGCCCGCCAGGACCCGGCTGAGATCAACGACCCTGATCCCGGCCAGAGATCCACCTCCGGATGGCCCGTCAGCAGGGGTGGCCTGAGTATCTGTCATGCTGTCAGACTTCATAGCCGGGCATCCTTTTCGTGAGTTATATGGGCTGACCCGGCATCATTGCCCGCAGGTCTGAAAACAAGCCGGTTTCCGTCCTGAAAAACCGCAGCGACAGGCATTCCCACCGACAGAGGCTCTGCATCATCCAGAATTGTCGACAGAATGACCGGACCTTCTTCCAGCCGGACCATCGCAACATTGTATGCCGGGTCGAAGTCGGCAGAGTAGCGACGGTGATAAATGGCGAGAGCGACCAGAACGCCACGGCCACTTGCCGCTTTCCATTCGATACGCCCTTCATGAGCCCGGTCAACCTCGTGGATTGCCATGAACGTTCCGGCTGAGCGGTCGAACGGCAGCATCAGCCGCCCCTGTTCGACTGACCGGAGAAACTGCATTCCCGGCGAATCCATCACAATACCTCGTGGGGGCTGACGACCAGCGTCGCATGATATTCAAGGCAGCCACCGGAATTGGACACAAACAACAGGTCATGCCGGTCGACCTGCCGTTTCCCGGCATCGCCGCGCGCCTGTATCACGGCCTCCAGCAGGGGCGTTGCGCCCTGCAGATAGTAACCGGACAGATGGCCACCCCCGGTATTCACCGGCAAACGCCCCCCGGGTGATGTTTCCCCGGCCCCGACAAAAGCCGGTGCTGTTCCGGGCGCACAAAAGCCGAAGTCTTCAAGTCCGTAAAGTCCGGAGAATGAGAAGGCGTCATAGAGCTGACAGATATCAATATCCTGATGTGAAATACCGGCCATAGACAATGCCCGGTCAGCAGCAGCCCGCGCGCCGGTTTCTCCACCATCACACAGCGCATACAGGGCCGACCGGGCACCATGCCCCTGTCCCATACCGTGGACATGGACCGGAGCGGACGGACCGGATGCAGCCTCCGCAATATCGGATATGACAAAGGCAACGGCACCGTTCACCGGATAGGCACAGTCAAACAGGCGGATCGGCTCGACGACAAAGCGGGACGCGAGATAATCCTCAACCGACAGCGGGTCGCGCAGAAACGCATCCGGATTCAGGCTGGCCCAGTTCCGACAGGCCAGAACATAAGAGGCGAAGGCGTCATCCCCCAGGCCATAACGGGTCTTGTAGGCCGACGCCGCGAGGGCATAAGCCCCCATTGCCCCGTAACAGCCGTAGCGTTCCTCCCATCCCGGAAGATTCATAATCCGCGACGGGCGGGCAAAAGTCTGACCTGCACTTGCCTCGGCACCAATCGGAGTATCGCCGAACACACAGACGACTTTTCTGGCAACACCAGACCGGATCGCCATTGTTGCATGCTGCACGGCCTGCAGCATTGTCGTCCCCTTACCTTCCGTCACGCACAGCAGACCAAGCGTGCCAAGGTCAAGCATATGCCGGAATGCCAGCGTCAGGGCAGAGCGTTCAAGAATGTCGCTCTGGCCAAGGATCAGTCCGTCAACATCCGCCATTTCAAGTCCGGCATCCTCGACCGCATTGATAACAGCCGTCCGGACAAGTTCGCTGATCGATGGGCCGGGTTTGCGTGAGAATGCACTTCTGCCATATCCCACGATTGCCGATTTTGACTGCCTTGTCATAAGAGGAGGCCCGACCCGTTCATCAGATAATAAAGGCCAGAGACGGCAGAGGTGCACCGGCCATCACCAGTTCGACCCGCTTCAAAGCTATCTCGAATGAGTCATCCACCTGACGCAGGTGATAGCGCACCCGACCGGGCCAGACGTTCAGGGTCCCGGTCGACTGGTTCTGAAATTCATAGACGACGAAATTTCCCTCAACCCGAAACATCTGCTGGTCGAGACGTTCAGCAACAAGGTTTGAAATCATCCGCCGCATGACCGAGCGGGGCGACTGGCTGTGGCGTGTACCCGTACGTAACTGCCGCAGACGCGTCGCCAGCCGCGACCGGTTGTCGTTGATGATCGAAACATCGCGATCCGGGTCTGCATCATCCGGGTTAACAGGTACCCAGTAATGCATGTCGTCAGCCAGCAACTCTTCCCATTCATCCCAGCGCCCCTCGTCTGCAAGCTGGCATTCCCGGTAGATAAAATCAGCGAGCGTCCGGTATTCGGCTTCTGTCAGTTTCTGCATTTTCAATCCATAACACTTAAGTGTCCCGGCATATCCGGGCTGTGGGTCAGGCGGCGAACAATGATTTGTAGTGCTTCCAGAACCCCCGGTTTGAGGACTCATCGGAATAATGTGATTCAACGACACCCGCCGGATTCACTTCCTCGCGGTGCTGACCACGGCTGATATCCAGCCACCCCGGAGCCCCCCCGGTCGCGCGCCACTGGCGTTCGGCAATGACCGCATCATCGGCCGTCAGAAAGGCGGATGGACCCAGCGCCACCTCACCCTGACGCAGAATCCGGCGGTTCAGCGCCTCCGGAACATCTTTCAGATAGAGCGGCGTATGCCAGTTTACTGTCTCTCCCACAGATGTTGGCTGGATCATCACCAGGCAGGTTTCCGCGAGAAACAGGTTTGGAAAGATAAAGGTATGAGGTGGCCCCTTGCGCATGATCTCAAAGGCCCGGTCCTGACCGTAAGCCTTATTCATGGCGGAAACATAATCCGGGTACCGGTCCGGTTTCACACCGAGCCAGGTCATTGGCTCCGTATAGGTACGTTCGTAATCAAGCTCTGTATGGCCGCCGCCCAGATAACGACAGACCGCCTCGACCTTCTCCTCACTATCCTGCAGAATACTGTCATACTTCCCCTGCCGGTTGATGGCCTTTGCAAAGGAATCATGGACGAAGGTGACGTGATATCCGTCGGCCTCATTCTCTGACAACATCTTCCAGTTTGCCCGGAACAGATGACGTACCCATGTCCGGCCGAGCTCAACCTCCCCGCTCGGAGACAGGTTTGCAGCCCGGTCAAGAGCCTGTCTGGCTTCACCGAGATAATCTTCCAGTGAAGAAGGGGATTCATTGAAAGTAGCGAAGACGAAGCCCCGGTAACTGGCTACTTTCGCGGTCTTCAGACCGCTCGCGGTACGGTCCAGATCCTTGCATCCCTCGGGGAACGGTACATCCACAAGGTCGCCGTTCTGGGCAAACACCCAGCCATGATATGGACAGGAGAAGGCCCGCTTCACCCCTTTCTCCGGTGCGCAGACAAGGTTACCGCGGTGGCTGCACCGGTTGACCAGAACATGGATACCGGTACGGGACCGGGTTACAATCACCGGCTGTAATCCAACCGTGCGCCGAAGGAATGAACCATTTTCAGGAAGTTCGGACTCATGGGCCACGAAAACCCAGGCCTTTTCGAATATTTCCGACATCTCACCGGCGAAGAACTCCGGGTCGGTGTAAAGCGAACTGTGAATCCGTCCACTTTCGATAAGTGCCCCGATCTTTTCGGCAGTATGGCCAGACATCATTCTGATCCTTCATTCATGGTGGTGGGGCGGGCATAAAGACGGCCATCCTCAACTTTCGTCTCATAAACCCTGATTGCTCTGGTGCAGGGGAAAGCTGTTGGCTCGCCGGTCCGCAGATCAAACTTGCCACCGTGATAGGGGCACTCGATCTCAAACCCTTCGATAAAGCCGTCAGACAACGAAGCCGCGCCATGCGAACAACGGTCATCAACAACATGAAACGTCGTATCAACCCGGAACGCAGCCACGGCTGAATCCGCATCGACTTCCAGCCGGAAACCCATGTCATCCGGTATTTCTGCAATATCGCAGACGGCAAACCATTCCTGATCCAAAACAGCTACTCCTGATAGTCTTTCATTTCGTCTCACGGTTTCAGGCTGCGGCATGAAGTACACTCTCTGCCAAAGGCTGCGACCGGTCTCTGATTTTCACCCGGTCAAGTACCGCCGCATTCTGTATCAACCGGCTTAAGGCACGGAACTCGCGTGGATTGTTCAGGCAGGTTGCACCAACAATCCGGGCACCGTCAAAATGCACAACCGCCCCCTGATGTGTGACAGGCTCTCCCCGCATCTCGATATCATCTGACGATACGTTTCCGCACATCTGGAAACTGATGCCAAACTGCTCTGTCCAGAAAGACGGGACAGCCGGTTCTGCAATCCGCAGACCAAGCATCGCCTGCGCCGCGCGTATGCCCTGCATATTGGCTTCAGCCCAGGATTCCGAGCGGAACTGTCGGCCCAGATATCGGTCATGGTAACTGGCGACATCACCTGCAGCGTAAATGTCGGGATCCGTTGTCCGGCAATGTTCATCTGTCAGGATACCGTTTAAAACCCCGAGACCGGCTTCCGTGGCCAGTTCTGCATTTGGTACGACGCCAATAGCAGCAACCACCAGGTCAGCGGCGATTTCCGAACCATCATTCAGAACAACGCCCCCCTCAGAAACGGCACTGACGGCAGAGTTGAATTGCAACCGGACGCCCCGGGACAGGTGACAATCCCGGAACAGGTCACTTGTCACCTGACAGACAGCGCGGGCCAGCAGCCGGTCACCCGCTTCTATTACCGTCGTCCTGATATTTCGCGCAGCAGCAACCGCGGCAATCTCCGTACCGATGGCACCGCCACCGATGATAACCAGATTCCGGCAAACCTTCAGTCCGGCCGCCAGCGCCATCGCATCATCAAAGCTGCGAAGGTAATGGATGTTTCCACCATCATCACTGATTCCCGGCAGGGTCCGGGCGCGGGCTCCTGTCGCAATCAGCAGCTTGCCATAGCCATGGCGTTCACCAGCCGCCGTCTCAACCCAATGGTTTTTGCGGTCAATTCTGACAATCCGGCTTTCCGCCCGGAAATCGACTGACGGATGTTCATAATCACCAGCCGGAACCACCAGCTGGGGTTCCGCCAGCCCGTCTTCACGCAGACATTCTTTAGACAGCGGTGGCCGTTCATAAGGGAAATGGCTTTCTTCCGAGAACAGCGTAACCGGCGTCTCGGGGGCCAGACTGCGTATCGCAGCAAAAGCCCGTGCAGCAGCCTGACCACCACCGACGATTATGATTCCGGAAGAATCAGACATGCCCCATCTCTCCGCTATCAGCCTTTATCACGGGACCATCTGAGGATCGCCGTCCGCGCTTCGGCGGTTCCGTCTTCCAGTCGGGCAGACAGATCGAGAATATCTCCTTTGAGCTGGAACGTCCGTTTCTGCACAGACCCGACCCAATTCGGGAAAATGCTGTAGCGAACCCTGTGTTCGACTGTATTTCCGGTGACTTCAAACGTTCCGCTGTAGGAAAGATAGCCATTATAGGCATCTGCCTTCTCCCGATCCTCGGCGTTCCATTGTCCACCCGTTGTGAAATTCTGCCGGTCAGGCCGGACGATGGTGCAGCACATATAACCGGCCGCCTGATAGTCGAGAAAACCTTCAGGGTTTTCCCCAAACGGATGGAT
>TARA_R110002110_G_scaffold71379_16_pt1 | contig 12343 bp, 6 predicted proteins | sample TARA_R110002110 | Tara Oceans TARA_R110002110 (sample SAMEA4397330) | marine metagenome | biome: Polar Biome; feature: [SRF] surface water layer (ENVO:00010504); material: water (ENVO:00002006), including particulate matter (ENVO:01000060) such as... | depth 5 m
GGCGCGCGACCTCGGGCCGCACCGCATCCGTGTCAATGCCGTGGTGCCGGGCTGGATCATGACCGAGCGTCAGAAGGAGCTTTGGGCGACGCCCGAAGCGCTGGACGCCCACCGCAAACGCCAGTGCCTGCCCGATCTGATAGACCCGGTCTATGTCGCGCGGATGGTGCTGTTCCTCGCGTCCGACGACGCCGCAATGTGCACCGCAAGCAGTTATATGGTCGAGGCGGGTTCGATCTGACCGGATTGCCGCGACCGGCAGCCTAGGGGGGGGGCAGGCTGTGGGGGGCAGGCTGCGGGAGGCTCGGTGCATCATCCCGCAGCGCCGCTCTTTGACTGCGATGTCGCGCCCGCTTCTTGCGTGTTGTTGTCAGTCGCCTATACACGAAGGCAAGGGCCGGGCTGGCCGGTGACCGCGCGGACGGGACCCGCAAAAAGCGCAACAGGAGACGGGCGACATGACCAAAACGTTGGATGTCATCACGATCGGCCGCAGTTCGGTTGATCTTTACGGCGCCCAGGTCGGCGGCCGGCTGGAAGACATGGGGTCGTTCAACAAATATATCGGCGGCAGCCCGACCAACATCGCCTGCGGCACCGCGCGGCTTGGCCTGAAGTCGGCTGTCATAACCGGCGTCGGCGATGAGCATATGGGGCGGTTCATTCTGGAGCAGTTGCAAAGCGAAGGCGTCAACACCGAAGGTGTCAAGATCGACCCGGATCGCCTGACAGCCCTCGTGTTGCTGGGAATCCGCGACCAGGAACAGTTTCCGCTGATATTTTACCGCGAAAACTGCGCCGATATGGGGCTGAACGTTGACGATATCGACGAGACGTTCATCACCCGTGCCCGCGCCGTTGTCGCGACGGGCACGCATCTGTCGCACCCACAGGTCGAGGCCGCGACGATCCGGGCGCTGACCATCGCGCGGGCGCACGGCATGCAGACCGCGCTTGATATTGATTACCGCCCCAACCTCTGGGGGGTGGCCGGGCATGGCGATGGCGAAAGCCGCTTTGTCGAAAGCCAGGCGGTGACAGCAAGGCTTCAGGCCACGCTGCATCTGTTCGACCTGATCGTCGGCACCGAGGAGGAGTTTCACATCGCGGGCGGCACCACCGACACGCTGGCGGCCTTGCGCGCGGTCCGGGCGGTGTCGGGGGCCGCGCTGGTGTGCAAGCGTGGCGCGCTGGGGGCGGTGGCCTTTGCCGGTGCAATTCCCGCAAACCTTGATGAAGGCCAGACCGGGCCGGGCTTTCCGATCGAGGTGTTCAACGTGCTCGGCGCGGGCGATGGCTTCATGTCGGGTTTGCTGAAGGGCTGGCTCGACGGCGAAGACTGGCCCACCGCACTGGAATACGCCAACGCCTGCGGGGCTTTCGCGGTGTCGCGCCATGGCTGCACGCCCGCCTATCCCAGTTGGGAGGAACTTCGGTTCTTCCTTGATCGCGGCATCATACGGCCTGACCTGCGCAACGACGCAGAGCTGGAGCAGGTGCATTGGGCGACCACCCGCAAGGGCTGCTGGCCCGTGATGCGGGTTTTCGCCTTCGATCACCGCATGCAGATGGAGGAGATGGCGGGCGCTACCCCGACAAAAATAAACCATTTCAAGACGCTGTGCCTTGACGCAGCCCTTGCGGTGCAGGCCGGTCGCGCGGGCTATGGCATTCTTTGCGACGGCAGGTTGGGCCGCGATGCGCTGTACCGCGCCGAAGGGCAGGGGCTGTGGATCGGCCGCCCGGTCGAATGGCCCGGCTCACGCCCACTGACGCTGGAACCCCAGATCGGCCCCGACTATGGACGTCTGAACGAATGGCCCAAAGGCCAGGTGGTCAAATGCCTGTGCTTTGCCCATCCCGATGATGATGCTGCGATGTGGTCCGCGCAGATCGACACCGTCACCCGATTGTTCCACGCCAGCCGCCGCAACGGGCTCGAGTTTCTGCTCGAGGTGATCCCCTCGAAGGTCGGCGCGGTGGATGACGGAACCACGCCAAGGGTCATCCAACGCTTCTATGATGCCGGCATTTTCCCCGACTGGTGGAAGCTGGAGCCGTTCAAGACCGACGCGGCCTGGGCCGGGGCGGTGCAGGCCATCGCCAAAAATGACCCACGCACCCGCGGCATCGTCGTGCTGGGCCTTGATGCGCCCGAGGCCGAGTTGGCGGCGGCGTTTGCGCTGGCGGCGCGTCAGCCGCTGGTCAAAGGTTTCGCCGTTGGCCGCACGATCTTTGGCCAGGCCGCGCGCGACTGGATGGCCGGGCGCAGTACCGACGCCGAAGCCGTGGCCACCATGCAGCAAAACTACGCCCGCATGTGCGCGCTTTGGGACAGTGAGCGCGCAAAAGCGGGCATCAAAACATGAATTCCGGGGGCCGCCGGCCATGGCAGCCGGCAGATCGCACAACGTGGGCCCGAACCTTTGAAAAGGACGTATCATGAAAGACCTTATCCGCAAGCCCACAGGTGACACCGGCAAGGTACACGACATTACGGTCCAATCCGCAAAGGGCGCGAAGTCAGCGGGCTGGGCTTACGTCGGTTTTGGCCTTTACCGCCTGAAACCGGGCGAAACCGCCGCCGAGGCCACGGGTGACCGCGAGGTGATTCTCGTCCTGGTCGAAGGGTATGCAGAGATCACAGGCGCCGGGCAGGACTGGGGCGTGATGGGCGACAGGCTGAGCGTGTTTGACCGCACGCCGCCGCATTGCCTCTATCTTCCGGATGGCAGCGACTGGACCGCCCGGGCCACGACAGATTGCATTCTGGCGGTTTGCACCGCACCGGGGCGGGGCGGCCACAAAGCGCAACGCCTCGGGCCGGAGGGCATTGTCACCACGCCGCGCGGCAAAGGCACCAACACCCGCTATATCAACGCCATCGCGATGGAAGAACGCGACGTCGCCGACAGCTTGTTGGTGACCGAGGTTTTCACCCCCGACGGGCATTGGTCATCCTACCCGCCGCACCGTCACGACCAGGACGACTTTCCGCGCATGACCTATCTCGAGGAAACCTATTACCACCGCCTGCACCCCGCCACCGGGTTCGGGATCCAGCGGGTCTTTACCGACGATCTGTCGCTGGACGAGACCATGGCCGTCAGCGATGGCGACGTGGTGCTGGTGCCCGAGGGCCACCATCCCTGCGGCGCGCCCTACGGGCACGAGATGTACTATCTCAACGTCATGGCAGGGCCGCTGCGCAAGTGGCGGTTTGAAAACCACCCTGATTTCGACTGGATCGCCAAGCGCGACGCGTAGGGCGACCCGGTTCGGCCGTGGTGGCGGGCGGGCCGATCAAAAGGCGGTTTCGCCTTCCAGCGGGACGACGGTCACCTGTTGCTTTGAGGTCTGCCCACCGGCGCTGAGGTGGACGCCCTTGACCGGGCTGACATCGGCATAATCACGACCGAAGCCGATCACGATGTGGTCGGCACCGACGAATGTATCGTTGGTTGGATCATATTCGACCCAGCCATTGCCCGGGCCGCACCAGGCCCGCACCCAGGCGTGGCTTGCATCGGCACCCTCCAGCCTTGGCATGCCTTCGGGTGGCACGGTGCGGATGAAGCCGCTGACATAGCCCGCCGGAATACCAAGCGCCCGCAACCCGGTAATCATGATATGCGACAGGTCCTGACACACCCCCCGGCGTGCGTGAAAGGCCTCGGCGGCAGAGCTGTCGACCGTGGTCGCGACCGGGTCGAACGCGATATCGCGGTACAGCGCCGCGCCGAGGGCGGTAACCTTGCCCAGCACAGTGTCGGTGCCCGCCGTCACCTGCTGCGCATAGGCGGCAATAGCGGGATTTTCGGCAATCCGGGGCGATGGCCCGAGACAATGCAGCGGCGCATCGCCCGTCATCTGCCGCATTCCGTCAAGCAAACCGTGCAAGGCCTTCAGGTCTGGCGAGCCATCCTGGACGGGGACTGGCATCAGACATTCGATGCGCGCGTTCAGCGACAGGCTTGAAAACCCGTGTGGCGTGTCGTGATGGATCGAAGTGACGTGATTGCCGAAAAAATCGGTGCGGTCCGCGCGTTCCGCCGGGCACGGTTCAACCGTCAGGCTGGCAGCAAGGATGCGCTGGCGTCCCGCAATGGCGCGTGGCAACATGCGCACAAGGTGGCGCCCGACGCCCGAGGGCACCTCGTATTCGTGCGAAATCGTCAGGTTTATGGCGTATATCATGTTGGTGCCTATTGCAGCCAGGTTCGGGAGACGACATCCGTCAAATCCCGGATATCCGATCGCACGTTCATCAGACGCGCGGAGTTCAAGGTCAGAGGGGTCTCCACCGCAAGGCCCGACTGTAGCTTCAGCGCCAGGCGCGAGATTTCGGACTGTCGGCCCTGCGCCGCATGACCTGCCCTGTTGTCGCGTACCGGAAGCGCCGCGATATGTTGTCTGATGTGCGACAGGTGGTAGAGGATCGCCCTCGGGTTGGCATCGTCCAGCGCCAGCAGGTCATAGACGGTTTGGCGCGTTGACCTGACCGCGTGCTGCGACCGGTAGGTCAGGGTGCTGTCGCCCAGTTCCAGTACGAGGTCCAGCGCCCCGTCCAAAAGGCCGTCAACCAGGCCGTCCGCCGCTCTTTCGGAGGACGCGTCATCGGCCAGAACAGCCAGAATAGTGGCCATATTTGTCGCCCGCTCTGCCGAGATCCCGAGACTGAGAAAACGCCAGCCGACCGAGCGGTACATGTTTTCATGCACCAGACCGGAAAAACCCGTGATCTTGCGCAACAGGATGCTGGTGATGCGGGGCAGTTCGGCAGGGTCAATCGTGGCTTTTGCGTATTTGCGGGTCGATTGCGCCAGATCGCGCAGCGCCATCATGCCATCGGTCGACACCCTGTCGCTGATCCGCCCGGCGGCGCGCAGGGCTGACATCAGAGGTTGTTCAAACTGTCCGGCAAGGCGGCCAGCAACCGGGCCCTCGTCATTCATAAGCTCTTTGCGCAACAGCGTCAGCAAGGGCGCGTCATGGCCCAACCCATCATTGTAACGGGCGAAATAGGCGCGAAACAGCCGCATGTTCATCTCTGATCGCTCGACATAGCGGCCAAGCCAGAACAGGTTGTCGGCGGCGCGGCTGGGCAAGGACCGCGGATGTGTCGCCGTGTCCGTCGCCGCGCCGGAGCCGGAGCCTGCACCTGAGCCAGAGCCAGACGGGGTCAGCAGGCTTGGCCGGGCAACCGGTTGGTCGCTGACGATCCAGACATCGGCGACCTTGCCGCCGCGTTGCATGGCGACGGCGGTGGTGTCGCTGCCGCCGCTGACGCGGGCATAGCCCCCCGGCATCGCCTGCCAACCCTGCGGTGTGCGCACCAGAAACATCCGCAGCGACATCGGTCGCGGAACCAGTTGCCCCCCCTCCCGGACCGGCGTGGTTGACAGGGTCACAGCCTCTTGCGCCACCAGATCGCGGCCGTTCCGGTGCAGCAGCACGTCGATCGGGCGGCTATTGGCGGGGCGGGTGGCGGGGCGGGTGGCGGCATCGGGCGCCGAGGCTGACATCAGGGTTTCGCTGGCGTCACCCTCAAGCGGCTGTGTCGCAAAGGCCGAGCCGATCTTCAGCTTTGCCCGGTTGTCCAACACATAGCTTTGTTCAGAGGGCTGGCCGCACCACCATGTGGCGATATTAGGCAAAAGCAATGGCTTGCCGGTCAGAACCTCGCTGAGCCTTGGCAGGAATGCCATGAAAGCGCGGGTTTCCAGAATACCGCTGCCAAGCGCGTTCAGCACGGTCACGCCGCCCTGGCGGATCGCATCGACGAGGCCAGGCGTGCCCAGCAGCGAGGTTCCGTCCAGTTCCAGCGGGTCACACAGGTTGCCGATCAAGCGGCGCCACAATACAGCGACCGGTCGCAGGCCTTCAACCGTACGCACCATCACCTTGTTGTCCCGGACAACCAGGTCTTCACCCTCGACCAACAGCAGGCCCAGATAGCGGGCGATATAGGCGTGTTCATAATAGGCGTCGTTCAGCAGGCCGGGCGTCAGCACCGCAATCTCGCCCGCGTTCGCGCCTTTCAATCCGAACAACTGGGTCTGAAATGTCTGGAAGAACCCGGCGAGGCGATGGATCGGGGCCTCGGCAAAATGGTCGGGAAACACGCGCGAGGTCGCGACGCGGTTCTCCAGCGCAAAGCCGGCGCCGTTCGAGGCATCGACCAGATCGCTGAGCACCCACCAATGCCCTTGCGGGCCCCGGCCGATCTCGAACGACAGCATGTTGAGGTGATGGCCAGAGGCCGGTCTCACCCCGACCAGCGCGCGCAGCCAGGCCGGGTTGTCGGCGATCAGGCAGGCAGGCAGATGACCGGCGGCGACCAGGGAATTGTCGCCATAGATATCCGCCACGACCTGTTCGAGCAAGTCGGCGCGCTGTGTCAGGCCCGCGGTGATCTGCCGCCATTCGCCCTCTGCCATGATCACCGGAATATGGCTGAGCGGCCAATCGCGGAGATCGGCCTGGCTGTCATCATATTTGCGGAAATAGACCCCGGCATCCTTCAGGTACTGGTCGCCGCGGCTGATGCGTGTCGCCGTCTGCTCCGGTGTCAGTCGTGAAAGATGCGCGATGAATGACCGCCAGGCGGGAGCGACAGACCCGTCCGGCAGCAGCATTTCATCGCGACCGGTCACGCCGGCGGCGTAGCCTTCCAGAAGCGGCGACCCGGCCGATTGCGCGATTGTTGCCATCTGTTCACAACCCCGGACGCCGCCTGAGATCGAGTGTCATCGGAAATTCCGGATGTGGCGTCTCAGGCACCACCTGGTAGGTCGCGGCAGTATGCCCGTTCGGCTCGAACCGGGCAAGCCTGCGGGCTTCGGCCTCGTTGCCGTTGACGGGGAAGGTGTCATAGCTGCGCCCGCCGGGATGGGCGACGTGATAGCGGCAGCCCCCCACCGGTCGGCCTGTCCAGCAATCAAAGATGTCAAAGGTCAAAGGCGCGTCGACCTTCAGCACCGGATGCAGCGACAGCGCCGGTTTCCATGCCTTGTAGCGCACGGCACCCACGCGTTCGCCGGTGCGGCGGGTCTTGTTCAGCGGCACACGGCGTTGATTTGCGGTGACGATATAGCGATCCGGGTCTGCCCCCGACAGCATCACCTGCATCCGCTCGACCGAACTGTCGGTGTAGCGCACTGTGCCGCCGATCGCCCCGGTTTCGCCCAAGACGTGCCAGGGTTCCAGCGCCTGACGGATTTCCAGTGTCATGCCCTCAAACTCCACCTCGCCGCAGAAGGGAAAGCGGAACTCGGCCTGGGCCTTGAACCAGACCGCGCGCAGCGGCAGGCCGTGCTGGTTCAGGTCGCCCAGCACATCCAGAAAATCCTCCCAGATGAAGGCCGGCATCATGAAACGGTCGTGCAACGTCGTGCCCCAGCGCGTCAGGCTGCCCGAAACCGGGTCTTCCCAACACCGCGCGATGATGGCGCGCAGCAGCAGTTGCTGGGCAAGGCTCATCCTCGGGTCTGGCGGCATCTCAAATCCGCGAAACTCGACAAGGCCGAGGCGGCCGGTCGGCCCATCGGGCGAGAACAGCTTGTCGATACAGATTTCAGAGCGGTGGGTGTTGCCGGTCACGTCGATCAGGCTGTTGCGCAGCAAGCGGTCAACCAGCCAGGGCGGCGGAACCGGGGTATCGGTGCCCGGCGGCATGATCTGATCGAGTGCTATTTCCAGCTCATAAAGGCCGTCATGGCGGGCCTCGTCAATCCGGGGGGCCTGGCTGGTCGGGCCGACAAAGGTGCCGGAAAACAGATAAGACAGCGACGGGTGGCGCTGCCAGAACAAGATCAGGCTTTTCAACAGGTCGGGGCGGCGCAAAAAGGGGCTGTCGTTGGGGGTAATGCCACCGACGACAACATGGTTGCCGCCGCCGGTGCCGGTGTGGCGGCCATCTGTCATGAACTTGTCAGCGCCCAGACGACACTGGCGGGCCTCTTCATACACCGCGTTGGTGGTCGCGACGCAATCTTGCCACGAGGCCGCGGGGTGGATGTTGACCTCCAGCACGCCGGGATCGGGGGCGATGCGGAACACTTCGATGCGCGGGTCATGGGGCGGGCCGTAGCCCTCGATGACGACGGGCTTGCCGATGGCCTTTGCCGCCGCTTCGACCTCGGCAATCAACTCCAGATAATGTTCCAGCCGTTTGACCGGCGGCAGGAAAACGCACAGCTTGCCGTCGCGCGGCTCAACGGAAATAGCGGTGCGCACCGGGCCGTCAAGCTCTGGCGCGATCTGTTCTGTGCGCTGCTGGCCCTCGGTATCTGCGGTAAAGCTGGAGACAGCCTGGCCGCGCGGCTGTTTCACCTCTGGCGCTGTGGCGGGGCCGGGCAGCGGGCCGCGCACCTCCGACGGGTCAGCTTCGGTGACAAAGGGATAGTCGCTTTCGGGGATGTGGGGCAGGCCGCCCAACGGCAGGCGGTAGCCGACGGCGCTGTCACCCGGCATCAGGTAAACCTTGCCCCGGCGCAACTGCCAGACCTCTGATTGCCAGCCCTTGCGCGATCTGGCCTGCCAGCGCTGCACCGGGAGCACATAACCGACCTCGGTCGTCAGCCCACGGCCAAAGACAGTCGCGATGCGCTGGCGTTCTTCGGGGTCTTTCAGCCTGGAATTTTCGGGGGTCACGTTTTCGGGCAGGCTGGCTTCTTTGATGATCCATTGCGCCGGGTCTTCATACACCGGCAGCACGTTTTGGCCGGGCAGTTCCAGACCTTCGGCAATCGCGCGCAACAGCGCCGCCGCATCCTTGGGGCCGACATCGTCCTGCGCGTCCTCGCGCGCCAGTAACGCCGGGTCGTGCCAGATCGGCAGCCCGTCCTTGCGCCAGTAAAGCGAGAAGGTCCAGCGCGGCAGGGTCTCGCCCGGATACCATTTTCCCTGACCGTAATGCAGCAGCGCGCCTTTCGAGAACCGCCCCTGCAAGCGGCGGATCAGCTTGTCCGCCAGGCCGCGTTTGGTAGGGCCGACCGCGTCAGAATTCCACTCGTCGCCTTCAAAGTCGTCGATGGAAACAAAGGTCGGCTCGCCGCCCATCGTCAGGCGCACGTCGCCCGTTGTCAGCTTTTCATCGACCAGGGTGCCGAGTTTGTTCAGCGCGTCCCACTCATCCTCGGAAAACGGTTTGGTAATGCGTGGGTGCTCGGCAGTGCGCCTGACCTGCATGTCAAAGGAGAATTCGGTTTCCGCAAAGCTGGCGACACCGGCAATCGGGGCGGCGTTTTTGTAGTGCGGGGTGGCGGCCAGCGGAATATGGCTTTCGCCCGCCAACAGACCAGAGGTGGCATCGAGGCCCACCCAGCCGGCGCCGGGCAGGTAAACCTCGACCCAGGCGTGCAGATCTGTAAAATCTTTGTCGGTGCCTTGTGGCCCGTCGATCGCCACCAGATCGGGCTTTAACTGCACCAGATAGCCCGAGACAAAGCGCGCGGCGAGGCCGAGATGCCGCAGCAGATGGATCAGCAGCCAGCTTGTATCGCGGCAAGACCCCTTTGCCAGTTGCAGGGTTTGCTCAGGCGTCTGAACCCCGGCCTCCATGCGGATGACATAGCCGATATCGGTGCTGAGTTGGGCGTTCAGGCCAACCAGGAAGTCAATCGTGCGGGTCTTCTGGCGCGGGATTCCGGCAAGATAGCTGTCAAACAACGCGCCTTGCGGCTCGATCTTGCGGTAGATCGCCAGATCGCTCTCAATGTCGGGGTCATAGTCGAACGGGTAATCCGAGGCGCTGTCTTCGACGAAAAAGTCGAACGGGTTGTAGACGGACATATCCGCCACGACGTCGACCTCGATCTTGAATTCACGCACCGGGTCGGGAAATACCACCCGCGCCAGCCAGTTGCCGTAGGGGTCTTGCTGGTAGTTGATGAAATGCCCCTCGGGCGAGACCTTCAGTGAATGTGAGATCACCCGCGTGCGCGAATGCGCCGCCGGGCGCAACCGGATGATCTGCGGTCCCATCGTGACCGGGCGGTCATAGCGGTAATGCGTCAGATGGTATAGACTTGCGTGTATTGACATGTTGTGAACTCCTGCCCCCGGAATGTGTCAGAGCCGCTGCGGTGCGGCAAGGGCCATTGCCCGAACCCCGCCAGATCGGCATTCAATGGCTCCGCAGGATGGCGGCGCTGCGTTTCGCGGGCGGGTATGCCGCTTTGTGACAGTTGAACGCCCGATAAACAGGCGGTTTCAAAAGTGGCGCGAAGACTGCCGTTGCCGTGCCGGTTATCGCGTGGCCTGGCTTGCCTGCTGATCCATGATGTTCCTCGCGATCAGGTCTTTGTAAAGCGCCTGGATCCGCGCCATCACCGGCCTGTCGCCGCCGCCGATGGTTTTGCCGTCGATCATGGATACCGGGGTCTGCGCGCCGAAAGTGCCGGTCAGAAAGGCCTCGTCCGCGTTGACCGCGTCAACCAGCGAGAAGTTCCGCTCGAACACCGGGATGCCGTTGGTGCGGCACAGGTCGATCACCTTTTGCCGGGTGACGCCGTTCATGCAGTAGTCGCCGGTCGAGGTCCAGACCTCGCCGCGGCGCACGACGAAGAAGTTGCAGGCGTTGGTGGTGTTCACAAAGCCATGCGGATCGAGCATCAGCGCCTCGTCCGCGCCCGCCTGTTCGGCCTGGAGGCAGGCGATGACACAATTCAGTTTGGAATGACTGTTGTACTTCGCATCCTGGCTCATCGGCAGGCCGCGCACCTGGGGAACCGTTGCCAGACGAATACCGGATTTATGAAGGTTTGGAACGGGTTTCGAATGTTCCATGATGATCACCAGGGTCGGCCCCGAGCGCGAAAGTGACGGGTGCTGAAACGGCTTTACCTTGACGCCGCGGGTCAGCATCAGCCGGCAATGCACGTCATTTGTCATGCCATTTGCCGCTGCCGTGCGCGAAAGCGCGTCGAGGATGCCGGCGCGGTCCATTCCGACTTCGAGCGACACGGCTTTGCACGCACCAAAGAAGCGGTCCATGTGGTCATCAAAAAACGCCCATTTGCCTTGGTATAGCCGCATCCCTTCCCACATGCCGTCGCCCAGAAGGAAGCCGCTGTCATAGACCGAGACCGTGGCCTGATCACGGTGAACAATCTGCCCGTTGACGTAGATCCTGATGTCGCGGTTGCGGCTGTCTTCATCGGCGTCATGTGTCGTATGACTGTCCGGTTGTTGGTCTGTTGTCATCTCGGCCCCACTCAAATTTCTACCCGCCAGGTCGTGTCTTTCTGCGCGTTTCCGGCGGTCAGGTCAATTTGCAGGCAGTTCTTTCTTCGTCGCAGCGCCCGGCCTGGATCGGCCGCATCGGCTCTGTCTCTCCGACCCCGGGTGAGCTTTCCAACATCGAGAGCATTCCCGCCGTGGCGATCAGTGGCATCTCGCTCTTTGGCGGGTGCGGCGCCATTCCGGGGAAGTTGTTTGTGCACTTGTCGTGGGGGTCTTTCCGCTTGGCCTGCGCCTGCGGGGGGCCGATGCCCAATGAACCTGTCTGCTTATCGGCGCGCTTGCCCCGGCAACCCGGTTTTGTGATACGCAGCTTGTGCCAGCCAGTCGGGGTTGATCTCCACCCCCCAACCCGGCCCTTGCGGGATCTGCATCTTGCCGTCGCTGATCGCAAAGGGCGTGCCCAGGAACAGCCCGTCCTGCCAGGGGTAATAGTCCGGCCCCTCGATCGAGAATTCGAGGTATTTGCCGGCGTTCGGAATGGCCCCGAGCAGATGCGCGGTGCAGATCGTCACCAGCGAGAGGTTGGCCGAATGGGGCGTGCAGGGCAGGCCCGCCCTGGCCGCCATGGCCGCCACCAGCAAACAGCGCGACAGCCCGCCCATATACATCACGTCGGGCTGCACGATATCGACCGCCCGCATCGCGATCATCCGCTCCCAGGTTGCCAGATCCCAGTCCTGTTCGCCGCCCGTCACGTCGAGGCGCAGCGCCGCTGTCACCTGCCGTGTGTTCTCGAGTTCCCAATAAGGTGTGGGTTCTTCGAAATGGCCAATGCCATTGCTCTCCAGCAGCTTTCCAACCTCGATCGCGCGCGCAACGGAAAAGCCGGAATTGCCGTCAACCAATTTGGCCACGCCATCGCCCAAAGCCTGCGAGACCAGCGGAATCACCGCCTCGGTCCGGCCCGGCCATTCGTCGATGTCGCGGCCACATTCGGCCCCGACCCGCCACTTGAATGCGTCAAAGCCATCGGCGTCGCGCAGCGCTACAAAACGCGCGGCCTCGGCCTCGGGCGTGATGTCGCGCTTCATCGAACTGGCATAGGCGCGGATCGGTCGGGCTGTGCCGCCCAGCAATTCGACCACCGGCTTGCCGG
>TARA_R110002110_G_scaffold156320_1_pt1 | contig 12342 bp, 18 predicted proteins | sample TARA_R110002110 | Tara Oceans TARA_R110002110 (sample SAMEA4397330) | marine metagenome | biome: Polar Biome; feature: [SRF] surface water layer (ENVO:00010504); material: water (ENVO:00002006), including particulate matter (ENVO:01000060) such as... | depth 5 m
AGTTGAATATAAATTAAATATTCAACTTTTAGTCGGGGTGGCAGGATGATAACTAAACTGCCACTATGTAGTAAAATCAATACTTTTCGAAATAGACTAAAACAGTGTGAACCGAATTGTTGACCTATTAGTTGAATTGAAATAGTGTTTTTTGACTCAACGTCTTTCAACAAATTTACGATTTTAACCTTATTAAAACCAGACAAATCGTGTCAAATTTTATGATTAATCAATCAAATATTTGTTAATAATTTCTTCCTCAATTCCGCTATACTCTGCAAATTCTTTGATTGTAATAAATTGGTAAGATTCTTTTCCGAAAAAGTTTTTAGTATCATTCAAAAGCTTACGCCCATATCTTTCACTACGCCCTGTAATGCGCTGAATATCCTTTGGGTATATGCAAGCTCGTTTTTGATTCATAATACACTATCTATGCTTTATCCATACTTAAGCCATACTTTATAATTATATGATTATGGTAATAATGCGTTGTTAAAATGTTGACAACACGGTAGTGTTATCAATATTTTAATGACGTTTTTGGTTGTATCGGAATGAATGACCAAAAACGGATTTTGATTTTTTTCTGTGAGCCATAAAGTTACGTGATTTGAAATTATTAATTAAAAATAAAATCTTATGGCAAAACAAACTGGTATTATTAAACTAAAAGGAACAATTGGAGGAATTTCTTTCTACAAAACATCTGACGGGCATTTAGCACGTGAAAAAGGTGGAGTGGATAAGAGTAGAATCCTGAATGACCCAGCGTTTCAAAGAACACGTGAAAATGGTTCTGAATTTGGAAGAGCAGGAAAGGGTGGTAAAGTATTGCGAAATGCAATTCGTGTGCTTTTGCAAAATGCAAAAGACAAACGTGTTGTGAGTAGATTAACAAAAGACCTTTTAGCTATTGTTAAAACTGATACAATTAACGAAAGAGGATTGAGAACAATTCAAGATGGAAATTTAAGTCTTTTAGAAAGATTTGAATTTAATTTGAATGGCAAATTAGGAGCAACTTTATTTGCTGTATTTACAAATGCTTTTGATAGAGTTACTGGTGATGCAACTTTAAATATTGCTGCTTTTTCTCCAACGTTAAGAATTGCAGCTCCTGCAGGAACAACTCATTTTAAAGTAGTAATGGGTGCAGCAGAATTAGATTTTGCAAATGAAACCTCAACATTTGAAAACGATGCAACTGCAATTTTACCTTATGCAGCTGCTGATACTGTACCAATTGCTTTAACATCTACTATTACTGCTAATTCAACATTGCCGGTTGTACAAGTTTTAGGAATTGAGTTTTACCAAGAGGTAAATGGACAAATGTATGCGCTTAAAAACGGTGCTTACAATGCTTTAGCTGTTATTACTATTGATACTCCATAATTATGAATTTGACACTTTACAGAGCATATTTTGAAGAGGGTACTAATGGTACTCTCTTTCGCTCTGATTCATTCCTTTGTCATACAATTGAGTTGCCCTGGAAAAATAATACCCGAAGTATTTCTTGTATTCCTGAAGGAGAATATCAAATTGAGCCACGTTTTTCTAAACGATTTAAACATCATTTAATTTTAAAAGCCGTAAAAGACAGAAGTTATATTTTATTTCATCCTGCAAATGATGCTTTAAAAGATTTAGAAGGCTGTATTGCTCCAGTTACTTATTTAAGTGGCATAGGAAAGGGTATTTATTCAAAAAATGCTATGCAAAAGTTACTGTCTCTGGTTTATCAAGCTAAAGACAGAAAGGAAATTATTTTATTAACTATTAAATCACAAAATTATGAACATAGTAGAACGTTATAAAAAACCAACACCAAAGTTTTTTAAAATTTTACGGAATATTGGTATTGCTTTAGCAACAGCCGGAGGTGCTATAATTGCAGCTCCAATTGCAATTCCATCATTAATTGTAACAATTGCAACTTATATGACCGTTGTTGGAACTGTAGCTACTGCAGTAAGTCAAGCAGTTGTAAAGGATGAAGATACCTCTGAAATTGAAGTAAATCCAATAAAATAATGGACGGTAATACTAAATCTGCGATTGTTGGCGGTACTTTTTTTTCATCAGTAGTACATATTGGTGTTGAAGATGTTGCTACAACTATTATTTTAGCAGTTATTGGTGCTGTTGTAAGTTTTTTGGTTTCAATTATCTTAAAACACATATTCCAGAACCTAAAAATTAAATCAAAAAAGTAGATTTACAAAATTTTTATTTTAGAATTATGTCAATAAATCAGGTACATTATGAAAATAGTGTACTTTTTTTTGTGCTTTTCTCAATAAGCCTTTATAAATTAATTTTTACTTAACGAATTGAGGCAAACAAAGAATTTTGATAAAGAAACTAAATGAATTTAGCAAAATTTTTGTGCAGATGATTGAGGTAAGGAAAAAATAACAGCCAATTAATGAATATCGTTTTTAAAGATTGATAAACAGAGGCTGGTTTGTGCGTGGGGTTTATCAATCCTTAAAAATGTTAGCCCAATGGCGATTGAATGGAAATTATTAAAGACGAAGTACGTAGTGCGCTGGCAGAAGCGAGAATAAGTGTGTGAATTTTTATTTGTATTAACTATTTCTATTGATTGGTTTTGTTAAAAGTGAATGCTCTACAATTTTTTTAGTACAACTAATTTTGAGTTTTAATAACTCGATTTGAATTTATATGATTGACATTTGCTTTTAGTGAAACCAACTTACACCTATTTCTCTACAAATAAAAATTTATACTCTTATTGGCTTTTTTTTTTGATTTTATAGGTGCTTTACGATTTCTTTTATAAACTGAAATTTTAATGATTTTATCAATGTTTATTTAAAATTACAAATAAGCACTTATAAAAACAATGCAACAAAGATGGGGTGTTATTAAATTATCTGTTTGTTATTATTAATTACTGGGTGCGCGTTAGATGAGCGGCTATTTTACATAATGGCGTTATAGTGCCTGGAGTTTTTACGAAAGAGCAGTATAACTGCGCATTATGTAAAGATAGCTTTGGGGAGTTTTGTGTTTTATGAAATAATAAAAGCGTGTTGCTTTTTAGAGTTGTGCAATGAGTTTGCGAATGGAACAAGCTCTAAAATGCAACTTCCTATAGAGTTTTAAAACGCTAAACTTGCGTTGGTGAGCGGAACAAACCAAAAGACAGAGGTTTTTTGCTTTTGCAACAAACTGGATTTTGGTTTGTGGGGAATTAATCTTCCCAAATAATGCTAATAATAGTTTTATATTGCTTTGTGGGTATACAATATTCCATAAAATCTGAATCTTCTTGATTTTCATAAAGTTTAAACCAAGTTGAACGTTCTATTTCTTGGGCTTTTTCCTCTCCTTTATATATAAAATCATAATCAGCATCTATATATTCTTTTGCAACCGAATCTTCAGGTGGAGAAAGTTTAGTAACATCTTTTAACCACCCTTTCAGATCAGACGATTTTCTCCAGTATCTTACTACACCATCAGAAATAAAAACAACTAATAATGGAAAAACATCTAAAGTTATTAATCTATAAACAACGGAAGTTAAACTAGTTTTAAACCTAATCGATATCTCTTTAATTAAAGATGGGCTAAAAGATTTATACTCAATGAACTTACGAAAAATAATTTCTGGCATTAATAGTTCTGAAGCAAAATCATTAGCTTCATATTCTTGAATTCCTTTTTTAGCCTGTTGTTCAATGTTTTGAAACCAGTTTAACGTATTTGAATTTTCATTATGAACTGCCAAATCTAATTTATCGTGAAGTAAATAATGACCAACTTCATGAGCAATTGTAAATCTTTTTTTTTCTTCGTATAAAATTTCTGAATTTATCTTAATTAAGGTTTTAGTATTTCCTCTGATTATTTTCCCATCAGAATTTTTTAATGGCTCTTCAATTAATGTTGCTCCTAAAGCTGAAACAAATAAATCCATAGGCATATATGTAATATCATCTAAACCAATTTCTTCTAAAAGTTCTTTTGCTTTTCTAGAACCTTTATTATTCATTATCTAATTTTTCCAAGATTTCTAACAAGTTTTGATCCTTAATAATGTCTTTTATTTCCTCAATTGTTAGATTTTCAAGATTTCTATATTGTATTTGAAATTCATTGTTTTTAATCAGATTCTTCAAGTAACTAACTGGCTTTTCGATATGCCTTTCTATTGCCTGATGTAACAGTTTTGTAGCTTTCTCTAGAAGTTGTTCGTCATTTCGTTTATTGATATAACCATTTATGAAAAATGATTGTCTCTTAAACATTTTTTGAGAAAACTCTTCAATTTCATTAATATTATAATCGACAGCTTCTAGTTCAGAGTCCAAAAGCGAACTATTATCCTCTAACATTTGTGAAATTATTGCTTTGTCAATCTTTTTTACGAAATTATTTTTCATAACCTAATTCATTTATTTTAATCCTTAAAACAGGAAGTTTTCTATCTAACTTCTTTTTTAAGTTTGTAATGACATTGAGTGGAATTCCAAATAAATCAGCTAAATCTTTCCTTTTCATTTCGTGAATAATATATGGTTCAAAAAGTAGTAATTCATCGTCACTACAACCTAATTTCTCTAAAACATCTATACAGGAAGATAAAATTTGCTCATACTCATAATTTTCAACTATTTCTATATTTTCATTTTCATAAATTTCAAAAGTATTATTTACTTTTTCCAATTCTGAAGAAATGTAATTATAAATAACACTATCTAAAGAACTAATTATCTGTTGTTTTATATCAGGAAACTTGTCTTTATACCAATTTCTGCCATTTTTATTTAGTAAAGCCTCAAATGTATTACTTATTAAATCTTCAACCATAATACCTCTAAATCCTTTTTCTAAATCATATTTTATGTTAAAGGTTAGATGTAATCTTTTTATTGAATATTTTACTAAAACAGAATAGAATTCTGGTGTTAATGCTGTCTTAATAGCTTTACATTTTTCATCAAAAGTTGCAATATCTCTTTTTTCAACTTTCATCTATATAGTAATGCTAATATTTTTAATAATTTTTCCATAGTAGTGGCAATTTATCATTTTTTTATAGCATTACATTGTATAAAACTAAAAAAATATAAAATTATGGCAAAATGGGCAGACTATTTAATATCTCATGTTAGAAGAGATTCTAATGGAAATGTTACAAGTGTTTTAATGCATGAAGACAAAGGAGAATCAATCTTACAATTGGGAATAAAAACTAAAAATGATGTAATAACTCTAATTAAGAAAGGTTACACTTTTAAAACAGTAATATGGGGTTATCCAAAATGGAATAAAGGAGCTGATGTTCATATTGTAAAAATTGGTAACGAAGAGTTTATAAGAACTGATCGAAATAAAACAGACAAAGATAATTTAGACAACTTAATCCCATTAAATTAAACTTTATGGCAACAAATGGTAAAAGCGGAGACAATCGCAGACATGGAGCAGTAAAAGGACGCTCACAAGTAAAAAACCCAAAAACAGATATTTGGGTAAAAAGAGATACAGAAACTGGACGTTTTATGGATGGTAAAACATCAAGTAAAACACCTTTTAAAGGAGTTCGAAAAGAAAATTAAGTTATGGAAGATTATAATAGATTATTAAACAGCTTAAAACCTATAGATGTTATTGTAGCTAAAAAAAGAGCTGGTTTAGGAAGAATTCTAAATCACTACATCGTCTATTTGGGTAATGGGATATTTGTTGGAAATTTAAAAGGAAGTGTAAAACAAGTTACTCAAAATGAACTTTATAACTTACTCAAAGTTTACGAACCTATTGAAATTAGAAAATTTACTGGAACACTAACAGATGCTAGAGAAGCTATATTAAGAGTTAACCAAAAGTTAGGACAATCTTACAGCTTTTTAGGCTTCAATTGTGAACATTTTGCTAATTGGGTTCAATATGGTAAAGAAACAAGTAATCAAGTTACTAATGGTTTTTTAATATTGGCTGGTTTAGTCACTTTAAAACTAATTACTAGTGGAGATGGAAAAAGATAGATTGAAATATACTATAAATAGATTTGACCATTATTTTGATAGTGTTAATAATAAATCAGCTGTTTATATTGCCATTAATACTTTCATAACTGGTGGTATTATTGTAATACTTACGCAGACCAATATTGTTAAGGATTTAATTATTTTAGGACAAGTTACTGTTTGGATATTATTACTTACGGGTATTGTAAATCTAATTGTTTTATCTATTGCAAGTATTCCATTTTTTTCAACTAAACCAAAATCTATCTATTATTTTGGAACAATATCTAAAATGACGCAATCTGAATTCAACAAAACTTCTAAAAATTATACTGAAAAGGAAGAATTAAAAGATTTAAGATCACAAACTTTTGTCCTTTCACAAGGTTTGACAAAAAAATTCACAAAATTAAAATTAGCAGGTATATTATTGGTTACACAATTCTTTATGCTTCTATTAATTTTTATAACAATATTAACCAATCTATAAAATTAAAAATTATGAGTATTTTCAATCCGTATTTGGATGTTATCAAAAAAGCAATTGATAGAGATCCAAAACAACAATATATTAGACTACATTCAGAACAACCAGAAACTGATTTTGATACAAGTTATATAAAAGCATTGCGAAATGAATTACCTGGTTTGGATAAATTAAATGAGTCCTCTCGTCTAATTAAAGGTCTTAATGCATTAGAAATAGAGAACTTACCAAGATTAGGAAATCATCCTGACTTTGCGTACTTAAGGAATACATCTGATACAGAAAAGCATTGGATTATTTCAGCTTTTGTTGATGTACAAAAAAGCACACAATTGCACAATCGCTTTACTCTCGCAACTGCAGCATTAATTACTGAAAGTATTGTAAAGGCATCTATTTTTGCAGTTAATTTATGTGGAGGATATGTTCATAGAATACAAGGAGATGGTTTAATGGTTTATTTTGGAGGTAAAAAAATTGATAAAGGACAAGCTACTAAAGATGCTTTAAAAGCTTTTGCAATGATTTCTTACTTTGTAAAAAATGATTTAAAAGAATATTTTGAATCAATGAATATCAAAGACATATCTACAAGAACTGGTATTGATTTAGGACACGATAGCCAAGTACTTTGGATGTATTCAGGTTTGAGTAATTCTGGAGAAGTGACAACGTGTAGTCTGCACACAAGTCTTGCACCTAAAATGCAAGTTAATGCAACTAAAAACGGAATTGTTACAGGACAAAATATTATTAATCAAATTTCTTCTTCTGACAAATACTTTAAAGTAAAGTCTGAACCAATCTGGGATTATGAAGATGGGAGATTTTATAATCAATATGATTTTAATTGGGAAAGATATCTAGTAAATAATGATTTTGCAAAACAAAACATAGGTGGTGATTTAATTTTAAACATTGGTAATCCAGTTACACCACTATTAAATCCAGCTTATTTAAGTCCTATTGCAGAAATAAATAAACCTTATTATAATTTTTAATGAATTCTACACTTAAAAAAGACGTACATAATTTTCTAAATACATATTATAATTTCAAAATTACTGAAAATGAAAAATGCGTTGTTTTAAGTGGTGTTATTACTGTTTTTGATCTGAATAATGTGCCTTGGGGGAATTACGGTATTGATATATTTGTACCAACTAATAATTACCCACATGTTACACCTATAGTTGTTGAAACAACTAAAAATATTGATAGAAGTTGGGATTTTCACATATCAGATGAAGGTTTATGTTGTCTTGCAATACCACATAAACTAATCTTAGCAAAAAGGAGTGGTATTAATTTAATTAATTTTTACCAAACATTTATCTACCCATTTTTTGCAAACCATCAATATAAATTAAAAACAGGCAAATATGCTAATGGAGAGTTTGAGCACCACGAAAAAGGCATCATACAATTTTATCAAGAAGAATTAGAAACAGACAATCTTTTATATATAGAAAAAATCATCCAAATTGGAATAGGGAAACTTAAAATTGGAAATAATGATTTATGTCCAATTTGTAGTGATAAAAAATTTAAAAGATGTTGTAAAATTAAAGTCTTAAAAATAGAGAAGTATGGTTTGAAACAACTTAAAAAAGATTTAGATATTGTTAAAAATGAAATTCTAAAATATAACAACCTTTAACTTTTATTACCCACCTTTCTACCCACTTACGGAAGTATGTAGTTTATTTTCCAATGTCCGCCTTTAGCACTACCAACTCTTTCTATAAGTCCTAAATCTTTTAGACTATCAAGGTTGTTATCAATAGCAGTAGCACTTATGCCCACTATTTCTTCTAATTCTCTTTTAGAAACTTTATTATTTTTATGAATAGCTTTGATAATATTAACTCTATTATCTGTTAGATTATCTACCCACTTATCTACCCACTTATTAAAATCGAAAGGTCTTCTAAATGTTACAGTAAATATACCTTCAGTATTAAATTCAGGTGGAGTTAAATTATTTTCTAACATTAAATCTCTCATTCTACTAATACCAGAACCTACTTGTTCTACCATTCTTATTCTTTCAAAAAGCCCAAATATTAAAGGGTTTCTACTTAAACTTCTTTTTCCAAATTCATTTTTAGGAATCCCACTTACTAAACCTCCAGGATTAGAAATTTCAATTCTATCATTAAAAACTTCCACAGAAATACGAGCTCCTTTATCATAATAATCTCTATGTGCTAAAGCATTAATAATAGCTTCTTTAAAAACTGTTTCGGGAATTTCCCAAATTTCTTTTCGAGGTTGTGAACCATTTCCTTCAATATCGTAACGCACATTTAGTTTTGTTTTTAACCAAGTCATTGTTTGAAGAAATTGCTGATATAAAGTACCAGGCATTATTTTATCATCAGTAATATATCTTTTATCAATACCATCAAAAACAATACACCTAATTATTGCTTTTTCAAAAAAATGTTCTGGATTTTCTGCAAAGAATAAAGTAGCACCATTTTTAAGAAAACCTTCTTTGGTTATTAATTTTAAATTATTGAATACTTGTTCGTTAGAAACTGTAGTACCTAAACCTGCTAATTCTCTAAATTGATTGATATTAGTATTAGGAATATCTTTAGTAATATCAATGGTTTTACAAGGCGCTTCATCGTAATAAATCTTATCAGCTTGCTGAAAGAAATCTCTCATTTCTTCTACCGTAGTTAATTTTTGAGAATTAGGACCTTGACGAACATAAATTGCTCCAGAAAGGACATATGGTTTATTTACACCTGAAGGAACTTCAATTATTACAATTTCTTTTTTATCAATAGTTGTTGTATAAATATTGCAATGTAATGTTGGTGTAATTTCATTTATTGAATTCTGCAAAGCGGAACGTTTTGCATTGTTAAAAGTAATTCCTTGAATATTATTAGAATCATCAACACCAAGAATAACAGTACCACCAGATGCATTTGCAAATGCACAAATTTCTTCTGTAACCTCTTTTATTTTATTTGGAATTCTTACTTTAAATTCAAGGTTAAAGCCTTCTCCTGAATTTATAAGTGATTTTATTTCGTTGATACTTAACATAAAATTATTGCTATTCACAAATCTATTAAAATTGTTTGGTTTTTAGTCTTTGTATTACACTTTTATCGATGTTGAGTCGGTGTTGCCTTTATTTTCGCTTATCTAAACTTTCTTTATCAAAAGCAATCAAATTAAATAATTCACGCATTCTGGAACGTACACGAATTCCATATCTACTCTCTAATTCTTGTGCGTTTAAGTTTGTAGTGGTGTGTGTTCTAATTTTGCGTTTTAAGAATAAATCATAGCGAGACAAGAGAATTTCTCCCATTACATTGCAATCTTTACCAAAATGTCTTCCTGTGGTTTCTACACCTAAATCATCAAAACAATAAAAGCCATTATTTCCATAATCCTCAATAATTTTAAAACCGCTTTTATTAAAACTGAAAGTGATATTTCTTGCAGGGATTAGACTATGTTGATTTTGATGAGGTACAATAAACGGTAATAATTGCATCAAACTGGTTTTACCACAACCTACAGGACCAGATAATAAAATTCCTTTGTTTGGATCTATCTTTAATTTTCTGCAAGTTTCAAAATCACGAATAAAATAAATACAGAGTTTATATAAAACAGTTTCATCTTCTGAATATATTTTGAAATTTTTACCAAACAATAATTTTCCTTTTGCTTCTAAATAGATTAACATTTTTGGAAAATCATATATTATTTGATTTCCCTTTTGTTCGCCCAATTGAAATTGCACACTTCCTTCTTGAATGATATGAGGTTGTATTTTAATCATAAAGGTTCGTTGTAATTTTTATTTTTACTGGTCTTTAGGTTGTCTTGATTCTGGCTAACTGCATTTTGAGTTTTGTTTGTTTTAATTTCTGCTGCTTTTATCATCCAGTTTTTAGCTGTTGCTTGCCAATTGACAATTTTTGTTTTTCCACCTACTTTCCAACCAATACCCTGGTAATGATTGAAGAATTTTTGTGCTTCAATTATTGGCCATTTTTCTTTTTTGAAAAAATCAATAACTATTTTTTCATTTTTTGGCTGGTCAAGTTTATTAATGTTTTTATTGTTTCTATTAGTTTGTATATGTTTATTAATAGATACCAGTGCTTGTCCACTGCTTGTCTCGATATTAGTACTGTTGTGTACCAGAGCTTGTCCAGAACTTGTCTCGAATTTGAACATCTTAATTTTGCTGCCTTTGTATGGATTGTGTGATGGGTAATAAATTATATATTTCCAATGACTTAATTCTTTGATACACTTGTGATACGTAGATTTTGAACCAATTTTTGAGAAACGCATTACTTCTTCTCGATTGATATAGAATTCTTCTAAAAATCGATTGTTATTCCAAATTTGAAATAGCGCTATGTATAAACTAATATGTGTTGGATTTAATCGATTGTCCTTTGAAAATTGAATAAAAATGCCATTGAGATGTTTTATATAATTAACATTTTGCATAGGAAATATCTTTCGATTTTGCTTGTTGCATTTTAAAACTTATTGTGAACTCTGTTATCTTCTAATACTTTTTTAATTTCTTCATAATCGTAATAAATTACGCCACCAACTTTGGAATATGGAAGTGTTCCATTAATTCTTAAATTTTGTAAAGTACCAGGAGAAATACTTAATAAATCTCTAACTTCAGGAGATTTTAGCCATTTTTTAGGAGCAAAACCAGATTGATGATTAATCATCGCTTTGATGTTTTCTAATAATTCGTGTTTAAATTCTTGAAGATCTTCTGTAGTAATAATTGTAGCTGCCATAGTTAAAGATTTAAGTTTTTAGAAAAAAAAATCCTCACGATTGTGAGGATTCCGCCAAAATTTATTTTGACTCGATTTGACTTTCGTTTGGCAAATATGAACTCTTTTATTAAAGATTACACACAAGTTTAACCCAAGTTGGGTAATTTAGTTTCTCATTTTTAGAGAGTTAAGATAATTCGTTTTGATGTTTTGATTTTAAATAGTACAAACTAAAGTAGTACAAAATTTATGATAATTAATAATTGTCAAAACACCCAAGTTGGGTGATTAATCATCCGACTCTAACATTTTATTTTCAAGTGCATCTTTTAGTTTATCAATGAATTTTGTTTGGTTAATTTTACGTGAACGGATTTCTAAAAAAGTTCTATAATAATCTCCCAAATCAATATTAAAAATCTGTTCACAGGCAGAAGCCATTTCTTTAATATCTGCAGTACCACTATTAACGCTACCTGCACTATGAAGTGCGTATATTAATTCTATTAAATCCGTTTTATTACCAGTCCAAAAAAGTTTAGATTCTTTTTTGAAAGCGTTAAAATTTGTTTCCATACTATTATTGTTTTCTAGTTTATCTATTTCTCTTTTTAGATAGATAATTAACATATCGTATGCCATAATAGTAGCCACTGTTGTATCGTGACTTGTAGAAAATTTATCGTCTATAAAAAACGATAATGAATCTGGAAATAGCCTTATATCTGCTTTACCTCTAATAAAATATTCTTCGTCTAAAAAAATAGCACCTCTTCTAAAATAATGATAAAATTCTAGGTTATCATTAAAATAGTTTTGAAGCCTATCTATGTGATTGTTGAAGTATTTTACTTGAGATTTATTACTACTTCTAGGTCTTTTACTTTCTATACTGAATAATTTGACATAGTAGATTAATTTACTAAAAACATAAGGCTTAACGTTTTTAAAAAAAAGTATTTCTTCATTTTTTGGAATTAATTTTTTCCTTAAAAAAAGTATTTTTACCCGTTGTGCATTATGATTTAAAAGAAAAAAGTTGTTCATCTTA
>TARA_R110002110_G_scaffold3776_9_pt1 | contig 12332 bp, 17 predicted proteins | sample TARA_R110002110 | Tara Oceans TARA_R110002110 (sample SAMEA4397330) | marine metagenome | biome: Polar Biome; feature: [SRF] surface water layer (ENVO:00010504); material: water (ENVO:00002006), including particulate matter (ENVO:01000060) such as... | depth 5 m
GCTGTCGGTGGATAAGAGTGTGCTCCATGCAAAGCGCACGCTTGCAGATCGGTTGGGGGGCTTGATGAGTTCCAAGTCCAAGATGTTTATCGTTGAACAGGGACAAGGCGAAGCCACGGTAGCGACGACCGAGTCGGAACAGGTGACGACAAATCTTATAGCCGAGGTTAACGTCGGCGGATACTCGGTAAAGGAAAGCGAAACATTTTCCGAAGGCCCACGCTACCGCTCGTTTGTTCTGCTAGAATACCCAGTGGGGAAACTTAACCGTGTGCAACTGGATACGCTGAAGAAACAACAGGAAGCAGAAAGCGAACAGCGTGCAGAGAAGGCGCATAAGGAATTGCAAACGGATATAGAGGAGAAACGGTAATGCGTTATGTACTTTGTTTAGTATTGCTGCTCAGTGTTAGCGGTGAAGCTGTGGGCTGTGACGATAAGCTCCCTAGCCAACTGATGATGAAGCAGAAAGATCTTGAGCAACAGCTCAAGGATCTGCCGAAACCAAAGGGCGCACGGTTGCGTATTGAGCCCACACCGCAAGTCAACACAGGAGAGAAGATTGGCGAGTGGGATAAGGCCCACCGAATGATAGTCTGTGGTCACCTGCCTGACATTATGGATGTGATGATTGAGCAGGACGCGCTGCCCGTGTTTGCGGGGAGGACTTTGCAGGGCGAGCATGTCCAGTTGTTTCAGAACCTAGATACCGGCGTGTGGTTTTTTATAGCCGCAGGGCCGGCAGAAGGGGAGGGCTGTAGTCTTGGCGGTGGAACCGAAAGCCTTGCACTTGTCACCGAATACAACCTCCATCTTTAAACGCCACGTTGGCGTTAAACAAGTCTGCCGCTGGTGTGAACAGACGGTGGACGAGGAAGTGTGGGCGACTGCCATCGACAAGAATGGGATTACTATGTTCATGTGTGACTATTGTGGCAAGCGGGTGGGCCACGACACCTTGTTAGCCCCGCAGGATTAAACACAAAATATAGTTGACGTGATTGTCAAGGGGGGGCATTATGACAACATCTGAAAGTGGTGTGTCTAGCATATCACTCTGTTTCATTTGAAATCCTCTCTAGTTAGATTGTTAGTGAGAAACTTAATCCCTCTTCGGAGGGATTTTTTTTGGAATGAATGTAGCTGCTTTAAATACCCACGTCGCCAGTCTTCCAGCCAGTGAGCAGGAAGATCTGTTGCGCCTGCTTGAAGAGTATGAGGTTGCGAAGAAGCGCGAAGAGTGCCGCACCTCTTACCTAGAATTTGTAAAGCATGCGTGGCCAGCGTTTATCCAGGGCGCACATCACAAGACAATGGCCGAGGCCTTTGAGCGGGTTGCGAGTGGTGAACTGAAAAGATTAATTATTAATATGCCGCCCCGGCATACCAAGTCGGAGTTCGCATCGTTCCTGTTGCCTGCGTGGTTCTTGGGCCAGTATCCCGACAAGAAGGTTATCCAGACGGCTCACACCGCAGAGTTAGCGGTGGGGTTCGGCAGGAAAGTCAGGAACCTGTTCAGCGACGTAGCCTTCAAGTCGGTGTTCCCGGGATCTACCCTTCGGGCTGACAGCAAGGCAGCTGGACGTTGGAACACCAACAAGGGCGGTGAGTACTTCGCTATTGGGGTTGGCGGTGCCGTGACCGGTAAGGGCGCGGACCTGCTGGTGATCGATGACCCGCACTCCGAGCAAGACGCAGCACTTGGGGCTTACAACCCAGAGGTGTTTGACAAAGTATATGAGTGGTACACCTCGGGTCCACGGCAACGCTTACAGCCAGGAGGGGCCATCATTGTTGTGATGACCCGTTGGTCGAAGCGGGATTTGACCGGCAAGATTCTGGATGCCTCGCTCAAACGTGACGGGGCTGACGAGTGGGAGATCATTGAGTTACCGGCGATCATGCCGTCGGGCAACCCGTTGTGGCCAGAGTACTGGGGCATTACTGAACTAGAGGCCCTGCGTTCCGAGCTGCCGCTGTCCAAGTGGTCGGCTCAGTACCAGCAAGACCCCACCTCGGAAGAGGGGGCGTTGGTAAAGCGGGAGTGGTGGAAGGAGTGGCGTGCGGAAAAGCCGCCGTCGTGCAAGTTCATTATCCAGAGCTGGGACACGGCGTTTCTGAAAACCCAGCGCTCGGACTATTCGGCCTGTACTACGTGGGGCGTGTTCTTCAATGAAGAGACGGACACCGATCACATTGTTCTGCTTGACGCTTATAAAGAGCGCCTGGAATTTCCAGATCTGAAGAAGCGAGCCTACAGTTTTTGGACGGAGTGGGAGCCGGATGCGTTCATTGTCGAGGCCAAGGCATCTGGTTCGCCTTTGATTTTTGAGTTACGGCAGATGGGTATCCCGGTGGAAGACTTCACGCCGAGCAGGGGTAACGATAAGATATCCCGGGTTAACGCGGTATCCGATCTGTTTGCCACTGGTATGGTGTGGGCTCCGCCGAAGCGCTGGGCCGAAGAAGTTATAGAAGAGTTTGCTGCCTTTCCGGCTGGAGATCACGACGATCTGGTAGACAGTTCGACGCAGGCGTTACTGAGATTTAGGCGTGGGGGCTTTGTCCGCTCGCCGTCCGATGACGATGAAGAGTGGATGGCACCGCAATACACGGAGTATTATTGATGGCCGTTGACAAGGCTTTGCCTAATGTGATGGGCGAACAGACAGAGGAAGAAGAAGCTGTTGAAATTGCCGTGGTCAATCCCGAAGCCGTGGCCATCGACACCCCCGAAGGTGGCGTGGTTATTGACTTTGCTCCTGAAGAGGATGAAGAGGGAGAAGAGGTAGCGCATGAAGAAAATCTTGCAGAACATATGGACGACACTCAGCTCGGTAATTTGTCATCCGATCTCTTGGGTGCGTTTGAAGCTGATCAGACGTCGAGAAAAGAGTGGTCCCATACATACACCAAAGGTCTAGATCTGCTGGGTATGAAGATTGAGGAACGCTCGACGCCGTGGCCTGGGGCGTGCGGGGTGTTTCACCCGGTACTAGCCGAGGCGGTAATCAAGTTCCAGGCGCAGTCGATCATGGAAACCTTCCCGGCCAAGGGGCCGGTCAAGACCCAGATTGTCGGTAAGCTCGACGAGGAAAAAGAAAAGCAGGCGGTTCGGGTGCAGACGGAGATGAACTACCAGCTCACCGAGGTGATGACTGAGTATAGGTCAGAGCACGAGAATATGCTGTTCTCGCTGCCGTTGGCTGGATCGGCCTTTAAGAAAGTCTACCATGATCTTGACATGGGGCGGAACTGTTCGATGTTCGTTCCTGCCGAGGACATGGTGGTGTCGTATGGCGCACCGGATCTGATGTCGTGCCCACGCTATACGCATGTAATGAAGAAGACCTCCAATGAAGTGTTGAAGCTTCAGATGGCTGGCTTCTACCGTGATATTGATCTGCCATCGCCCAGTGTCGAGTATTCCAAAATTCAGGAAACCTACGACCACCTGACTGGTGACAGCCCTAGCGTCGAGTATGACGAGCGTCACACCCTGCTGGAAATTCATGTAGATGTGGATCTGGCTGGGTTCGAGGACACCGAGGACGGTGAAGAGACAGGCTTGCGTTTGCCTTACGTTGTCACCATCGACAAGTCTTCGAGCGACGTGTTGTCGGTTTATAGGAACTGGCGTGAAGAAGATCCTGATCGTCAGAAGATCATGCACTTTGTGCACTATAAGTATTTGCCGGGATTAGGTTTTTATGGGTTCGGTCTGATTCATTTGATAGGCGGATTGGCCAAGAGCGCCACCGCTATTCTACGCCAGCTCGTAGATGCCGGGACATTGTCGAACTTGCCAGCAGGTTTGAAGTCCCGAGGGTTACGGATCAAGGGCGACGACTCGCCGTTGATGCCGGGAGAGTTCCGTGATGTCGATGTGCCGAGCGGAGCGATCAAGGACAACATAACGTTCCTGCCGTACAAAGAGCCATCGACAGTACTGTATCAACTATTAGGGACCATAGTTGACGAGGGGCGGAAGTTCGCATCCGTAGCCGATGTACAGGTTGCCGATATGAGCAACCAAGCGCCAGTAGGCACCACGCTTGCTATTATGGAACGCAGCATGAAGGTGCTGTCTGCGGTGCAGGCTAGATTGCATGCGTCGATGCGCCAAGAGTTTAGGATCTTAGCCGGGCTGGTTAAGGACTTCTTGCCTGCCGAGTATGCGTATGAGCTTGAAGAGAATGCGATTCGACCCGATGACTTTGATGACCGTGTAGATATTATTCCGGTATCCGATCCCAACGCGACGACGATGTCGCAACGCATAATGCAGTATCAAGCGGCCTTACAGCTCGCCGCCCAGGCTCCGCAGATGTATGACCTGCCCGAGCTGCACCGGCAGATGCTTGAGACGATGGGGTTGCAGGATGTAGACAAGATCGTTCCGTCCGACAAGGACATGAAGCCGGAAGATCCTGTGCGTGAGAACATGGATATTATTAACGGCGAACCTGTGCAGGCGTTCTCGTATCAGGATCACAAGGCCCACATCACCGTTCACATGACGGCGATACAAGACCCGAAGATACAGAAACTGTTGAGCCAATCGCCGATGGCCAAGACAATCCAGGCCGCAGCCGAGGCGCACATCAGAGAGCACCTTGCGTTTGAATACCGCAATGAGATTGAGAAACAGATGGGCGTTCCGTTGCCCAACCCAGACGATCCGTTGCCACGCGATGTTGAGCATGAGCTGTCAGCGTTAATGGCGCAGGCTGGAGAGAAGCTGCTCGGCAAGGATCAGATGGAAGCGCAGCAAGAGAAAGAACAACAACAGGCTAAAGATCCTGTCTTCCAGCAACAGCAGCGTGATCTGGATATCCGTGAGGCAGACGTCGAACGTAAGACGGCAACGGATAAGATGCGGGTTGCTGCGGATCTTCAGAAGACGGCTATGCGTGACGCCACCGAGCGTGAGCGGATTGATTCGCAGGAGCGCAGCATTGGTGCGCAAATCGGTGCCAAGATTGCAACCGAGGTTATGGAGGACGCCCGTGAAGACGTGAAGGTTTCTGCCGAAGACGCAAGAGAAGGCACCAAGCTTGGGGTGGAAATCGCAAAGCAGCTGATGAAGGCCGAAGATGTTAAGCGGGAGATGTCCCGCAAAAAGGAGGACTGACTATGGTGAAAGCCGCGACCAAGGGCCGCAGGCGTGCTCGTGCGCTGGGAGGCAAGTTTAAGAGTGACGATCCGTCAACGCCTGATGTCAATGAGGCGTTCGTAGTAGCGACTAATGTTTCGGTGGGCGGCGTAAGTGCGAAGGCGAAAACAAAGCCAAGCACCAAGAAAGCTGCCGAACCCAAACGCACACGCACAGTTAATGAGTTCGGCGATATCGTCAAGCTCTGATGGATGGTCAGCATATAGTTGAAGTGGTTCGCAAAAACTTGCGGACTATGATGGACGAAGGGGCAGACAACGTCGCTTTAGGTGGCGCTAAGGACTGGGGCGAGTATCAACGACTCGTCGGCAGGCTGGAAGGTTTGGCTCTCGCAGAACGTGAAATTCTCGACGTAGCGCAACAGCTACTGAAAGCAGAGGACTAGCGCAAAGGGAACCGTCACCCCTACTTGTGGCGTGCATTAGGAGGAAAAGATGGAAGAGCCCGCAGTCAAAGATGCGGGGACGGAAGCGCCTACGCAGCTTCCCGTACCTGTAGGCTGGCGTATTTTGATCGGCCTGGTAGAGACCGAAGAGAAGACGACTGGTGGAATTATTAAGCCAGACGATTACCGTCATGTTGAGCAAGTCTCATCCGTTGTCGGTTTAGTCCTGAAGATGGGACCGTTATGTTATCAGGACGCTGACAAATTTGGAGAAGCTAAGGAACCCTGGTGCAAAAAAGGGGATTGCGTTTTGATCCCACCTTTTGCTGGGATTCGTCTTGTCCATAAAAACGGACAGGAATTTAGACTTATCAATGATGATACCGTTCAGGGGACTGTTGATGATCCTCGTGGATGGAGGAGGGCGGTATGAGTGCAGCTGATGTGCAAGAAGAATTTGAGGTTGAGGGCGATGAGATTGAGGTGGTGGATGATCGACCGCCTGAAGATCAGGTTCCTGAGCGGGATGTAGAAGCATCCAGTCCTGACTGGGATATCTCCGAAGAGGAGATTAACGAGTACGGGGGAAAGGTTAAAGAGCGCCTTAGTCGTTTAAAGTACGAGCGCCATGAAGAACGCCGGGCCAAAGAGCAGGCCCAGCGGCTGAGTGATCAGGCGATCAAGGATGCGCAGACAGCGCTACACGACAAGGCGCAGCTGCTAGAGTTGATCGACAAGGGCAACCAAGCGTTGTTTCAAGTCAGTCAAGCTAAGAGCGATGCGGAACTGTCCACCGCTGAGAAAGAGTATCGGGAAGCTTACGAGGCTGGCGATACGGATCGTGTCGTAGAGGCACAGCGGCGGCTTAACGAAATTGTTTATGACAAGAAAAGGTTTGAAGAATTACGGCCTACGCAGGCGGAAGCGCCCCAAACGACGCTTCCCCAGCAACAGGCCCCATCTCAGCCACCGCCTATCGAACCAAAAACGATAGAATGGTTGCAGAAGAACCCATGGTTCGGTCCACAAGGAGATCCTGAAATGACAGGGTTTGCTTATGGGGTTGACCAGAAGTTGAGGGCCGAAGGCCACACACCCGGTTCAGAGGCTTACTTTTCGGAGGTTGACAAGAAGATACGAATGGTCTTCCCCGATAATTTCGAGGACGCAGAAGAGAGCCGTTCATCTGCCCCTCGCAAATCCGTTGTAGCACCCGCCAGTCGAGGCGGTAAGGCTCCCCGGAAAGTTACGTTGACGGCCACCCAGGTTGATCTCGCCAAGAGACTTGGGTTGACGAAGCAGCAATATGCGAAACAGCTGGCTAAGGATATGGAGAAGGCGCAATGACCAAGGCAAAGAATCCGAAAACACCGAGAAGCTCGGAGACCAGAGAATCAGAAGATAGGCCGCAAGCGTGGCAACCAGCATCTCTGTTACCTGATCCCGATCCGCAAGATGGATGGACTTTTCGGTGGATACGCACGAGTTTTGTCGGCCAGTCCGATAACAAAAATGTATCCCAAGCTTTTAGAGCAGGATGGGAACCATGCAAGGCAGCCGATCATCCTGAGTTGATGATCTTGTCGGACGTGGATTCTCGATTTGGAAGCGAGGGCAACATTGAAGTTGGAGGCCTGTTGTTGTGTAAGATCCCTGCCGAAAGAATGGTGGCGCGTGGTGTATACCAGCGTCAGAAGGCAGACCAAGCGCAGCACGCGGTTGATAATATGTACATGCGTGAGAACGATCCTCGCAGTCCTCTTCTGGAAACAGAACGGACAACGAGGAAATTTGGAACCGGGGGATCGTGATCCCCTAATCATCATAAGGAGTATTGAATCATGGCTGGTTCAACAAACGCCCCTTATGGGATGATCCAAGTTGCTGTTCTAGGTGATAGTTATAATACGGGTGGCGCTACTCAATATCCGCTCGGATCAAATAACACCAACGCGATTTTTGCGGGGCAACCTGTATGTTTCTCGGACGGTGTTATCATTCCGATAACGGCTACCCCGACTACTACCTACGGCGCTTCGACCACCCCTATCGGGGTTGCTTCTGGTTTCCGCTACATTGACGGAAGCACGGGGCAATTAACATTCGCCAACAATCTTGTTGCGAGTGCGATGACGGCATCGGGCCATTCGGACGTACAAGTGAACGTCCAAGATAACCCGCGTGCTATTTTCAAGGTCCAGGCTGACAGTGCTATGGTCACCACGGATCAAGGAAAGAACACGGCGCTAACGGCTGTGACCGGTGTTAACACTCTGGATTTAAGTAAACAGAGTAAGTTGACTATTGACGGTGCCGGTGCTGCCACTACTGCAACCCTAGCTGTTCGTGTTGTTGGGCTGTTTCAATCGCCTAACAACAACTGGACTGACACATATCCCGACGTTCTTGTAACATGGAACTTCGGTGTGCATCAGTACCAGATGAGCACGTTGGCATAGGAGGCTAAGAAATGGCTGCTATATCAAGAGCACAAATGCTGAAGGAGCTGCTTCCTGGCCTTAATGCGTTGTTTGGATTGACCTATGACGAGTATGCGGATGAGAGCAAGGAGATCTATGAGACAGAATCTTCTGACCGTTCATTCGAGGAAGAAGTGAAACTCGCAGGGTTTGGCCAAGCTCCGGTTAAGAGTGAGGGATCGGCGATCACTTACGATACGGCGAGTGAGTCCTTCTCGGTTCGTTACAACATGGAAACGATTGCCATGGGGTTTGCGATCACCGAAGAGGCGATGGAAGACAATCTCTACGATTCTCTTTCCGCTCGTTACACCAAGGCTTTAGCGCGAGCAATGGCTTACACCAAGCAGGTGAAAGCTGCGTTTCCGCTCAACCAAGGTCTTCCGACTACTGACAACTTCGATTCGGGCGACGGCGTTTCGCTGTTTAATACGGCTCACCCGACGGTTGCCGGTGGCACCAACCAGAACACCCCGACGACGCAGGTGGATTTGAATGAGACGGCAATTGAGAATGCCGTGATCACGATAGCCGCTTGGGTTGACGAGCGTGGTCTTTTAATTGCGGCTAAACCTCGCAAGCTAGTTGTCCCACCGGGCAATATGTTTGTGGCCACCCGGATCTTAGATTCGGAAGGCAAGACGGGTACGGCTGACAATGACATCAACGCCATTAACCACAACGGTACGATCCCGGGTGGGTATACGGTGAACCATTTCCTCACGGATTCGGATTCGTGGTATATTCTTACGGACGTGCCCAATGGCATGAAACACTTTGACCGTGTGCCACTCCAGACATCAATGGATGGCGACTTCGATACGGGCAATGTGAGGTACAAGGCTCGGGAACGCTATGCGTTTGGCGTATCCGATCCGCTTGGAATGTTCGGTTGCGAGGGTGCAACCTAATCTTTCATTAGGGTGGGGGGCTTCGGCCCCTCACTTCTTTCTGGGAATAACTAGCCCTATCGACTGTCCCAGCAGACGCTATGAAGACGATGGGGTTTATCTCTCATAGGAGAAAGTTATGGGTACAACAAGTTTTTCAGGACCGATTAAAGCAGGCACCATTGCCACAACTACGGGCACCACTATTGGCACCGATATTAAAAACACGGGCCAGGTTGTTATGGCGCAGTCCTCTGCATTTGCGTACACGGACACAGGCGTAACCGACACCACTATTGTTATTCCGGCCAACTCTCAAATCATTGATATTGTTATTGATGTTGAGATTGCCTTTAACGGCGGCGGTACGAAGACACTGGATATTGGTAAATCGGGTGGATTGATTACTGCTTTTCTTAACACCTACGATCTAGCTGGTACCGTGGGCCGCAAGTATCCGACAACGGAAGCTGGTGGTGCATTAATCTGGGCCGACGTAGGAACAACGGATGTTAAGGTCACTTTCCAATACACGGACACGGGTGGCGGTGTTTCTACTGGCAACGGTTTCTTTACTTTCTTGTACCAGCAAAATCTTAACTTAAAATAAGAGGAGGGTCTAATGACTGATCTAAGGTCATTTACGTACACCTACTCAGCCACGGCTGAAAGTGCGAGCAACCCTGCGGCGGATGTTGACGTTTGCGGGGATGCGGCAGCTTTGACCGACGATGAGTTCTATATGTTGCTGGATGGCGGCATGGCGACTGCTGGGGACGGTGACGGTGTTTGTACTTCCCAAAGTGTTACGGGCCAGGTGGCGATTAACGGTGCGGACTCCGAAGAGAAGAACGGGATTCGCAGGGTAAACTATGGAAGGGCGGCTCCTCGCCGCGTTTCCCTGGCGTCGGGTAGCGATAACTCCAGTGTAACGATTACTATTAAAGGCAAGGATGGTAGCGGTACGCCGGTAACGGAAGATGTAACCGGACCCGCAGCATCGGCCAGTGTGTACACCGCCAATCTATATTCGGTTGTCGAACTTATCTACAGCGACATTGCGACGACAGCCTTAACGGTGGGTGACAATGCTGGGTATGTGGATCTTGGTAGCTTGTGCCGTCAGGTCAATATTACATCCGATGGTAACTCGACAGCTATTACGTTTACCGTTACCGGTTTGGATGTTTACGGCAATGTTCAGAGTGAGGACATTACCGGGCCAAGTTCTGCAACTGCGACAGGTTCTAGCTACTTTCGCTTTGTATCTTCGATCAAAGCCAGTGGCTCTGATAGCAACAGTGTTAGTGGTGGCGTCGTGGCTGGTATTCGGATTATGATTAACAATCAGGATACCCGGTTGAAGAACTGGTATATGGTTCAAGCGGCCAATGCGGCTAAAGCTGAAATCACCATGGAGAACGGTGCAACATCAAGTGCATCCGGGGCAACCAAAATGGTTTTCAATCCAGGGCAGGGTGATGGTGTAGTTAATTATCCTAGTATCGGTGGGTCGGGTATACGCTTTCCAGCGAGCATGAGTTTTGACATGGCTGTGGATACTGACTTACTAACGTCAGCCACCTTTATGTTTGATGGCTGAGATGGATGTTGCGGCTGAACTTATGGCTCACGAACGTGAGTGTATGGTTCGGTGGGACGCCATGGAGCGTAGGCTGACACGCTTAGAAGTTGTTATCTGGGGGTTTAACATTGCCATTATTTCAGCGTTGTTTGCGATAGTAATGAAGGCACCTTGATGTCTGCACGTAAGGACGCCAAGGTGGGAAAGGTGATGGGGGAGTTCAAGCGGGGCACCCTCAAGAGCAGTTCCGGTAAGAAAGTTACTGATCGTAAACAGGCATTGGCTATAGCTAACAGTGAAGGGAATCGGGTAATGCGTAAGAAAATGAAGAAGATGGATACAGGTGGGCGTGCAAAGAAGCAGGGGTACAACGCTCGTAAGGACGAGCAACTTGGCATGACTCGGGGGAAAGAGTCGGGCAAGAAGATGTCGATGAAGGGCCGCAGAAAGGTGGCCAAGGCAACCCGCAAGCCGAAAGGTTCCTACGGATTTAAAAAGAAAGGGAAAGCATAATGCCTACCTTAAAGCCTAGCACAGCGGCCAAGAACAAGGTCAAGACCGAGGATGCATACGGTAGTATGCCTGTTCAGGTTGATGGTACGGGCGGGGATATCGGCGAAGCCAAGAAGCGCCGAGTAGCTGCTTATGGTTTAAACAAAGGCGGTAATGTAATCAGGCAAACGAAGGGCCTGTATACTTACGGCCCGATGGCATAGGGGGCGTTATGAAGAAGTGTCCTGTGGACGGCATGGCGATGAAGGGGCACACCCGTGCGCCCAGAAAGAAACAAGGTGGCGGCTATCTTGGTGGTTTGTCCGAGACTGGCCGTGGCACCATGGCTGGCGAGCTGGCCCCCAAGGGCTCTATGTCTGTGCGTGAAGCTGGCGAAACTATGAATGAGCTGAGCAAGCGCAGAAGGGGATTTGCTGGCGGAGGAGCGGCAAGCTCTTACAATCGGCGTTATAACAACCAGAACAAGTAGGTTGTCATGGCAAAGAAAAAAGACAGCAAGTGGATACAGAAGGCCATCAAAAAGCCTGGTGCTTTGCGGAAGAAGCTCGGTGCCAAGAAGGGCAAGCCCATTCCCAAAGGCAAGCTAAAAGCTGCCGCTAAGAAAGGCGGCAAGGAGGGGAAGCAGGCTCGGTTGGCTATGACGCTTGGCAAGATGCGCAAGAAGAAAGGGTAGTGCATGGCCACCTCTGGGACCACCGCCTTTAATCTGGACATTAACGAGATATGCGAAGAAGCCTTTGAGCGTGCAGGCTTAGAATTGCGCACAGGCTTTGACATGCGCACAGCTCGCAGATCGTTAAATCTGATGATGCTCGACTGGTCGAACAAGGGCATTAACCTGTGGCAAATTCAGGAGGGGAGCACCAACCTTACCGAGGGCACGCAATCTTATACGCTTGACTCTTCGGTAGTGGATTTGCTTGAGCACGTCATCCGTACCAACGGCGGCAATGCGCAGTCACAGACTGATCTTCAAGTTACCCGCGTATCCAACTCCACCTACTCGACCATCCCCAACAAATTAAATAAAGGCAGGCCCACGCAGATCTGGATAGACCGCCAGAGGGCCGCGCCGGTTGTCTATGTGTGGCCCACTGCCAGCTCTGACTACGCATACACAGGAGGGGAAACGGGCCAGCTGGTCTATTGGTACATCAAGCGCATCGAAGACACGGGCACCAAAGCATCAAACGATATGGATATTGCGCCCTTGTTTATTCCTGCCTTGGTGGCTGGGTTAGCCTATAACATCGCTCTGAAGAAGCCCGGCTCGGCGGATAGAGTGGGGATGTTGAAGGGACTC
>TARA_R110002110_G_scaffold70800_5_pt1 | contig 12322 bp, 10 predicted proteins | sample TARA_R110002110 | Tara Oceans TARA_R110002110 (sample SAMEA4397330) | marine metagenome | biome: Polar Biome; feature: [SRF] surface water layer (ENVO:00010504); material: water (ENVO:00002006), including particulate matter (ENVO:01000060) such as... | depth 5 m
CAAGGTCGGGGCAACTCCATGAGGCGCAGTTGACGGCGTAGTGGACGCGCGCATCCTTGAAATCGGGCCTCAGGATGGCGTGTTCGATGTCGTCGAGCGAGAGTTCACGGCCACCAACGGTGACGAGCTTCTTGCCCCAGGGGCCTTTCGAAAAAAGACCTGGCGAGATGGAAATGTCGCGGATGGACGCGACCGGGATATGGTCGACCACGACATCGACGGTGACGGCGTTGTAGAGATTTGCCCAAAAGGCGAAGCGGTCGTCGCGGGACAGGCTCTTCGGGTCAATCTTTTCAAGGGTGGCGATATAGGCCTTGAGAGCCGCGCGGTCCGCCGGATCGGCCTTGAGCGCGGCATAATCGACCAGATTGGGCGCGCCGTCCGTGCCCTCCGTCAGATAAGTATCCATAAGGCGTTGCCAGGGGTCATAATCCGGCGTCATCGCCTCCTCCGCATGGGCGTTGGAGATGAATACGAAAAAGAACAAAAAGAGCACAAGAAGAGGAAAACAGGCGTGCGAAAGGGCGCGCGCGCGCGCCGCCCAGCTGTTCTCCTGCCTGCCTCTTGCGGCATATGTAACGCTCACACTCATGATCGCGCGACCTTACGCGCAATCGGCGGGTGGGAAAGGGGCCATCACTCACTTGTGAGACTTGTTCAGGGCCGGTGAGGACATGGGCGAAGCTACCAGCGCCGTTTTACGCCAGCGGCGTTGACTTGGGCGGGAGATATCGCTTATACACCCGGCCAGACAGCCGTCGGGCGGCAACGCCTGCGGCTCTTGTTTTTATTGGTGTGCAAGGGGCGGCCGCAAAGCCTGCCCGGAGCCGGACCAGCCTGTAAACTGGCGGGCACCGGGCTCGGCCCAGATCTGCCGGAGAAGAGACGTGAAACGGACCTATCAACCGAGCAACCTCGTCCGCAAGCGCCGACACGGCTTCCGTGCGCGCACCGCGACCAAGAGTGGCCGCCAGATACTTGCCGCGCGCCGGGCCAAGGGACGCAAGCGGCTTTCCGCCTGATCGGTTTCAGGTGGCGTCCGGCAACCCGTATCCCGGCCCCGGCCCCCTGGCATCAAGCGCTCCGGCTCGCTTGTCGGACACACAACAGAGCCCAACCGCGATGAGCCGGATGGACCGCCAGATCGGGAGATTGCGCAAGCGCCGCGAGTTTCTTGCCGCCGCCCGCGGCCGCAAGCGCGCGGAAGCCGGCCTTGTACTTCAGGCGCGCCCGCGCAGCGACGATGCCCCTCCCCGCATCGGCTTTACCGTAACCCGCAAGGTCGGCTCGTCGGTGATCCGCAACCGGGCGAAGCGGCGTTTGCGCGCGGCTGCCGCCGAAATCCTTCCACTCGCCGCAAAAGCCGGTTACGACTACGTTCTGATCGGGCGGCAGGCCACGCTGACGCGGCGCTGGCCCGACCTTCTCAACGATCTGCACAGCGCCCTCGGCGCCGTTCATGGCAATCGTGCGGGCGCTTCGCGCGCGGCTTCCGACACCTCAGCATCGAGATCCGGGAAAGACGTTCCAAATGGGTGACAATCGCAACTTCATTATCGCCATTTTCCTGTCGGTCCTGGTGTTCGTCGGATGGCAATATTTCTTCATCAATCCGCAGATGGAAGTGGAGAAGGCCAAACAGCAGGCGGCGGCAGAAGGCCGGGGCACGACGGCCGAGATCGAACCCGGACAAAGCGCGGCCAGCGGCGCGCGGCCACCAAGCGTCGATGCGAGACAGCCGGTTTCGGGCGCCCAGCAGAGCGCGATACCGCGGCGCGACGCGCTGGCGCTCAATCCGCGTGTCGCGATCAGTTCCGAACAGCTCGAAGGTTCGATCTCGCTCAAGGGGGCGAGGTTCGACGATCTGAAGCTGCGCCAGTATCACATTACCGTCGACCCGAAGAGCCCCGAAGTTTCGCTGTTCTCGCCCGCGCATACGCAAACGCCCTACTTCTCCGAATTCGGCTTTATTGCCGCGCCGGGATCGAATGTCGCGCTGCCGGGTACGTCGAGCGAATGGCAGGTGGAGGCCGGCACGAAGCTCACACCGCAAACGCCGGTAACGCTCAGGTGGGACAATGGTCAGGGTCTCGTCTTCCACCGCAAGATTTCACTCGACGAGAATTTTCTGTTCACGATTGCGGACAGGATCGAGAACAATTCGGGAAACGCCGTCACGCTCTACCCCTATGGTCTCGTGTCGCGCATGGGCAAGCCTGACGGCAGTTCCTACTACATTCTGCATGAAGGCTTTATCGGCGAGTTCCCGAATGTCGGTGAACAGACGATCAAATACAAGAATGCCGCGGATGACGGCCCCGTGCAGGTGAGCGACAGCGACGGCTGGCTCGGCATGACCGACAAATACTGGGCGGCGGCGCTCATACCGCAAACGGGCGAAACCTTCATCGCGAATTTCAGCGAACATCCCGATCCGGCGATTGAAAACTATCAGGCCGATTTCCGCTATGACGCGCAGACCATTGCGGCAGGCGGCAGTCTCGATCTCACCAGCCGGCTCTTCGCAGGCGCCAAGGTGACCAAGGTCATCAATTCCTATCACGACGCCGGCATTTACAAGTTCAACCTCCTGATCGACTGGGGCTGGTTCTGGTTCCTGACGCAGCCGATGTTCGATGTGCTGCATTTCTTCGCCCAGCATGTCGGAAATTTCGGTATCGCCATCCTGATCGTCACCGTTCTGGTGAAGCTTGTCTTCTTCCCTCTCGCCAACAAATCCTATGTGGCAATGAGCCGGATGAAGAAGCTGCAACCGGAAATGGAAAAGCTGCGCGAGCGCTACAAAGACGACAAGATGAAGCAGCAGCAGGAGGTGATGGAACTCTACAAGAAGGAAAAGGTGAACCCGGTTGCGGGCTGCCTGCCCGTCCTCATTCAGATTCCCGTCTTCTTCTCGCTCTACAAAGTCCTGTTTGTCACCATTGAAATGCGGCACGCGCCTTTCTTTGGCTGGATCAACGATCTCTCCGCACCGGACCCGACATCGATTTTCAATCTCTTCGGGCTTATTCCGTGGGATCCGCCCTCGATGCTGATGATCGGCATATGGCCGCTCCTCATGGGCTTTACCATGTTCGTGCAGCAGCGCATGAACCCGCTTCCCGCCGATCCCATTCAGGCGCAGATCTTCACATGGATGCCGGTGATCTTCACCTTCATGCTGGCGAGCTTCCCGGCGGGGCTGGTGATCTATTGGGCCTGGAACAATTCGCTCTCGGTGCTGCAACAGGGCGTGATCATGAAGCGGCAGGGCGTGAAGATCGAAATCTTCTCCAATCTCGGGCTCGAGCGGCTGTTTGCGAGCGGCGACAAGCCGAAATCCTGACAGATGGCCGCCGCACCGTTGAACGGACCCGACGACGACGCGCCCGACGCGGAAGCGGGGCGGTGGCTTTTCGCGCAATCTTGCGAATTCGTGCGCGGTGTCGTCGCGATGGAGGGCCTGCCCGCCACGGAGATCGCCGAAGTGGCTTTCGCCGGACGCTCCAATGTCGGCAAGTCGAGCCTGGTGAACGCGCTCACCGGCCGCAAGACGCTGGCGCGGACCTCGAACACGCCGGGCCGGACAAAGGAACTCAACTTCTTCGCGCTGGGCAGGGCGGGGGCGCCCGCGATCATGCTGGCCGACCTGCCGGGCTATGGCTATGCACGCGAGACCAGATCGCGCGTGAACGAATGGACCGACCTGGTGATGGCCTATCTGCAGGGCCGCGTACCGCTGCGGCGCGTCTTCGTGCTGATCGACGCTCGCCACGGCGTGAAGGAGAACGATCACGAGGTGATGTTGCTGCTCGACGAGGCGGCGGTCTCCTATCAGGTTGTCCTCACCAAGACGGACAAGCTCAAAACGGGTGAGCTTGAAATGCGGCTGAAGGAGGTCGGGGCCGATATCCGCCGCCATGTTGCCGCCCATCCGCGTATTGCCGCCACATCGAGCGAAAAAGGCGACGGCATTGCCGGGCTTCGCGCCGAGATCGCCTCGCTGGCCGATCCGGCGGTGCTGGGGTATAAAGCGCGACCATAATCGCCGCTGGCGCGAAGCAGGAGGCATTCGGAACTCATGCCGGACACGACCGAAAAGGGCGCGGAAACGCAGGACGGTGCGAAGCTCGACCGGGCGCGCATTCTCTCCGAGGCACTTCCTTTCATGCAGCGCTACGACAAGCGCACCGTCGTTGTGAAATATGGCGGACATGCGATGGGCGACGAGGAACTCGGCGCCGAATTCGCACGCGACATTGTGCTGTTGAAACAGGCCGGACTCAATCCGATCGTGGTTCATGGCGGGGGGCCGCAGATCGGCGCGATGCTGACGCGGCTCGGCATCAAAAGTGAATTTTCCGGCGGCCTCAGAATTACCGACAAGGCGACCGTCGAGATCGTCGAGATGGTGCTTGCGGGCTCGATCAACAAGCAGATCGTCGCCCAGCTCAATCAGGCAGGCGGACGCGCCGTCGGTCTTTGCGGCAAGGACGGCAACCTTGTCGTGGCGCGCAAGGTGGAACAGAAAATCCACGATCCGGAGTCCAATATCGAGAAGATTCTCGATCTCGGCTTCGTCGGCGAACCGGAAAAGATCAATCCGGAAATCCTGACCGTGATCCAGAAGTCGGACATCATCCCCGTGATCGCCCCCATCGGGGTGTCGCGCGACGGTCATACCTACAACATCAATGCGGACACCGTGGCGGGTGCCATCGCCGCCGCGATGGGGGCGGCACGGCTTCTCCTGCTCACCGATGTGCGCGGCGTGCTCGACAAGCAGGGCAAGCTCATGGCGGCGCTGACGCTGGCGCAGGCGCGTGACCTGATGAAGGACGGCACCATCTCCGGCGGCATGATCCCGAAGCTCGAAACCTGCGTCGAGGCGCTCGAAGGCGGCGTCGAGGCCGTGGTTATCCTCGATGGGCGCGTGCCTCACGCGGTGTTGCTCGAACTTTTTACCGAGCATGGCGCGGGCACGCTGATCCAGAAATAGGTCTCATCCGGTTTTGGCGGGTTTTTCATATGCCGCACCGGTGTTATGGTCTCCGCCACCAGGGACGGGGCCCGGGGGATATGAAATCAAATCTGATGGTTCTGGCGGCCGCTTGCTTTGCATGGGCGATGCTGCCCACAGCGGCTCATGCCGAATACCGCTTTTGCAACAATACGAGCTACGTTCTCGACAGCGCCATTGCCTTCGACAATGGAGACGCCTGGACGAGCCGAGGCTGGGTCCGTCTGCCGCCGGGAGATTGCGGCACGGCGTTCGAAGGGCCGGTGGCGGAGCGCGACTATTATGTTTTCGCGCGCTCCATCGATGCGCATGAAGGCAGCGTCAAATATTTCTCCGGCAATGAACGCTTCTGCGTCATCGACCGGGATTTCGAAATCGCGGGACGTGACCAATGCGCGATACGCGGCTACGACTCCGCCGACTTCCTGCGGGTGAGCGCGAAGGCGGGAGAAAGCTGGACGACGGCCTTTTCCGAAGCGAGCGAATATACGCCGGACAAGGCGCGCATCGCCGGCGCGCAGCGGCTTTTGAAAGATATCGGCTTTCCACTCAAGCTGATCGACGGTATTGCCGCGCGCAATACGCTGCGTTCCGTGGAGGCGTTTCAGCGCTCTGAAAATATCCGCGTCACAGGCGTCATCGACAGCCGGCTCATCGACCAGATGATCGGACGGGCACTCGCCGAACAGGAAAAAACCGGTTTGAATTTCTGCAACGAGACCGCCAACCTCGTGTGGGCAGCGGTTGGCTATCGCAACGCCAGCAACGACATGTCGAGCGGATGGATACGCATCGAACCGGGCACATGCCGCAAGGCGATCAGAGGCAAGCTCACCGAGGAGCGCTATTTCCTCTATGCCGAGGCCGTGGACAAGGCGGGTGCTCTTATGCGCCGCGACGGGCAACCTCTCGTCTGGGAGGGAAACGAAAGCTTCTGCACCAAGACCACGCGCTTCGAAATCAAGGGACGGGCACGCTGCGCCGCACGGGGGTTTGACGAACACGGCTTCATGCCGGTCGAAACGGGTGGCAAGGAACGCTGGAATGCCGATCTCGAATAGCGCGCGCCGGATCAACGTCCTGGAAACAGGTCACAGGGAATATCCAGCACTTCAGGGGAAGAAAAAGGAGGCAGAAAAAGAGAACATATACACACCGCTAAAGCGTATCGAACATGTTATCTTTTCTGCTCCAGGCGCCATATTACTATATTTCGACGATAGAAGATTGTTACTGCTTGGCGATATCCACGAGTAAATACTCAAGTACAGCTTTTATGTCTTCATCGGTCATATCTTCGTTACCCCCCTTTGCCGGCATGGCCATCGCCGATCCAGGGCTTTGGAAGCCATTGGCTATATTGTAGATGAGCGTTGCTCTTGGTTGAGACAGAACACCCCCCTTGTCGGTAAAATCAGGCGTTCCGGGCAGGGCGCCCTTTCCGTCCTCACCATGACACGCAACACATGTATCGCCGTATATCTCCCGACCTCGCGCGCGCAGATCGTCATCGCTCATGGTCTTCTCTAGCGCAACCGGAGATACGTCCTTTTTCCGGTCTGCCGGCTCATCGAGAATTGTATTTTTCGGCGCGCCGGACCTAACGGGCGCAACAGAATTGCTCTGTTGCAGGAACAGCAAAATGTCACGCTGATCCTGCCCGGTCAAACCGGCTCGAATGCGCATATGCGTTACAATCGCATCCCACAATTCATCGCGAACCTCTTTTGGATCCCGCATGTTGTGGCACCGTGAGCAAGTCTCCGCCCAAAGTTTCGCGCCACGGGCGAAGTCCGGTTCGGCTTTATCGGTTTCCTGAGCGACTGCCGACCCAATGCCCAAATAGAGGTTAAAAGCAAGCGTGACTGCCAAAATTATTGCGGAATTACCTAACCTGATATTCATTTCATTTATCCATTTGCTCTGAACGGGCGTGTGACTGGCTAGAAGCCAAAGGCAAGCTCCAGCAAAAGCGTGTCGATATCGGATGGCTGCCCTGACGCGCCGCTGTTGAATTCATATGCCGCCTTAGCAATCACGTTGCTTGAGAAGAGATAATTTATACCCAGAGCCCACTGCGTCTGATCTTCGCTGCTGTGGGGAGAGTCAAAATCCGAATAGCGAACGACACCCTCAAGCTTGGTCGGCAAGATCTTGTAAGATCCCAGCATGTACCAGGCTTTCCATTCCGCTCCTTCCGGGGCCATACTTCCCGCGGCCCCCCCTACGGTGGATTTTACGTATTCGCCTCGTATCCCCATGGCCTTGTTGTTCCATGCAAAATCTGTCCCCACTACCCTGTAACTACGACTTGCGTCGCCAGTGACCGAGTTGCCGTCCAGTTGCGTAATGGTTGCATTGCCCGTGGCACCGGAGAGGCCGATTTCCAGACTGGGAATTGGCAGGATTCCAAATCGCCCGCCAACGACCTTCCCGCCATCCGCATCGCGGGTAAAGCCTTCAGCCATGATGCCTTCCAGCTCAACGTCTCCGCCTTCGGTCATGGCATCCAGCTCAGGGCCATTGGCAATATAAACGGCATAGTTGGTTTTGACCGATCCCAGGGAGGGCAGCCCGCCACGTAACTGAATGCCAACATCAGAAATTGGAGCGGCACCGTCATGGCCAAAACCGGGAGGCGCGGAGGGTAACTTGTTGATCCAACTCGGGTGAATGTTCTGTCTGAATTGTCCGATCGGGCTGAGGAATTTACCGGCGATAACGGCCATGTAATCGTTCAGAAACAGATCCAGGGTCAGATATTCCAACCCAATCTCGGTTTCGCCATCTTCCCCTACATTCACCTCAAGCTCGGATTCCAAAAGCATTAAATCTTTGTACTGATAGTGAAAAATCGGTGCGAATTTGACCTGGTTAAACGAGCTGTTCTGTGACGATTTGTCAGCAAAGATGGTTGAGCCGTATCCGGCGAGATGAACGATGGAATCGTTATAGGCAACGCCAATTCCATTTTTATCTACGTTCAGAAATGCCTTTTGCTGAACCCTTATTTCCTCACGAAGAACATCAACGTCCTCTTTTTGCGCTAATGACTTTTCCTGCTCGGCCAATTGCTCCCGCACTTGAACAAGCTGCTCCTGTAGCTGCTCAACGGTTTGTCTAAGGGTCTCAAGATCGTTTTCCGCGGAAAACGCTGTGTTAGAGGATGAAATTACCAGCGCGTTTGCGAGGACAACTGCCCCGAGAATTTTTTTCGGATTCATGATGTTCCTTCCTGTCCTGCAGGAATATCGGGTGATTTTGTGGGCTACCATATTTCTCAATATTCTCTAAATGCATTTGGAAGCGATTTTCCGCCCTTCCCAAGCACCCGACTGGCCTAATCAGCGGCAACAACAGGAGGCACTCTCGTTGGGGTGAAAGCCAAAGCAACCAGAAGAAGTTGCGTTAACCTGACACGTTGCGGTCACCCACTTTTTGATATGAGTCAAAATCGGAAAAATATCTGTGCGTGTTAAAACGTCGCACGTAAGAAAGCTCAAAGCGGGAGGGGTGTGGTCCGCCGGACGATGCGAAAGCAGCGCTGTCCCCGGCCCGGCATGTGCGCCCGTTGACCTGCCGCCGAGGTTTTCCTCCGGATAGATTTGGAGTCCCGCCTTATGTTGAGCTTGCCCTCAACCCTGGCCGGCCGGCCAAGAAAGCCGGAATTTATCGGCCGACTGATCCAGGGGCGGGTTTCAGCCCTGGCCTGCGTCGATAGAGAAATATTGCAGGTGCCAGGACATTTCGTCAGGGGTCATCGGATAGCCGATGCCGTCTCGCGGCAGAGCGATCTGGTCCTTCGGCACATGCGCGATATGCGTCTGGATCGCCAGTGCCGTCCGCATCGAAAGACCGGCCTTCCAGCAAAGGGCTGCGATGCCGCGGCCGCTCCGCGCGGCGATCACCTTTTCAGTCCGCACCTCGTCCACACCGGCGAGCAGGGACAATGCGAAAATGACCGCCGGTTTTTGCGATGTGGTCGCGGCGTCGGTAATGATCTCATCGCCGAGCCTGTTTTCATCATACGCCGTGCGGATCGCTTCCTCCGCCGCCGGCGGCGGCTTGGCCGTGTTCGCCTCCCTCTCGATCGCATCCCTGGCACGGGCCTTCAGCCAGTCGGAGGTTTCTTCGTCGAGTGCGTGACGGTGCGCCAGCTTGTCGATGAGCGAGCGGGAGACGAAAGTCGCGATGCGGCGCACGGCGCGCAACGACAGGTCGGTCCGCATCACCAGCGGCTGGTGCCAGGCCTCGATGCCGGCGGCGCGCGCAATAACCCGGTCGAGCGTTTCTTCGCGGACCTTTGCGGCCGGATTGGCGAGAAGCTGGGCCACCGCCGAAACATCGAGCGTCGACACGACCGCATCGGAGACGTTTGCGGGAAGATTTTCACGCCGCGCAATCGCCTCCGCCGCGCCTTGCACCTGTGTGGTCGCGATGATCTCGATCAGGTCTTCATCCGAGAGAAGCGGGGAGTATTGAAGCATGGGACCGCAGACCGCGATCTCGACATCCATCGCCAGCCGCTTTGCAAGATGCTTCGATATTGCCGGGCAATGCGCGATTTCGTCCGCGATAATAATCCGTACGCGCGGCAGTTCGTCCGCGGCCAGCCGCTCCAGAAGTGTTACCATGCGCTGCTGAACGGTGGAACGCTCCCTCAGTGGCATGTCCGGCATGAGCCGCGCAATCTTGCGTGCAAGTTCCTCGCGCACCTCGCCATCGGCGTCGGTATGGAGCAGTTCATCCGCCTGAACGGGGCTCGCCGGGTTTGCCGCCACGAGGGTCCGGACCCGCGGATCGTCATCGCAGGCGAGATAATAAAGCGCTTCGGGCGGGGCATCGGAACGCGCCGCCAGTTCGCACTTCATTTCGTGCCGGTGACCTTCGAGGACCTGGCGGGCGTCCTCGTATCGAAGCCGCGAGGGAAGCTTTCGCCGGCCGAACAATCTGGACAGCAGGCCGAGCGCCATTGCCACTCTCCGAAAAATCCGAAAGGGGCGATGCCCGCCCGCAACCGTCAGTTTCGAGCCGGGGCCGTTAATACATGCTTAACGGGTGCCGCGCCCGCAGCGCCCTTCAAGTGCCCGCAAAAGGGGCTTGCCAGCGGGCGGAAGGAGAGGCACACAAGACGCCATGCCGATGAAAACGCCTTTGCCGGAGAGCGCCGGAGCCGCGGCACCACGCGGCTTTTCCCACGTGGAAAGCTGGATATTCGATCTCGACAACACGCTTTATCCACCGGCTTGCGACCTTTTCGCGCAAGTCGATGCGCGCATGACGGCGTTTATTGGCCGCTATCTCGGGCTCGATGCGCTCGAAGCGCGGCGCATTCAGAAAGATTTCTATGTCGAGCACGGGACGACGCTGTCGGGCCTCATGGCCGTGCACGGGCTCGAACCGGACGGCTTTCTGGAATATGTGCACGACATCGATGTCACGGCGGTGATGGCCGATGCGGGGCTTGGCGAGGCCATTGCGGCACTGCCGGGGCGGAAATTCATTTTCACAAACAGCTCGATGAAACACGCGGAGAACGTCGCGCGGCAACTCGGTATCGATCATGTCTTCGATGGTATTTTCGATATCGTGACGGCGCGGTACGAGCCCAAGCCCAGACGCGGTGCTTACGAGCACTTCATCGAAGCGAGCGGCGCCGATCCCCGGTGCGCCGCAATGTTCGAGGACATTGCCCGCAATCTCGAAGTGCCTCACGCGCTCGGCATGACGACGGTGTGGGTGCGGCCCGGCCTCATCGGCCCCGAACGGCATCAGCGGATTTCGCATGAAGGTGCGGATGGCGGTCACGTCCATCATGTCACGGAAGACCTCGCGGCTTTCCTGCGCGCGATATTGCCGGCGCGCTCAGCGGCGCCCGAATAGCCGTTCGATGTCGGAAAGTTTCAGCTCGACATAGGTCGGGCGGCCGTGATTGCACTGACCGGAATGAGGCGTCACTTCCATCTCCCGGAGAAGCGCGTTCATCTCCTCGGCCGTGAGGCGCCTGCCCGCCCGCACGGAGCCGTGACAGGCGATGGTGCCGCAGACCTCTTCCAGGCGTTCCTTCAGCGACAGCGCCTCATCGAGTTCGGACAGGTCGTCGGCAAGGTCGCGCACCAGAGCGCCCACATCGAGCCGGCCGAAAATCGCCGGCACCTCGCGCACGACCACGGCGCCCGGCCCGAAAGCCTCGACAATGAAACCAAGCTCCGCCAGCTCGGCGGCACGCGCACAGAGCCGGCCGGCCTCCGCCTCGTCGAGATCGACGACTTCCGGGATAAGCAGGATCTGCCGCGCGACGCCCGTCGCCGCCATCGCTTTCTTCATGCGCTCATAGACAAGACGCTCATGGGCGGCGTGCTGATCGACGATCACGATGCCGTCCGCCGTCTGCGCGACAATATAGGTTTCATGCAATTGTCCGCGTGCAACGCCGAGCGGGAAACCCGCCGCCTCTTCCCCATCCGTCCGGGCATGAGGTTCGACGCGGGCCGCATGGCCACCGAGACCGGCGAAAGCACCCTGCCAGTCGCCACGCTCTTCGGCAAAGCCCGGGCCTGCCGGCGCGGATGACGCCCCTGCCCAAGGTCGCGCGTGAGAGGGCGCATAACCGGCCGTGGCCGCCGCTTCGGGACGTAAGGCGCCAAGTGCTGCGCCGGCGGTCGTCGTCGAGGCACGGTGGCCTGCATCCGCCAGCGCATGTTTCAGCGCGCCGACGATCAGCCCGCGCACGAGGCCGGCATCGCGGAAGCGCACTTCAGCCTTTGCCGGATGGACGTTCACATCGACATGGCGCGGGTCGATCTCGACAAAGAGCGCAACGGCGGGGTGCCTGTCGCGGGCGAGGAAGTCGGCATAGGCGCCTCTCACCGCGCCGACAATCAGCTTGTCGCGCACAGGGCGGCCATTGACGAAGAGATATTGCATCTGCGCCGTGCCGCGATTGTAGGTCGGCAGGCCCGCGAAGCCGGTCAGGCGGATTTCCTCACGGACGGCATCGATCGCGAGCGCGTTCGCCTCGAAATCGCGGCCCATGATGGCGCCGAGCCTTGTCAGCCGGCCGCCGTCGCCCGGCATCTCGGCGTCGAGCCGCAGCACGGTGCGCGCGGCGCCTGTGAGCGTGAAGGCGATTTCGGGATGCGCCATCGCGAGGCGCTTCACGACATCCGAAACGGCCTGGGCTTCGGCGCGCTCGCTTTTCATGAATTTGAGTCGCGCGGGCGTTGCATAAAAAAGATCGCGCACCTCGACCTGCGTGCCCTGGCGGCCGGGCGCGGGCTGGACGGTGCCGAGCCGCCCGCC
>TARA_R110002110_G_scaffold7978_2_pt1 | contig 12310 bp, 10 predicted proteins | sample TARA_R110002110 | Tara Oceans TARA_R110002110 (sample SAMEA4397330) | marine metagenome | biome: Polar Biome; feature: [SRF] surface water layer (ENVO:00010504); material: water (ENVO:00002006), including particulate matter (ENVO:01000060) such as... | depth 5 m
GTACGCTTCAATAACATCAGGATGCTGCTGGATGGCAGAAGGCGGGCCTTCTGCCAGCTTACGGCCAAAGCTGAGCGCAACGACCTTCTCCGAGACTTCCATCACCAGCCCCATATGGTGCTCCACCAACAGGACCGTTGTACCGAACTCATCGCGAATCCGTCGTATTGTATTGACCAGCAAGGATAATTCATTGTGATTGAGGCCGCCTGCCGGCTCATCCATCAACAGCAATTTAGGATTGCTTAACAGCGCACGAGCAATTTCAAGGCGTTTTTGGACCCCGAACGGAAGATCACCAATGCGTTGCAATGCCGTGTCTTCAAGCTCCATAAAGCGGAGAACTTCGAGAGCCTGGTGCCGCAGCTCCTTCTCTTCTCTCTTGATCCAGGGCAAATGGAGCGCATTGCTTAAATAGTCTGACTTCCCCTTTGAATGACCGCCAATCATAATGTTGTCCAGAACGGTCAGATTGGTAAAGAGGGCCAGATTTTGGAACGTCCGTCCAAGACCAATTGAGCTCATCTTGTGCACAGGGCTTTTTAGGATGGATTTCCCGCGAAACAGGATATCGCCTCCATTGACGTCATAAAGTCGACTGATACAATTGAACAAGGTGGTCTTTCCGGCTCCGTTCGGACCAATGAGTCCGACGATTTGCCCGGAAGGTATATCGAAGGATACGCCATCCAATGCGACGATCCCGCCGAAATGAACGCTGACATCCTTGACACTAAGCAATGTGTCTGTCGCCTGAACGTCCGCAGACGCTATACTATCGGTATTTTTGTTCACTCATAACTAATGGCTGCACAAGCTCCCAGATGCATCTTCAATCTCATTTTGAATACGCTTCCAGACGCCTAAGCGTCCACCTCCCAGTTAAAACGTTATTCTTTATTTTTGTAGTCAGACTGTGACTCAATATTTTCAATTTGGCTAGCAAAAAAATATATTGTTTCTAGAGGGTAAGGAAAGATTATAGTAATTAGTATATTAGAAAACTATCTATAAGGGTGTTTTTGCAGGAATAAAAAGGCGGCGCATAATTCGGCAGATTTTACCGAATGGCGCCGCCTTTTATGCGCAACGAAAACTTAGCTGGCGCGAATTTGCGACAGGAAATTTTCTACTTCCCGATCAAGGTCAGAAACTTCTTTTGCCATTTCATTTGAGACTTCTTGCACCTGAAGCGCTGTTTTCCCGGTGGATTCTGCGGCATCTCTGACGGAACTGATATTCTGAGATACTTCCTGCGATCCTTCTGCGGCCTGTTGAACGCTCCGGCTTATCTCGCCGGTAGCCGCCCCCTGCTCTTCTACTGCAGCAGAAATTGATGTTGCTATCTCGTTGATTTTGCTAATCGTGGTTGTAATGCCGCCAATTGCTCCAACAGCATTTCCGGTTTCTTCCTGAACGGCTCTGATCTGCTCAGTGATTTCTTCCGTCGCTTTAGCCGTCTGGGCCGCGAGGTTCTTTACTTCACTCGCGACGACGGCGAAACCCTTACCCGCGTCTCCGGCGCGGGCCGCTTCAATTGTGGCATTCAATGCCAGCAAGTTGGTTTGACCCGCTATATCATTGATAAGGCCCACAACATCACCAATCTTAGCGGCAGCTTCATTCAGGGACGTGACCATTATATTCGTCCGTTCAGCCTCGGATACGGCGTCACCAGCGATATTCGCTGCCTGATTAACCTGTCGGCTAATCTCATTGATGGACGAGGTCAGTTCCTCGGTTGCCGCCGCCACGGAGTTCACGCTGGACGTAGCGAGGTCGGAAGCAGATGCAACCGTTGCAGATCGCTGAGTCGTGTCTTCCGCCGAACTTGTCATCGATACTGACATTCCGTTCATTTCAGCCGTCGCAGCAGCGAATTTCTCGACCATATGCTTTACACTGCCCTCAAAGGTATCAGCAAGTTGATTTCTTTCTCTGTTTTTTGTTTCTGTGGCTTCACGCTCAACACGTTCACGGTCTTCCTGTGCGGATTTTTCAGCCTGACGCTGCGCTTCTTCCTGCTTTGCTTTTTCTTCTTCGCGTATTTTACGCTGTTCATCAGCTTCCAGTCGCGCTTCATTCGCTTCCCGCGCAGTATCGCGAAACCCGACCAGAGCATGCCCGAGACGAGCAATTTCATCTGAACCGTCTCGATATATGCTTGACGTCAGATCCCCTTCAGAAAGCCGTTGCGCCGACGCCACCAAAAGCATCATGCGGCGGATGATATTACGCCGGACATAGAGCCAGCCAATAGCTATTGTCACGATTAACGAAACTACTGCGCAGACAATCAACGCCATCTTCGTGTTATTGGAAAGTGCTTCGCTTTTCTCGGCTGCGATGCCAAGAGATTCCTGCACTTCTTGAGTGAAAGTATTTACATTCTTTACAAGAATCCCGGCGAGAAACCGGCTTTCGCTTACAATACCCTGAGCGGCGGCCGCAGCCTCAAGCTCCTGAATGCGAGTTTTAAAAATATTCACCGAACTATCTGTGTTACCCTCTACACCCATGGCGAGGAAATCATTGAAAAGTTCAGACAATTCCTTTGTGCGGGCTTTGGATGTCTCACTTTCGATCGCGGAAAGCGGTGTTCCCATAGATGAAATTGAAGAGAGAAACACTGCTTCCAAGTCTGTGACAGAATCAACATCATTTGCCTGCAAGCCTTCAGTCAGAAGACTCAGCATCTGATATCCACTGCTCTTGAAAGTGAAAACTTCTTCCTGAAAGCGCAAAACGTTAGAAGGCCCTGAAGAAAGCTCTGACGTATCATACTCCGGTCTTACGCCTGTAAGCGCCTGGTCTACCGAATTTGAAAGGATTTCTTTCCATTGTTCCGAGTTTTCGATGACTTGTATGCGCAACGGAAGTAAAAACGTGTTCAATCCAGTATCCAATATGTCGCGTGCTACGGAAAGCCGCGGCGCGGTCGAATTTAACATATTTGCATATTCAATACGCATTTGAACCTGCTCGTTCAAACGCTCCAGGTTCTTCTGGATATTGGTAAGGCCGACGTCAATTTTCTGAAGCGATTCATTTCCAACCATATACTGCTGTAATATTTTCAGCTGTTCGCTCGTTTTACTGGCGGCATTGGTGATCCCTTTGTAGCTTTGATTTCTCTCCGCTTCACTCTTAGCATTACTTAGTTGCGGAGCCGCAGCTATAAAAGCCGTAATTTCGTTCGCAAGCTTCAAAGCAAGAGTAATCGCCGGAACCTTCTGATCGATCAGTTCTTTTTTAGATGATGTAAGTGTTCCCAGGCTGACCCAGCTCACAATCGATATCGCCACGGTTAATGCTGCCACTACCGAAAATGATGCGATAAGTCTCGGTCCAATTCCAAATTTCGAAAAAGAAGCCTCACCCTTTTCTCTTACAGCCTTGTTTTTTCTAACGAAATACTTCGTAAATTTTTTCATCTTCTGGTACATCAGCCTGCATAGCCCCTCAATAATTGTAATGGCCTTGCCATAGTTACCGTAAAAATATTAACGATGAGTTATACTAGGCTAGATCGAAAGAGCTTTTCCCTTGGCGGTAAAATTCCGCTAAACTGATTTAAGAAAAATAATACCAGTGCATTCGTTTTAGCGCAGTTTTTCGATTCCCCGCACTCGAACTCTTGCCAAAAATCACTAACAGGAGATCAAGATGAGCTTAACAACACTAAAAGAACCGTCATCACATGAACAATACAGCGAGACAGAGTGGCAAGTCCGGGTCGATTTGGCCGCCGCCTATCGCCTCGTCGCCCTCTATGGCTGGGACGATCTTATTTTCACTCACATCTCTGCCCGGCTTCCGGGAGAAGACAACCATTTCCTCATTAATCCCTATGGCATGATGTTCGAAGAAATTACAGCGTCCTCTCTTGTCAAAGTCGATATGAACGGGGAAATTGTCGGGGAAAGTGAGTATAAGGTGAACCCGGCTGGCTTTACAATTCACTCGGCTGTCCATGAAGTCCGCCACGATGCGGCATGTGTCATACATTTGCACACTGCTGCTGGCACGGCCGTTGCCACTCAGGAAGAGGGGCTTATGCCCCTCAATCAAACGGCTTTGGTAATCCGTGAACAGCTTGCCTATCATGAGTATGAAGGCATTGCCCTCAATCATGAGGAGCGTCCACGCCTGCAAAAGGATCTAGGGGGTAAAAAGCTGATGCTGCTCTGGAACCACGGCACCCTTGCGCTTGGAGAGACCGTTGCCGACGCCTTCTTGGGAATGTATTTTCTCGAGCGCGCCTGCGAAATGCAGGTTGCCAGCCTGGCAGGCGGCAAGAAGCTTCACTATCCTTCCGATGCGGTAATGCAGGTAACAGCAGGTCAAGGTGAAAATGGTCTCACTGCTGTATCGGGAATGGCGTGGAAAGCTCTCTTGCGAAAGCTGGACCGGCAGCTGCCCGGATACGCCGACTGAAAATATTGCTGCCCCTGCAAAGAAAAACATAAGTCTGGAAGATCGGTTAGCTCGGCGGCAACAGAATGAGAGTTGCACCGTTGATAGGCGGCGTCTGAACGAGAATGCGTTAAAATTCCTTCACGGTGTGAGACAACTGACGATGTTGTGATATCAACTTTCCGCGAGAGGCATTGGTATTCACGTAGATAGTCGCTAGTTTTCAGACATGATGAAAGCAGTGAAACGGAGAATTCCGGATGCGCAGATACATAAAAACCTTAGTTTTTTCTTGCATGGCAATGACCATATTGGGTTTTGGTCTCCTAGGATATTCGTCCCGGGCCGTTGCCGCGGAGGAAACGGCAATTTTGGCAGGTGGTTGCTTCTGGTGCGTTGAGTCCGATTATGATCATGTGCCCGGCGTCATTTCCACAACATCCGGCTATATCGGTGGTGAGACCCCAAACCCTACCTATAAAGCCGTCTCCGCGGGCGGAACCGGATATATAGAAGCCGTTAAGATTGTCTTTGATCCCGACAAGACATCCTATTCAAACATTCTTGACGTTTTCTGGCGGAGTGTTGATCCAACCGATGATGGCGGACAATTTTGTGATCGGGGGGAAAGTTACAAAACGGCAATTTTCGCAACTACCGATGCTCAGAAGGAAACCGCGCAATCTTCAAAGGCCGCGCTCAATGAGTCAGGCGTCTTGAAAAAGCCGATCGTCACCGAAATTCGCGACGCGCCCAAATTCTATCCGGCGGAGGAATATCATCAGGATTATTACAACAAAAATCCAATTCGATATAAATTCTATCGCTTTTCCTGTGGTCGCGATGCCAAGATCGTTGAATTATGGGGAGACCAAGCACATCAGGGCATTCTCGATCACTAATCGCAATTGCTAGCAGGAGAGGTCGCTTGTAATTAAAGTAGCAAAAAAGCAATCAGCGAATTAGAATGCCCCTCATATAGTTTCGATTGGAACCATTCTTATTTCCAATCGACCAAATAATAACAAGAAAAGATTCGCCCATGCCCCTCCCTGCGGCGCTTCAAAACAGTAAAACCCTTCAAGGTATTGCCTGGATGGTGCTGTCGAGCTTCCTTTTCGTTGGCATGACCGGTATTATCCGGCATCTGGGATCCGGGCTGCCCGCTGTTGAGGCGGCCTTCATCCGTTATTTCCTTGGATCACTTATGATCCTTCCCATGGTCATCCGGCACTGGCCGGGCAGGCTGAGTAAACGCGAAACAGGCTTTTACACATTACGGGGGATTGTACATGCAGGCGGTGTTATTCTGTGGTTTTATGCCATGGCTCGTATTCCAATCGCGGAAGTGACGGCGATCGGATATGTCGCCCCTATTTTCGTTACCATCGGCGCAGCCCTGTTTTTGGGGGAGAGACTTCAGTTTCGCAGGATTGGCGGGGTAATCTGCGGCTTTATCGGCGCATTGATTATTCTCCGGCCCGGATTTCAGGAAATAAATCTGGGTCAGATGGCACAGCTTTGTGCTGCGCCGCTTTTTGCCATTTCCTTCATTCTCGCCAAAAAACTGACGGAAACACAAGATTCCTCGGTAATTGTTGGCATGTTAACGATAGCTTGCACAATCGCCTTATTGCCGGGTGCCATATTTCAATGGCGAAACCCGACGCTGGAAGAATTGCTGTGGCTTACCCTCGCCGCTGTCATTGCAACAGCTGCACATTATACATTAACCCGGGCTTTCCAGGCAGCGCCGATAACTGTCACTCAGCCTCTCGGCTTCCTGCAATTAATCTGGGCGGCTATTCTGGGTGTGCTCGCATTCGGCGAACCTCTCGATCCTTATGTCATGATAGGCGGGGCAGTGATTATCGGCGCGGCTACCTATATTTCCCATCGGGAGCTACAGGTCAGTCGTCAGCAACAGACCCCCACGGCGATTGCCACCAAGGTATAGCGCCCCCTATGTCAAGCAGATCTAGTTATTCCATTACATAAATAGACTGTTTTGGCGCCGCCATGACCCGACGAACCATAGGCTCAAAAAACGAAAGCGGTGCTGACTTGAAGTCTTTATCAAAGGCCGCCTGATCATAGGTCTCACAGAAATGCGCACAGTCCTCGAAATGATCATGGCCCCGGAACTTCTCACGCATGTCCCGGTCAAGCCCAATATGATGGAAGAAATAATACCCCTGAAAAATACCATGATTTTCAAGAACCCAATGCAGCTTTTCAGAAACGAATGGCTTGAGTATTGCTGCTCCGATATCTGCATGATTAAAACTACCAAGGGTGTCCCCTATATCGTGGAGAAGTGCCGCAACGACGTATTCCTCGTCCTGTCCATCTTTATGCGCAAGGGTTGCCGATTGCAGTGAGTGTTCCAGCCGGTCTACGGGAAACCCTCCAAAATCGCCTTCCAGCAATTTGAGGTGTGCCAGCACACGGTCCGGCAACTCTGCAGAGTAAGCCTTGAAACTTTTTGAGATTATTTTGTAATCTGCGGCCGTGCCTTCTGTCATCTGGCTGAAGGCCGCTCTTCCATCGGACATGTCATTCATCTTGCTGTTTCCCGTTTGCTATTGTTATTGTTTGTTTAAAATTAATCTGAAACCGCGCCTGTCTGTCTTCGAGACAAGATCCAGATTTTACAATATCATTGACAGAGCAAAAATAAACAAAGGAAAGAAGAAATGACAATGCAAGTGGAGTTTCATTATGATTTCGGCAGCCCAAATTGCTACTTTTCGCATCTTGTCATTCCCGAGATTGAAAAGCGCACAGGCGTTAAATTCACATACTTCCCGATTTTGCTTGGCGGCGTTTTCAAGCTGACCAACAACAAATCTCCGATGGAACAGTTCCGGGAGATTCCGCTCAAAATGGATTATATGCGCCTTGAAACCAAGCGGTTCATCGAAGAGCATAACCTGACAAAATTCAAAATGAACCCCAATTTCCCGGTAAATACCGTGCAGATCATGCGCGGGGCTCTTGCTGCTGAAAAGGAAGGCTGCGTGGATCAATATATTGACACTGTTTTCACGGCCATGTGGGAAGATGGCAAGAAAATGGACGACCCCGCCATTATTCAGGACGTCTTAAACGAGGCCGGCCTCGATGCGGAAAAAATCATGGCGCGCGCGCAGGATCAGGAGATCAAGGACGCCCTCATCAACAATACGAATTCCTCTGTCGAACGCGGATGTTTCGGGGCACCGATGTTCTTTGTTGGCAATGAAATGTATTTCGGCAAAGACCGGCTGGAAGCCGTCGAGGGGCAAATTATCAAACAGAGCTGACCGACACACCCGGTTTATACTTCCACTAGCAGCCCTTTGACTAAGACGGCGCCTCAGGAACCGCGGCTTTACCCTCTCCGCCAAATCTGGTTGCGAAGAAGCCTATGACAAGTCCGACCAGCGCCCCTTCCAGCACGAACCAAAACGGGGAAGTAAGGGGAAAATCAGGACCGAAGATATCCAGCATCATTTGCGCAAAAGTATCGTAGACAAAGAGCGTCAGCACAAAATTCATCCATCCGCCGACAAGGGGAGCGCGGAACCACCACGGCATGGGAAGGCGAAGCACCGGGTTCCAGGTCAACACACCGAACGCCCCGATGATGGCGCCCAACGTAATGTACCAGAACAAGACACCGAACCTCAGCATGAGGTCGCCTTCGGGCCAGACATAGGGCAGAAGAACAAATGCGATAAGCCCAACGATAAAACCGATAATCTTCCCAACGGCAATACGTGTAATCAAAGACGGTTTGTCAAACATACCTCTTCCCTCATGAATTGGAACATTCAGCTTATCTAATAAATTTAGCGCCGCATTGATAGTGATCAATTTCTGACGATTTTGCTCGTTAGATAATTCGCCCCTCAAGAGCGGAGGCCGTTTTCTCTTCATTCTCCAAATAGTCGGCAATTGCCGTCTCTCCGCTCATATTGCGATCCGGTTCAAGACCATCGGCAATTCGGATGATATTCAAGCAGAACCAGCCAAGCGCAGCCTTTGAGGGCTTGATCTGTTGTTCATAGGCAATCGCCGTGCTGTTCGCTGACGCCAACAACTGGTTGGGCGCGTCTGTATCCACGCAGAGAGGTCGGCCAATTCCGATAATATCAATATCCCCTTCTTCAAGGGCAGCATCCATGGCATTTCGGCTGCGGAAACCCCCCGTTACCATTAACGGAATACTGGTTGCGTCGCGGATACTTTTTGCATAACCCATGAAATAGGCTTCCCGTGCGACGGTCGTGCTTCGGACTTCATCCGTGCCGCGCGCGCCGATCATCATAGCCGGATTTTCGTAATTCCCTCCAGATACTTCAAGAAGATCGACAGTGTCTTCTTCCAGCCATTTGACCACCTGCAGACAATCTTCATGGCTAAAACCGCCTTTTTGGAAATCCGAAGAATTCAGCTTGACAGAAATTGGATAGTCCTTACCAACAGCAGCGCGGATACCCTGCACCGCTTCACGCAGCAAACGCGCCCGGTTTTCAAGGCTTCCACCCCATTTATCCTCACGCTGATTAGCCAAGGGCGAGAGAAACTCGGAAATCAGATATCCATGCGCGCCATGAATCTGCACGCCAGAAAAGCCGGTTTCCTTAGCGATCCTCGCTACATGAATAAACCGCTGGATAACATCCTCCACTTCTTCAGATGTCAGCGCTCGGGGTGCCCCAAACGCGCTGTCGGGTAATGTCATGGAAATTTCTGATGGCGCCACAGGGCGCGGATTCACTCGCCGGGGCGTCTGACGACCGGCATGGCCAATTTGCATGAAAAGTAGCGTATTGTTGACCGTTCCCGCCGCGGCAAAGGCGCGCAACTCTTCCAGTCCACCATTCTGATCAATAACGACATTGCCCGGCCGCTCCAGAAACCGGCGATCAACCTGAACGTTGCCGGTCACAAGAATACCCGCGCCACCCTCCGCCCATTTGCGATAGAGCCTGACATGGCGTTCAGTCGCCCGGTTCATGGAATCCGCCAGCCCCTCCGTCATCGGTGCTTTGGCAATCCGGTTTTTCACGGTTACGCCACAGAGGAGGGTTATCGGCGAGGAAATATCGACGGTCATCGGTTGCTGTCCTTTTCGTCATTCTCAAGGTGACAATTATGCGCGGCAAAATCCTATCGGGCTTTGCCGCGCCGATCAAGCAGGCTTAGAAGTTACCGGTCTGGAAATCCTGAACAGCCTGCTGAATTTCATCAAAGCTGTTCATCACGAACGGTCCATACCGCGCAACCGGCTCTCCTATGGGTCGTCCGGCAACCAGAATTGCCCGTCCGCCAGCCTCGCTCGCCAGTCGAACACGATCACCATCCGAGAGGATCGCAAGATGGTGCTGGTCGATGGCCTTGCCACCGACATCGACCGACCCTTCGAAAACATAGGCAAATGCCGTATGACCTTCAGGAATCACATGCTCATAGCTACCACCGGGTGAAAGCGTTATATCAATATAGGTCGGGTCCGTCGCGACACCTGTAACCGGCCCATCGACGACACCGTCAGGACCGTCAACCTTACCCGCAAGCACACGGACATGCACGCGACCAAGATCCACTTCAGGCACATCTTCCGGATCAATATTCTGATAGCGAGGAGGGCACATTTTGTCCTTCGCCGGCAGGTTTACCCAGAGCTGGAATCCGCTCATACGGCCTTCTTTCTGCTCCGGCATTTCCGAATGCACAATACCGCGACCGGCCGTCATCCACTGGACACTGCCGGGTCCAAGAATTCCTTCCGCGCCCGTAGAATCCTTGTGCCGCATCTGACCCGCGATCATATAGGTCACGGTCTCAAAGCCGCGATGCGGATGAGACGGAAACCCGGCGATATAGTCATCAGGATTTTCCGTGCCGAAGTTATCCAGCAGCAAAAATGGATCCAGCTCTGAAATCTGGCCTGTCCCGATTGACCGACGGAGCTTTACACCGGCTCCATCCGAGGCTTCTGTCGAGAGGATGACACGGGTAACGGTTCGTGATTTGGACATAATAAACCCTACTTTCCTTCTCCATAATATTGGAACGATCGGTTAGATATAGGCATCCATATCCAGATTGTAAGTCCTGCCCTATCCACGTCCGATAAACGGCATCTTGGTCGCCATTATCGTCATGAACTGGACATTCGCCTCAAGACTGAGACTATCCATGTAGAGAACAGCCGACGCCACATTTTCCACATTCATGACAGGTTCCGGCGCCTTTTCAAGATTTGCCTGCGGAACCCCCTTCTTTATAACGGCTGTCATGGGAGTCTCCGCATTTCCGATATCGATTTGCCCGCAGGCAATGTCAAACGCCCGCCCATCGAGTGACAGAGACCTGGTCAGGCCGGTTATCGCGTGCTTAGTCGAGGTATAGGCAATACTATAGGGCCGGGGAACATGCGCGGAAATCGATCCGTTATTGATGATACGCCCGCCCATCGGTCTTTGCTCGCGCATCAACCCGAAGGCGGCACGGGCGCAATAGAAAGATCCGTTGAGGTTTGTATTGACAACGTTCTGCCAGGCATCGATCGCCAGTTCATCCGGTGGCACGGGCGGTGCCCCAATCCCGGCATTGTTGAATAGAAGATCGAGCCGCCCGAAAGCAGACCGGATCGCTGCGAACAGGGTATCGACAGCAGCCGGATCACTCACATCCGTTGGCACAACCCGACCGTTTTCCGCATTATTCTCTGCTAGGTCCAGCGTTTCCTGCAACGTCTTGCGGTGACGACCGGCAAGAACCACTTTGTAGCCATTTTTCAGCAGCATCAATGATACTGCACGTCCAATTCCGGCCCCTGCTCCGGTAACAAGAGCGATCTTATCCTTATCAGCCATTTATCATCCCAAATTTTATGTTTTTATTATTTCAACATCGCCCTCATCGCCCGTTTTCGAGCCTGTCCCGCAACCAACCTGCGTTTGCGCGGCGCGGCAAGCCAGACAGACAGTATTGACAAAACTGACATGGCAATAACTACATAAAAGGCCAGATGGTAGTTCCCGCCCTCATCATAAAAATATCCCGTCAACCATGGTCCTACAGCCCCGCCAACAAGAGCCAGCGTACCGAGCGTACCGAAGATGATACCATATCCCCGTCCCTGAAAAAGATCGGCGGGCATGGATCCGAAAACCGTGGCAATCCCATAGCCAAGGCCCCCTTGCAGTATAACCATGGCATACATCATGGTCGCACTCGGCACGTGCTCCATCACCAGCAGTAAAACACAGCTCAGCAAAAATCCTGCGGTGGAAAGAGACCAGACCCATTCACGGCCGATACGATCGGAAAGATTGCCCAGATAAATCTGCCCAATCACGCCGGCAAAGCCGACAAGTCCCAGCGCAGATGCCGCCTCCAGCTCCGAGAAACCAATTTCAATTAGATATTTAGTCTGATGCACTTGCACGGCATACCAAACGTAAAGTGCAGTAGAGCATGCCAACGCCAGCCACCAGAACGTGGCGGTCTTGACTGCTTTACGCAAGGTCCAGTCTGTATTCACCCATTCAACGTCAACGACAGGATCCGCCGCCGTCTGTTGGCCGCGAGTCATTTCCTTGTCCGGTGCCGCGTCCCCGTCCGGGTACAGGCCAATATCGGCAGGCTCCTTGCGTTGAAGGAAAAAATTCATCGGCAGCACGATTACCAGCAGCAGTCCGGCCATTAGCCAGCAGGCGTCCCGCCACCCCTCAGCGGAAATGGTTTCCTGTATCAACGGCATCAGAATGATAGATCCAATTCCGACACCCGAGAAGGCGACCCCCACCGCAAGTCCGCGACGACGCTGAAACCAGTTGGGCAGGAACATCGACTGCCCCACGTAGGTGAGAACAATGCCGGTGCCGACCATCAACAC
>TARA_R110002110_G_scaffold132274_2_pt1 | contig 12303 bp, 14 predicted proteins | sample TARA_R110002110 | Tara Oceans TARA_R110002110 (sample SAMEA4397330) | marine metagenome | biome: Polar Biome; feature: [SRF] surface water layer (ENVO:00010504); material: water (ENVO:00002006), including particulate matter (ENVO:01000060) such as... | depth 5 m
CCTGCACATGCACGTCAGCTATCACACTGGATTCCTAAGATGAATCCCCCGCGGGGTTTGTGCAACAAAGCCCCGTTGCGTGCTTCGATCAGGGAACTTCAGGTTGCTGTACCGGGCGGTGTTTGCGCTGTTGTTTTGACGGGTGCGCGGCCGTGTGGGGGCCGTGACAGCGCGCGCCGGGACGGCCCCCCAACAGGCATACGCTGCAAGACACGCGCGCCCCATCGGATCGGCCCGCCTACCCTGAATCAGCCGGAAAAGAGGAAGTGCAGGACGTCGCCGTCCTTGACCTCATAGGTTTTGCCCTCGATCCGGAACTTGCCCGCTTCCTTTGCCCCGACCTCGCCCTTGCCAGCGATGTAATCGTCATAGGCGATGGTTTCGGAGCGGATGAAGCCTTTCTCGAAATCACCGTGGATCACGCCGGCGGCCTGGGGGGCCAGCATACCCTTGCGGATTGTCCAAGCGCGGGCTTCCTTCGGGCCGATGGTGAAATAAGTCTGGAGGTCAAGCAATTGGTATCCTGCACGGATCAGCCGGTCGAGGCCTGCTTCTTCGAGGCCCATCTCGCCTAGGAACATCCCGGCTTCGTCGGCGTCAAGCTGGCTGATCTCCTCCTCGATCCGGGCCGAGATCACAACCGCACCGGCCCCTTGCGATGCCGCCATCACGGCGACGCGGGCGGATTGCGAATTGCCCGCGGCCGCCGAACTTTCCTCGACATTGCAGACATAGAGCACGGGTTTAGAGGTCAGCAGTTGCAACAGGCGCCAGGCGCGCCGGTCATCGGCAGCCACCTCGATCGTGCGCGCGGGCTGACCGGCTTCCAGCGCCTTTTGCGCCAGCGCCAGCAGTCTGTCCTGGTCGGCCGCTTCCTTGTCGGCCCCCTTCAGCTTGCGCGCGAGGTTGGCACGGCGGCGCTCGATGCTTTCCAGATCGGCGAGCATCAACTCTGTCTCGATGGTTTCGGCGTCGGCGACCGGGTCGATCCGGCCCTCGACATGGGTGATGTCGTCGTCTTCAAAGCAGCGCAGCACATGGGCGATGGCGTCACATTCGCGGATGTTCGCGAGGAACTGGTTGCCGAGACCCTCGCCCCTGGACGCGCCACGCACAAGCCCGGCAATATCGACAAAGGTCATCCGCGTCGGAATGATCTGCTTGCTGCCGGCAATCGCGGCCAGTTTCTCGAGCCGGTCATCGGGCACGGCGACATCGCCGACATTCGGCTCTATCGTGCAGAACGGAAAATTCGCCGCCTGCGCCGCTGCTGTGCGGGTCAGCGCGTTGAACAGGGTGGATTTGCCCACGTTCGGCAACCCGACGATCCCCATTTTGAAACCCATGGCGCATTCTCCATTCGCAGCAGCCTTCCGGCCTTTTCCAGGACGGCTCGCTTATCCGTCATCGCACGGCGACATACAAGGTGTTGCACAGCGGCGCAGGCGGCAAAAATGGTTCACTTGGCGATCGCTTCGCGCTACCGTTTGGCCAGATAACCCAAAGGCGCCAAATGACATTTATTCCGATGCTTCAGTTTCAGGGCAACTGCGCAGCGGCAATGGCCCGCTACGCAGAGATTTTCGAAGCCGACGATCTGACATTGCTGCGCTATTTTGAAGGCCCGGAAGAGGCCAATCTGCCCCGGTCGGACCATGTGATGAAGGCAGAGATGAAAGTGGCGGGCAGCATTTTGCGCGGGATGGATTTTCCGCCGGGGCTGGTTGGCGACCCCCAGGCCGCTGTGGCAATCAACTGGCAAGTGCCGGACATGCAGGAGGGCCAGCGGATTTACAATCTGCTGGCCAAGGATGGCTGGCCCATCCTGCCCTTCGGGACAAGCGCCTGGGCGAAGGGTTTTGGTCTGCTGCGCGATGCTTTTGGCACCCATTGGATGATTATTTGCGATCTGGAAATCTGAGCACGGCTTCTGGCGCCCTCTGCCCATTGATTTTCACTTCGGTTTTCGGCACAGGGTCTTCAACACAACGAAAGGACTGGCCATGACCCGGATCGACCAAAAATTCGCCACACTGCGCGCCGGGGGCAAGAAGGCCTTTGTGTCCTATATCATGGCGGGCGACCCGGATGTCGAAACCTCGCTTGCCGTGATGAAGGGATTGCCTGCGGCGGGGGTGGATATCATCGAGATCGGTCTGCCCTTCACCGACCCGATGGCCGATGGTCCGACGATTCAACTGGCAGGACAGCGCGCGTTGGAAGGCGGCATGACGCTGAGCAAGACGCTGGCGATGATCACCGAGTTCCGCAAGGGCGACGACACGACGCCGATCGTGCTGATGGGGTATTACAACCCGATCTACAGCCGCGGGGTCGATATGTTCCTGCAACAGGCCAAGGCGGCCGGGATCGACGGGTTGATCGTTGTCGATCTGCCGCCGGAAGAAGACGCCGAGTTGTGCATCCCCGCGCAGGCCGCCGGGTTGAACTTCATCCGGCTTGCCACGCCGACCACGGATAACAAGCGCCTGCCGAAAGTGCTGCAAAACACCTCGGGCTTTGTGTACTACGTCTCGATCACCGGGATCACCGGGGCCGCGGCCCCCGAGGCAAGCGATGTCGCGCCCGAGGTCGCGCGGATCAAGGCGCAGACCGATCTGCCGGTGATCGTCGGCTTTGGCATCACCACGCCCGAGGCCGCCGGGGCGATTGCCGGGATTGCCGATGGCTGCGTCGTCGGCTCGGCGATCGTGAAAGACATCGCGGATGGCAAGCCGGTTGCCGAAGTTCTGGCGCGGGTGCAGGCCCTTGCCGCCGGGGCGCATCGCGGCTGATGCCGCATCGGGCGCCAGGGGTGGGCCGCAAAAGCGGGCTTGCACCTCGATGCCGCCGGCCCCCGTCCAACATAGGGTAGACCGGGGCTGTGCGTCGCGGGAATGAGGACGCCGCCGCCTCGGCCTGCGGCCTCACCCCCGGAATATATCCGCCGAAAAGATGGCGGTTCAGGAAAGACGGATCAGGATGCAGGACGAAACATCACCTTCGGGGTCATCCCTGGTCGAAGCCGAGGCCTTTCTGGCCGCCCACCCGGAGGTGGAGGCGATCGATCTGGTGCTGCACGATGCCAACGGCGTCGGGCGCGGCAAGATCATCCGGCGGCATGAGTTGGCCGGGTTTTACAAATCGGGACGGCATCTGCCGATTTCGATCCTCGGGCTGGATATCTGCGGCGAGGATGTCCATGAAACCGGCCTGATCTGGGATCAGGGCGACGGCGATCTGCGAGCCTGGCCGGTGCCGGGCAGCCTTGTGCTGTTGCATGGCACCAAACCGGCGCGGGCCGAGGTGCTGATGTGCATGTATGAGCTTGACGGCACGCCGATGACCTCTGACCCGCGCCACTCCTTGCAGCGCCAGGTCGATGGGCTGGCGGCAGCGGGGCTGACCCCCGCGGGCGCGTTCGAGCTGGAATTTTTCCTGCTCTCCAATCAGCGCGGGGCTGACGGCAAGGTGCAGCCGGCACGCGATGTGCTGGACGGGCGGGCGAGCTCGAAAACCGAAGTGTACTCGGTCGATCATCTGCACGGCATGTTGCCGCTGTTTTCAGACATCTATGCCGGGGCGGCGCTGGCGGGCATCACGGCCGAAACGCTGATTTCGGAATTCGCACCGGGGCAATACGAGTTGACGCTGGACTACCGCGAAGACGTGATGCGGGCCGCCGATGACCTGATCCGGCTGAAGCGGATCGTGCGGGCCCAGGCGCGGGCGCATGGGGTGACGGCGTGTTTCATGGCCAAGCCGGTCGAGGCCTTTGCCGGGTCGGGGATGCATTTTCACGTCTCGATGCTCGACAGCGTGGGGCGGAATGTCTTTATGGAGGCGGTCGAAGGCGAATGGTCGGAAACCATTCTGCAGGCGCTTGGCGGGTTGCGGGCGACGATGGCGGAATCGATGCTGGTCTTTGCGCCCCATGCCAACAGTTGGCGGCGCTTTGCCAGCCGGTCCTATGCGCCGGTCAGCCCGTCATGGGGGGTGAACAACCGCTCTGTGGCCTTGCGTATCCCCGCCGGAGACATCAAGGCGCGCAGGGTCGAGCATCGCCCGGCCGGCGTTGACGCCAACCCCTATCTGGTGGCCGCGACGGTTCTGGCCGCGATCCGCAAGGGCTTGGCCGAGCGCATCGATCCGGGCCCGCAAACGACGGGGAATGGATATGAAGCGGCAGAGACCAATGAGATGCCCACCGATTGGCACGAGGCGATCCGCGCCGCGAAGCAATCCGCCTTTCTGTGTGAGGCCCTCGGCCCGGACATGCACCGCACCTACTGCGCCATCAAGGCCGCCGAATACGCCCGCGTCGCCGCCACGATTTCCGAGGTGGATTACGATCTCTATCTCCACACGGTCTAAAGCGTTTCGATTTGAACATGAATCACCTGGCGCTGCCTGAAATCAAAGATTTCAACGCGTCAGGCGATGGTTGACGTCTCAAGTAAATGTCGAAGCGCTGTTGCACTTACCTGTCGAGGCGTTCCATCGATGTCAGTTCCGGTTCGCCACCGCGCGCGCCGGAACCGGCGCAGATCCACAACCTACCGGCAAACACCAGGGCGTTGGTGCCGTGACGGGCGCAGACCAGGGACGCGCCGAGCGACCACTTGCCGGATACCGGGTCGAAAACCTGGGTTTCAGAATAGGCTTCGGCGCGACCGGCCTCGCCACCGGCGTAGTAGATCCTGCCGTCCAGCACCCCTGCCCCGCCTGCCGCTGTCGGAATGGCGATCGGGTCGGGCAGGGTTGACCAGGTGCCCGAGGCAAAATCGAAAACGTCGACCTCTGGCACCGTCGCGAAAAACAGCGCGTTATAATCGGTGCCGTTGTGACGCCCGGTTTCACGGCCCGCGAAGTAATATAGCTTTTCCCCCACGATCAGGGCTGGCGCGTGGTCGCGGCGATGCGGGGCATCGGGCAGGATTTGCCATTCGCCAGTTATGGGGTTGATCCGGTCAAACCACGCCTGGGTTCCGGAATGATGGCCGTCAACGATGCCACCGACGACGTAGATCCAGCCATCGGAATGCAGCACGCAGCCCGCCCCGCCCCGCCTGCGGCTTTCGGGGATGGGATGGCCGCGCCGCCAGGTGTCGGTTTTCGGTGTATAAATGAACACGCAGTCCAGCGGTACTTCGCGCGGGAAAGCGCCCGTCATGGTGCCAAGTAGCCAGAGCTCCTGTTCGATGGTCACGGGCTGAAAATGATGGATCTCCATCGGCGGCGGGCTTTTGGTGGCCCATTGCCCCGTGTCGGGATCAAAAACATCGACCGGTTGCACCTTGCGCCCGCCAAAAAGATAGAACTTGCCCGCTATTTCCGCAAATCCGTTCTCATGCCGGGCATGAGGTTTGCCGGTTCCGGCAACGGTTGTCCAACCTGTCACGCAACTCTCTCCCCGTTCCCTGATTCAGGCCCATTCTGCCAGGGGGTTGATCATGGCAGATAGCAATTTCAAACATGTCATCACAAAACCTTGCACAAAACAAGAAGCATTGGTAAGAAATAATTACCAAATCGCAAAAAGGGGATTTCCGACATGGCCGTTGTAACTTGTATCGAAGACCTGAAACGGATGCATCGGCGCCGCACCCCGAAGATGTTCTACGATTACGCGGAAAGCGGCAGCTATACCGAACAGACCTTCCGCGAGAACACCTCCGATTTCACCGATCTGCGGTTTCGCCAGAAGGTGGCCGTCGACATGTCGGGGCGCACCACCGAAAGCACGATGATCGGGCAGAAAGTGGCGATGCCGGTGGGCCTTGCCCCTGTCGGGTTGACAGGCATGCAGCGTGCCGACGGCGAAATCCTGGCGGCAAAAGCGGCCGAGAAATTCGGGGTGCCCTTCACCCTTTCAACCATGAGCATCTGTTCGATCGAAGATGTCGCCGCGCATACCTCACAGCCTTTCTGGTTTCAGGTCTACACCCTGAAAGACGATGATTTCATGAACCGGCTGTTCGAGCGGGCACGGGCGGCGAAATGTTCGGCCATCGTGATCACCGTCGATCTTCAGATCATGGGCCAACGGCACAAAGATCTGAAGAATGGCCTGTCCGCGCCGCCGAAACTGACGCCTGCCTCGATTGCCAACATGATGACAAAGGTGCCGTGGGGGCTGGAGATGCTGCGCACCAAGCGCCGGTTCTTCGGCAATATCGTCGGCCATGCCAAGGGTGTCTCTGACCCGTCGTCGCTGTCAAGCTGGACGGCCGAGGCGTTCGATATGTCGCTGGACTGGAAGCGGATTGCAAAGTTCAAGGAAATGTGGGGCGGCAAGGTCATTCTGAAAGGCGTGATGGATGCCGAAGACGCGCGCAATGCGCTGTCGGTGGGTGCTGATGCGATTGTCGTGTCAAACCACGGTGGGCGGCAGTTGGACGGGGCGCTGTCGTCCATCCGGGCGCTGCCGTCGATTGTCGATGCGGTGGGCGACAAGATCGAGGTCCATATGGACAGCGGTATCCGCTCTGGCCAGGATGTGATGAAGGCGCTGTCGCTCGGGGCCAAGGGCACCTATATCGGGCGCGCTTTTGTCAACGGTCTCGGAGCGATGGGCGAGGCCGGGGTCACGAAGGCGCTGGAGGTGATCCAGAAAGAGTTGATTACCACGATGGGCCTGTGCGGCGAACAGACAATCGACGATCTCGGCCGTCACAACCTGCTGATCCCGAAAGGGTTCGAGGGCAACTGGGCCTGAGGTCAACTGGGCCTGAGGGCGTCAGGATATAGCCGGTCGCCTGTGGACCCAGGCGGCGGGTATTCCTTCAACACTGACACAGCGCGACAGGCACCGGCCAGGTCAGACTAGCCTACAAGCCCCAACTGCCGGGCGATGGTTGCGCTGTCGTAATAATCGCGCCCTTCGACCACCATTCCGTCTTTGACCCTCATCACAGAGCAATATCGGACTTCCGCGCGTTTGCCGGTCGGTGGAAAATCTCCGAGACTGGAACGGAGAGTGCCGGTATGGGTGCCCGTATTGCGAAACTCGACAGTGGCCCATTCGCCGCATGTGCTGACGATCACATTCTCGACTTTGCAAAGTCCGTCTGGAAAAGCCTCTCGCCAGCGGTAATAATCTGCCTTGTAATCATCCTTGCCCTGAAGCTTTTCGCCGCGCGCGATATCTTCGAAATCACAATCCCCGGCAATAACGGCCGCACCCCGATCGGGGTCGCGCAGATCCCAGGATTCGTGGAACTGCCGGACGATCTTTTCAGTCGGGTGCATGCTCAAAACTCCTTTCCGTCAGGCCGGGCGCTTGCGATACCAGCGCGCAACCGAAGGGGCCTGGTCTGCACATATGCGATGCCATCATCCTGCACGCCCCAACGGCTGACGGGCAAGGAAAAAACCCGCTTGCGTCCGTCAGCAATACGCCGCCGGATTTCAGCGCAAGCGAACAAGATCACGATGCACCAAAACCGGCACGTGGTGACGATGGTGGTGCAGATAGGCCTTTCGCTTGGGGGGAATCCCCGCTATAGCCCCCCGGTCGCACCGCACACCCTTGGAGGGCGGTGGGCTTAACATATGGAGAATTACAATGGCAAAAGAGATCCCGGATCTTGTAGCCCAGGTCCGCGCGGGGACAGGCAAGGGGGCCGCCCGCCAGGCTCGTCGTGAGCAATTGGTGCCTGGCATCGTCTATGGTGGTGGCGTAGATCCGCAACCGCTGAACATGAAATACAACTATCTGATCAAGCACCTGAAAGCAGGCCGCTTCATGTCGACCCTATTCAACCTGAAGGTTGAGGGCCAGGACGACGTGCGCGTGATCTGCCGCAGTGTGCAGCGCGATGTCGTCAAGGATATCCCGCTTCACCTCGACCTGATGCGCCTGCGCCGCACCAGCCGGATCAGCCTGTTCATCCACGCCGATTTCATCAACCATGAATTGGCCCCGGGCCTGAAGCGCGGCGGCACCCTGGTTGTCGTGCGTCAGGAAATCGAACTGGAAGTGACAGCCGGCGACATTCCGGACAAGATCACGGTTGACCTGACCGGCAAGAACATCGGCGATGTGATCCACATCGAGGACCTGGTGCTGCCGGCCGGTGCCAAACCGACAGTTGACCGGAACTTCGTCATTGCCAACATCTCGGCGCCGTCGGGCCTGCGTTCTTCGGACAATGAAGATGGCGACGACTCCGAAGAAGAAGCCGCAACCGAAGAGTGATCTTTGACGGTTATCTGCAAGGTTTCATGAAACGCGGGGGCTTTCCCCCGCGTTTTGCATCCGGAGGCCCGCGCGCGCTTCGCGGACCCGCGATCAGCCCGGCGTTTTCAGCCGCTCAAACACCACGGTTCCGCCTTTGGACCCGATCGGGCAGTAGGCAAAGCCCTGTTGCGACAGCGCGTCAAAAACCTGCTTTATCCCGGCTTTGCCATAGACCGCCGGGTGCAACTCCATCACGATCAGGCGCAGACAGGCGGGCAGAGGTGTGGCAAACAGTTCCAACTCTCCGCCCTCGATATCAATGCTCGCGACCGTTGGCCTGACCGCCTCCAGCAGCGCGCCAAAGCGCAGCGCCGGCACCTCGACGGCGGTGGTGTTCGCGGCGCCTTCCGGCGGTGTCAGCGACGAGGCCCAGAAGCTGCGGCGCTGCAGGAAGGCGACTGTGGCATTGGCGAAACTGTCTGGCACGATGGCGCCCCAATGAACCTTTGCCCCGTCGACCCCGTTCTGCCGCAGGTTCTCAATCGCGACCGGCACCATATCCGGCCCGGCCTCGACCCCAGCCACACCCGCGACACCCAGCTTTGCCCCGGCGAGTGCCAGCAGAAACCCGGCGCCCGCCCCCAGATCAAGATAACGGTCCCGGGGCCGCAGATGGCGGACAAGCGCATCGGCCTCACTGCTTTCATAGCGACCAGAAGTGAAAGAGGCGCGTAACTGCTCGGTCAGCAACCTGTCCGGAATCGTCAGCAATATATCGTTTACCACAAATTCGGCCATTGGCTGCGGTCCTTCCTTTCGGGGCATTTCTTGCATTTCTTCGGCAGAGTACCGTAAACCCCTTGGGCAAGGCGACGCCGCATTTTGGCCGGGCTGGGAAAAACCGAGGGAAAGCGATGAAACTGATTGTGGGCCTGGGCAATCCCGGCGCGAAATATTCGGGCAACCGGCACAACATCGGCTTTATGGCGGTGGACAGGATTGCCGCCGATCACGGCTTTACCCCCTGGAAGAAGGCGTTTCAGGGCCTTGCCGCCGAAGGCCGCCTCGGCGGTGAAAAGGTGATTCTGCTGAAGCCCGGAACCTTCATGAACCTCTCTGGCCAGGCGGTGCAGGCCGCGATGACCTGGCACAGGATCTCCCCCGCCGATGTCATCGTGTTGCATGATGAGCTTGACCTTGTCCCTGGCAAGGCCCGCGTCAAACAGGGCGGCGGGCACGCCGGGCACAATGGCCTGCGCTCGATCCACGCGCATATCGGCGAGACCTACGGGCGCGTGCGGCTGGGCATCGGCCATCCCGGTCACAAGGATGCTGTGGCGGACTATGTGCTGCACGACTTTGCCAAGGCTGAACTCAACTGGCTGGACGATCTGTTGCGCGGAATTTCGGATGGCGCGTCCGATCTCGCCAAAGGCGACGGCGCACGGTTCATGAATGCAGTCGCGCAGCGCACGGTGCCGCCGCGCCCCAACGCCCGCGCGGACAAAGGCAAAAGCGCGTCGGCCCCACCGGCGCCGAGTTCGCCACAAGCCTCCGCCTTGTCCGACCCGCAAACCGCCACCCCGCCTGACCCGCAGCCGGAGCCGCAGCCACAGCACGACGGTCGCAGCGCTTTGCAAAAACTGGCCGACAGGTTCCGCTGATGCGCCTGCGGGCCGTCATCGCGGCGGCCAACAGGTGCGGGCTGACCGGCACCTGCTGATCCGGCAATCGCTGGCATGCCCCGGTTGCCTCGATTTTCGCGGCCGGGCGGACCGACACCTTGCCCCACAGGCGGGACCGGAACCAAACCCGATCCTTGCGGTTCTGGCAATCGGGGGAGCGGGGCCCAGACCGCCAGGCGCGAAGTCTTCGGGCGCGGAATTTTCGGGCAATACCCCAATGCCGACAACACCCCCGGGCATAGCCATAGCAGCCATTGCCGCGGCCCCCACGGGGAGGCGATTGAATCCCAAGCCGGATTGTTCGCCGTACCGGGCCATTGCCGCCGCGCTGTAACCTGATAGTCTGACGAAAAGCCAGGGGAGGCCGTTTGTGAAAACTGAATCCGTCAATGTATTGGGCGGCGCTCTGGAAAGTTGTTCCGTTTCGCCGCTGACCGGGTTCTATCGCAACGGCTGTTGCGACACCGGGTCCGAAGATCGAGGGGCGCATACCGTCTGCGCCATCATGACGGCCGAATTTCTGGCCATGTCGAAATACCTCGGCAACGACCTGTCAACGCCGCGCCCCGAATTTGGCTTTGCCGGGCTGAAACCCGGCGACCGCTGGTGCCTTTGTGCCGGGCGTTTCATGCAGGCCTATGAAGAGCGTGCCGCTCCGAAAGTGAATCTGGCCGCCACCCATATCCGCACACTCGAGATCGTGCCGCTGGCGGTACTCCAGGCGCAATCCACCGACTAAAGCGTTTCGACTTGAACCTGAATCACATTTCGCAGCTTGAAATCAAGGATTTCAACGCGTTGTGTGATGCGTCATGTTTCAGGTCAGAATCGAAACGCTACAGGCCCCGCGCAGGGTCGTTTTCATGTTGCGATCCGCCGCCACCGGGCCTAGAGCCGCTGCATGAGTCTTCCGCCACGCTTCCCCGTCAGCCCCGAACAGATCGACCTTGTCGTTTCCTGTTTCTACGCAAGGGTGCGGGGCCATGCCGTTCTGGGCCCGGTCTTTGCTGCCCACGTGAAGGACTGGCCCAGCCATGAGGCAAAGATCGCCCGGTTCTGGCGAAATGCGATTTTGTTTGAACGCAGCTACGACGGAAACCCGATGGCCGTCCACCGCGCGGCGGGAAATGTGCGCGGGCCGATGTTCGACGATTGGCTGGCGTTGTTTGACCAGACGCTGACCGCCCGATTGCCCTATGATACCGCGCAGGCGTGGTCATCCCTCGCCCACCGTATCGGGCGCGGGCTGCGCATGGGGGTGGACGAGGACGCCCGCGCGCCCGGTGCCGTGCCGCGGCTTTTCTAGGCCGCTTTGTTGCCCAAGCCCGGTTTGCCCAAGCCCGGTTTGCCTGTGCCCGGTCTGCCCGTGCCCGGTTTGCCCGCTGGCAGATCATCGCGCATCAGTTCTTCGATAAACACGCTCAGCAGTTGCGGCCTGCCCGTCACTCCCGCCTTGCGATAGATTGCATTGGTCTGCGCCTTGACCGTGCCTTCCGAGGTCGAACGAAGGCCGGCGATTTCAGACAAGGACATACCCTTGATCGAAAACAGCGCGACATCGGTTTCCGCCGGGGTCAGCCCCCATTCCTTGAACCGCTCTTCGAGTATCTCGGAAAAGGCACCCGAAGCGCGGCGCAGGCTGGCCTCCGCCTGATTTCTTTCGCGGGTCACCCGATACAGCGCCATCGCCCCCAGCATCAACCCGAGAACCAAGCCTACGGCCGCGCCGATCTCGACCAGTTCTCGCATTTGCCAGTTGAGTGGTTGTGATCGTATCCCAAGCACCGACGAGAGAATGTCCGAGACGAAGAAGAACGCGGAAACCGCCTGGACCACCAAGATAAGCACGACAACGCCGCGCCGACCAATCATGCGGCACCTGCGCCGCAACGGCGGTTAATCGCCATCCCCGCCGTCCCCGCCACTATCGCCGCCGCCACTATCCCCGCCACTATCTCCGCCACTATCCCCGCCACGAGAGCCCTCCCCACCGCCGGAAGCCGATGAATCGTCCTTGAGGTCGCCGCCGGAGCCCTTGCCCGAGGAGACCGCATGGCCACCGGTTTCGCTTTGGTCTTCATCCGCAAATCCAGAGGTGCTCTTGCCGTCAAGGTAAACAACGTCACGCAAAACCTCACCTGTATTATTGTTCAATACGACTTCCCGACGCCGTCCATCACTCTCAGCAATGATCTGCAATCGGCCCAGCCATGTCCGTTTGATCTTGAAATCACCATAGCCTTGCTTGGTCAGAACCCGCAAAACAGGCGCGGCTACGTCCTGCGCCAAAGCAGAAAGCGGCACCAGCCCAACGGCGGCACCGACAATCAAGCCTGTCAGAAATCCTCTGCGATCCATCTGGCAAACCGGCCTTTCCGCTTTTGACGTCAGTTTCAAACATGTGGGGTTCAGGCCCTGGCTTCAAGAGGCCAGGGC
>TARA_R110002110_G_scaffold205066_2_pt1 | contig 12300 bp, 10 predicted proteins | sample TARA_R110002110 | Tara Oceans TARA_R110002110 (sample SAMEA4397330) | marine metagenome | biome: Polar Biome; feature: [SRF] surface water layer (ENVO:00010504); material: water (ENVO:00002006), including particulate matter (ENVO:01000060) such as... | depth 5 m
ATCTGCTCCGAGGGGCAAGTCTCGCGCAAGTACAAAACAATAAAAACATGGGAAAATTCTTATCGTGGATTTAGCAACCAGGTACCGCAGCAGCAACCCCTGGCCGGAGCGTGACACACAGCAGGTGATGTTCCTGCTGGACGTGCGTAACAGCTTTGAGCAGGAGATTCTCAAGGAATGGATTGCGCACCATACGCTGGACGGCAGCGATGCTTTCAAGGCGCCGCAGGTCTGCATTGATGTGGGCGACGATCGCAAAGGTATCGACAGCAGCAAACTGGTGATGGCACTGGCGCTGCCACCAGACACCCTCATTGCGCCACTGCGCGTGGTATGGCTGCCTTCCGACGACGCCATTAATTCGGGCCCACGATTGCGCGATCTTGTATTCGGAGACCCACGGCATCCCAGCGCAAGACGCGGCCGCAAGATCCTGGAGAACGAACCGGAACGCCTGCACCTGGTCTATGGACAACCCGATTCCATGGCCAATCTGCGACGCCGCTTCGAACGGCAACACAGCGTCGACGACTCCATGGCGCAACAGGACTTCGCCGATTTCGTTGCGCGACAGGCAGCCATCGTGCTTGATCTGGCCGAACGGCGATTGCAGGGCGGTCGCTATAAAGTGCCACGCCACGTTGCTGCAAGCCTGCTCAGCAGTAACAGTTTCAACGAAGCCGTGGCCGCTTTGGCAGAGCAGGATGGCCGATCAACGCAGCAACTGCTGGACGAAGCGGCCACGTACATGCAGGAGATGGTATCCACCCCCAACACTTTCTGGCTGGACGTCTACGCGCGCTTCAACAGCTTCTGCCTGGGCCTGGGTTATGAAGAGAAAATCGTTTGCGATGCGGCTGCAGTAGAGAAAATGCGCGCCATCGTGCGTGACAATCCGTCCATGCTGCTGTGGACCCACAAGACCTACCTCGATGGCATGGTGGTGCCGAAAGTCCTGTACGACAATGATTTTCCCATGCCGCATATGTTTGGCGGCGCCAACATGAACTTCCCGGGGCTGGGATTTCTGCTACACCGGGCCGGCGCCATTTTTATCAAGCGCAGCTTTCAGGACAACGACCTGTACAAGCTGACCCTGCGCCACTATATCGGCTATCTGATGGAGAAGCGGTTCCCCATGAACTGGGCATTCGAGGGTACACGCTCGCGCATGGGTAAACTCATGCCACCGCGCTACGGGCTGCTCAAGTATGTATTGGAAGCCTGCCATACTACCGAAGCGACCAACATCCACATCATTCCTATCTCTATCAATTACGATTTGATACGCGACGTCGAGGAATACGCCACAGAGCAGACCGGACGCGGCAAAGGGGCTGAATCACTGCGCTGGTTGATCGGCTATATCCGCAGCCTGGCAAGGCCAATGGGCAAGGTCTACATGGATATCGGCGAGCCGGTGGTATTGCCCCGGGCACCCGCGCCAGACGACAAACTGGCGCTGTCCAAAATTGCCTTTGAAGTCGCAGTTGAAGCCAACCACGTCACCCCCATCACCTTCCCCTCGCTGGTGACCATGAGCCTGCTGGGCGCCGCACCAAAAGCCCTCACTGAAACCGAACTGGTGGAGGAACTGAGCGCGCTGCTGGCCTGGGCAGAGGCTCGTGATGTGCGCATCTCACCGGATTTTGACCGCGGCTTTGCGCAGCAGATGGAAGGTTTGCTGGGCATTATGATCGACGAAAAGATTGTCACACGTTACGACGAGGGTCCGGAGATCGTTTACGGCATCGCGCTGGAGCAGCACGCCGTTGCCAGCTACTACCGCAACACGGTGGTGCATTTCTTCGTCAACAAGGCGATTATCGAAGTGTCGTTACTGCGCGCCAGCGAATATCAGGGCAACGAGGCGCTGGACGTTTTCTGGGCCGAGGTAGACCATCTGCGCGACCTGTTCAAGTTTGAATTCTTCTATGCGCCAACCGAGCAGTTCCATCAGCAGATTCGTGGCGAACTCAATCGCTACGACAAAAACTGGGAAACATTACTTGGGCAGGGTCCGGCCGGCTTTGGCCAGATGCTCAACGCCATGGCACCGCTGGTGTCACACATCGCCCTGCTGACCTATGCCGAGGCTTACTCGGTGGTCGCGTCCTTGCTGGCGCGCATGGAGCCAGACGCCTCCCTGGATCAGGAAACCTGCATCAGCAAAGGACTCAAATACGGCAGGCAACTCTACCTGCAGCGACGCATCAGCAGCGAATCATCAATCGGTAAACAACTGTTTAAAAACGGCTTCCGTATGCTGCAAAGCCGGCAACTGACCGAGGGTGGCAGTGCTGACATCGCTGAACGGCGCCTCGCCCTGTCGCGCGAACTGCGCGAGTTACTGCGCAGGCTGGATCTTATTCGTGCACTGGGCGTAGCCAATCGGGCCGCCCTACAGGAGAAACAATAATGACAGATCTGAAAGTGGCCGTATTGGGCGGTGGTTCGTGGGGCACGACTGTGGCATCGCTGATGACGCGCAATGTCCCGGTGACCTTGTGGGCCCGCAACCCGGCGACGGTGGACGAGATCAATCAACACCACAGCAACGAAACCTACCTGCCCGGAGCCAAACTGCCCGAAAAGCTGGTTGCCACCGCTGACATCGCTGAGGCTGTCGTCGGCGCCGATGTCATTATCATGGGCATTCCCTCGCAGAACTTCCGTGCGGTGCTGGAAGAGGTAAAACAGCATATTCGCGCATGGGTACCCGTCATCAGCCTGACCAAGGGGCTGGAACTCAATACCCGCATGCGGATGACGCAGATTATTACTGAGGTCTTGCCGGGGCACCCGGTAGGCGTCCTTACCGGCCCCAACCTGGCGCGCGAGATTATGGCCGGCCAGGCCGCCGCCAGCGTGATAGCCATGGAAGACGAGATTATCGTGCGCGAGCTGCAGGGCATTTTCAAAAGTGGCCTGTTTCGCGTTTATACCAATACCGATGTGATTGGCTGTGAGCTGGGCGGGGTGTTAAAGAACATCATCGCCATTGCCGTGGGCATGGGTGACGGTCAGGGGGCCGGCGATAACACGCGCTCGGCCCTGATCACGCGCGGGCTGGCTGAAGTCACCCGGCTGGGCGTGGCGATGGGAGGTCGCCCTGAAACCTTCTCTGGCCTGGCGGGCATGGGCGACATGATCGCCACCTGCACCAGCGAGCAAAGCCGCAACCGGCACGTGGGCGTCGAGCTGGGCAAGGGGCGCGATATGCAATCCATTATCAGCGATATGGTAATGGTCGCCGAGGGCGCCAAAAGTGCTCCGGCGGTGATGGCACTGGCGGAGCAGTACGGCGTCGAGATGCCCATCGCAAGAGACGTTTACCGGGTCGTTTCCGGGGATGATACCGCCAGCAGGGCATTTCGCGGGCTGTTGCGAGTGAGCGCCGGTGCCGAATCAGAACCTGGATAAAACGTCACTCTCTACTGGAGCTTTACTGCGCCCTGAGGCAGAATGCCCTTAAAGTGCCATGCTACATGCTGCACCTAAGCAATAGATAATTAAGACTTTTTCGGGGCGAAAAAAATATGCAACGAGCGTGGGCGGCGGGTTTTATCCTGGCATTTCTGGCCTCTGGTAATGTCCTGGGCGCCACCGAATCAAAGTTTACCGATCTCAAGGGGCAGCCGCAGCTGCGCTCCGCCTCGGCCATAGTACTGGATGCCGATGGCAACCTGATCTACGGCAAGGACGTCAATACCGTTCGGCCCATTGCGTCTATCACCAAGTTGATGACCGCCATGGTGATACTGGACGCGGGCCTGGACCTCGAAGAAAAAATCACCATCACCAAAGCTGACCGCGACCTGATACGCCTCACCGGTTCACGGCTGGAATATGGCGCCAAACTGAGCCGCAAGGAGCTGCTGCTGCTGGCGCTGATGTCATCAGAGAACCGCGCGGCAACAGCCCTGGGCAGAACGTATCCGGGCGGCATGCCCGCCTTCATAGAGGCAATGAACGACAAGGCGCTGGCGCTGGACATGACAAGCAGCCAGTTTGCCGACCCGGCAGGCCTGAAATCCGAGAACGTCTCCACCGCGGCAGACCTCGCTAAAATGCTGGACGCGGCAGAAACCTATCCGCTGATTACACAAGCGACCACCCTGCACCGCCTGCAGGTGCGACCCTACAGTCGCCGCGGCCCGTTGGCTTACGGCAACACCAACCGGCTGTTGCGCAACAAAACCTGGGATATCGAGCTCAGTAAAACAGGCTATATCAACGAAGCCGGACGCTGTCTGGTCATGCACGCGACTATCGAAGGCGAAGATGTTTCGATTGTGCTGCTAAACTCCTTTGGCAAACTGACGCCATTTGGCGATTCCAATCGCCTGCGTCAATGGATGCTCGCCAGCAGCTGAGCGCTCGACGACTGCCGCTGGTCACACCGTGTTAATGACAGCTGAATGCCAATCCTCGATCCAGGACTGAACGCTATGATAAAACCCCTGCCTCTTGCGACCGCCCTGCTACTGCCATTGACATTGCCGACCAGCATCGCCAACGCCGGCGGGCTGTGGCTGAACGAATTCGGTGATTTCTCTGCCGGCCGCGCCAGCGCAGGAGCCGCCGCCGGTACCGATGAAGCCGCGACGATTATCCACAACCCTGCCAGCGCCACCCGTGTGCGCGGCAGCCAGCTTTTTGCATCCGCCGGCCTGTTCATTCCGCGTGTGGAATTCGATATTGAGGAATCATCACCCCTGCTGGGCAGTGATAATGGCGATGAAGCCGGGCTGGCGGCCCCCGCCTCCAGTGCCGCCTACGTACATGACACCGGCTCCGACACCTGGGCTGCCGGTATCTACCTGGCAGGCATGGCCGGCGCCGGGCTGGAATACAACAGAAACTGGGTGGGACGCTACCAGATCACCGAAACTGAGCTACTGGTGCTGGCGTTAGCACCCACGCTGGCGTGGCAGATCACCGATGCGCTGTCTGTGGGTGTCGCCGCACAGATTCACTACTCGACACTGGATATGAAATTGCGCATCCCGACCAGCGCTGTGACCGGCAGGGAAGACGGCACCGTCGGTCTGGATGGCGATGATTCCGGCATTGCCTACATGCTGGGGCTTACCTGGGAGCTATCATCTGCCACTCGCATGGGCCTCACTTACCAAAGTGAAATTGAAATCAACTTCGGCGGGCAGCTGAAATTCAATCCGGCGGGATTGCAGGCGCAATCAGACACCGAGTTGACCATGGCGCAGACCGTGCGCGCCAGTATCCATCATGCAGTAAATGACAGGCTGGCGCTGGATTTGACCCTGGGCTGGGACAACTGGGCCGCACTGGACAATGTGTTTGTCTCGGTTGATGCGGTGGGTGGTTCAGGGCTGGAGAAAAACTGGGACGACACCTATCACTACGCGCTGGGCTTCAGTTACGCGCTGACACCTGACTGGGATATCACCGCCGGTATCGCCTACGACACCAACCCGGTGGATGCACGCGACCGCACTGCAGACTTGCCGGTGGACAGGCAAGTGCGCTACAACGCGGGACTGCGCAAAACGCTCAGTGATCGCCTCACCATAGGCGGTTACGTCAACTACACTGATTTGGGACGCGCCAGGATCAGCACCGACTTCCTGCGCGGACAGTACAGTAGCAACGAGGTTTACACGCTTTCAGCCTACCTCAACTGGGCGCTGTAAGCTCACAACACAGAGGCGGCAGTGATAATGGATAGAAGAACGCTGTTGAAGCTCGCTGGCAGCCTCGCAGCCGCGGGTTTTTTCGGACTGGCAAAAACCGTAGCGCAGGCGTCCGAGAGTACACTGATCACGCGCACCATTCCCGGCACCAGTGAAGCGCTGCCCGTCATCGGCATGGGCACGTCACGCACTTTCGATACGCCTGGCGACAAGGCCTCCATGGCGGCCCTTGAGCAGGTCATGCGCGCTTTCTTTGCCGGCAACGGCAGCGTGATTGACTCCTCTCCCATGTATGGCGAAGCGGAATCCCGTGTGGGTGATGTGCTGCGCGCCCTGCCCCAGCCGCAAACGGTGTTCGCCGCCACCAAGGTGTGGACCAAAGGCCGCCAGCAGGGTATCGAGCAGATGCAGACATCTGAACGACGCATGAATGTCAAGCGCTTCGACCTGATCGCCGTACACAACCTGAAAGACTGGCAAACGCATCTGGACACCTTGCAGCAGTGGAAAGAGCAGGGCCGTGTCCGTTACGTGGGTATCACTACCTCCCACGGCCGCGACCACCGCGAGTTCCTCAAGGTCATGCGCAGCCAGCCGCTGGATTTCGTCCAGTTCAGTTACAACATTGAAGACCGCCTTGCCGAGGAAGAATTGCTGCCTGCCGCGCAGGAACTGGGCATCGCCACCATGATCAACCGGCCCTACCAGCGTGGCGCCCTGTTCAGTCAATCGCGCAACCAGCCGTTGCCGCCCCTGGCTCAACAACTGGGCTGCACCAGCTGGGCGCAGTTCTACCTGAAGTTTATCCTGGCCCACCCGGCCGTCACCTGCATTATCCCTGCCTCCTCCAGAGCCAAGCACATGGCAGACAATATGCAGGCCAATTTCGGCCCGGTGCCAGACGCCGACCAGAAACAGGAGATGTTGCGTATCTTCGACGCACTCTGATATGTCGAAGGCTCCACCACCGTCGTCGCTGCTGATGCGCGCCCTGTCGCGCGCCTGCGACATCAACCCGCAGGAGACGCGCGCCACACTGGCGTCGTTCCTGCTGCTGATGATGTTGATGGGCGCCTACTATATTCTGCGTCCCGTGCGCGACGCGATGGCCAGCGACTGGACAGACGCCGAGGTGAGCTGGCTATGGACGTTCACCTTTTTCATCAGTACGGCTGCGGTCTCGCTGTACGGCGCCGCGGTGGCTCGTATACGGGTGCAGCGCCTGGTGCCGCTGGTCTATGCCCTGTTCGCTATCAGTTTTGTGCTGTTCTATATCGGCAGCCAGACGATGACGGAACGCACACTGCTGAATAAAGGCTTCTACCTGTGGATCAGCGTCTTCAGCCTGTTTCATATATCGGTGTTCTGGACGTTTATGGCCGACACCTTCGCCAAACTCCAGGCCCTGCGGCTGTTCGGGTTTATTGGTGCGGGCGCCAGCGTTGGCGCCGTCATCGGACCCGCAGCCGCTGCGCTATTGGTGGGCGACCTGGGCACCGAGCCACTGCTGCTGATCGCCAGCGCGCTGCTGGTACTGACCCTGCCGCTGATCGTCTGGCTGCAGCGGCTCAAGGACATAGACCTGCACAACACCCATACTGGCAGCATCGACCCACAAACTATCGGCGGCAACCCCCTGGCGGGCTTCTCGGAATTCCTGAACAGCCGCTTCCTGCTGGGGATCGGCCTGTTTATCTTCTTTTACACCTCCATCAGCTCGTTTGTGTATTTTGAGCTCAAGAACCTGTTGGCCGATTACGACATCGAGACGCGTTCCGCGATCTGGGCCAGCATGGACCTGGTGGTGAACATACTCACGGTAATGGTTGCCGCCTTCGCCACCGGTCGCATGGCACGCCACCTCGGCCTGCCGTTTACACTGGCCTCGGTACCCGTGGTGATCTGTGCGGGTCTGGTCCTGCTGGCGGCCACGCCAACCGTGGCGGTCGTGGTGGTCATTCAGGTGGTGCGGCGAGCGGGCAACTACGCGATCTCTCGCCCGGCACGCGAGATGCTGTTTACGGCGGTGGACCGAGAGGTGCGCTTCAAGGCAAAGCCGGTGATCGATATCGTGATCTATCGCGGCGGCGACATGCTTAACGCCTGGGCGTTTACCGGTCTCACCACCGGTCTGGGCCTGGGCATGGCCCCGATCGCGTTGATCGGCGCGGGCATCGCTGGCTTGTGGATGATAACGGGGGTGTATCTAGGCCGGCAGTTCAACGCAATGCAACCTGTCAATGCAGCCCCGGATAGTGCTTCGCAAGTCAAATAATTAAGCCGCAGGCCACTGCTTTGGCCCGCAGCTGAGGACAACGGTTCCCGCGTGCCCCGCTGCGACTATACTGCCTGCACTGAAGATCAAAGAGGTAGTCATCATGGCAACAGCAGCCGAATACAACCTGGGGCCCAATACCTTCCCAAGGGGATGGTTTATCGTGGCAGAGAGCAGCGAACTGGACAAAGGCCCCATGGCCGTGCGCTTTTTTGGCCAGGACCTCGCCCTGTACCGTGGAGAAAGCGGCAAACCGGTGTTGCTGGACGCCTATTGCGCACACATGGGTACCCATCTCACCGCCAGCACCACCTGCATGATCGTCAAGAACGGCGAACAGATCGAGGGTGATTCTATTCGCTGCCCGTATCACGGCTGGCGCTACAGCCCGGAAGGCGACGTCGACGATATTCCCTATTCCGAGGGTCCCTACCCGAAATCAGCTTCAATACGCTCCTATCCCGTAGTCGACAACATGGGCTGCGTAATGGCCTGGTACGACCCCGACGGCCGCGAGCCCGACTACGACGCACCCTTCCTGCAGCAGTGGGATGACCCACAGTGGGTGCGCTGGGAGCTGGATCACCTGGGAGAGCTGCCCGTGCACCCCCAGGAAATCCTCGACAACATGGCCGATGTGCGCCACCTGGGCCCCACCCATGGCGCACCCAGCGAGTACTTCGAGAACGAATTCAAGGATCATATCGTGGTACAGCGCCAGGGCGGACCGATGCAGCTATACAACACCTACCTTTACACCACGACCTGGTACACCGGCCCTGGTATCTTGCTGTCAAAACAGGTGTTTGGCGGCAACGAGATAATGGAGTTGATTGCCAACACTCCCGTTGACGACGGTATATCCAAGTGCTGGCACGGCATCCTGTTCAAGGGCGCTGCATCACCGGCCAGCGCCGAGGATACCGCCGCCGCCAGGCAGGCACAGGCCGGTGCACTGGAAGCGTTCAGCGCAGACTTCAACGTGTGGCAGTACAAGCGCCCCGCACTGAAGATCATGCAGCTGAAAACCGATGGACCCTTTCGCACGGTGCGAAAATGGTATTCGCAGTTCTACGCCGAGGCCGATACCGTTGGCAGCCTGCAACAGGAGCTGAACGGGCTTGTTTATACCGAAGGCATGGCCAAGCCGCAGGATATGAATCACGATATCGACGACGGCCTGCCCATCTAACACCTCCTCGCGCGACACGCCCGCAAACGGTTCCATCCTGATGCGGGCAACGCCACGAAATGTTCAGTAAACTATCCGCTACTGATTGTGGTCTTACTAAAGACCTAACGTGGATGCCTGCAAGGAACCGCTCATGAAAAAATTGGCCCTGACACTGCTGGCCGCTGCATTACTGGCCGGCTGCGCGACCAGCCCGACCGGGCGCTCACAGCTCATGCTGATCTCCCCTGAATCGGCCATCGTCGAATCGAAAAAGGCCTACCTCGACACCGTTGGGGAACTGGGCAAGGACGACAAGCTGGTGGATGATCCGCAACTCGTTGATCGCGTTGCGACCATCACCGGCCGCCTCGTCAGCGTAGCCACCGAACAATTCCCGCGCACCAAAGACTGGGAATGGAGTGTTGCCATCATCGACGACCCCGAAACCGTTAACGCCTGGTGCATGGCCGGCGGCCGCATGGCGGTTTACACGGGGCTGTTTGAAAAACTCAAACTCACTGACGCGGAATTCGCCCAGATCATGGGCCATGAAATCTCCCATGCCATCGCCAACCATACGGCGGAGCGCATGTCGCGCGCCATGGCCACCAACATTGGCATTATCGCTGTCGGCATCGCATCTGATCGACCCGCCGCGACCATGGCCGGCGGCGCCCTGGCAGCCAAAGTCGCGCTGGAATTACCCAACAGCCGCACAGCTGAAGCCGAAGCCGACGCATTGGGCATGAATATCGCCGTACAAGCCGGCTTCGATCCTGACGCGGCCGTGAGCCTGTGGCAGAAGATGGGCAGCCTGGGCGGCTCCAAGCCTCCTGAATTCCTCAGTACGCACCCCGCTCCGGAAAACCGCGAAGCCGCTTTGTCAGAAATGGTTCCTGCCGCGCGTAAGCTGAACCCCAACGGGAAACTGGCGCCGGTATATCCGGTTGAGATTGTTCGTTAGGGGTTCTTTCGGGGTCTGGACCTTTGGCTGCGGTGTCACGATCTGTTGACTTATTCGGGTAGGGCTTTGGTCTTTCGCACTGGCGCCGCAGCCTGCTGTGGGAGATCCACTGGCGGATCGTGGAGCAGGCCCTTCAGTGAATCTCCAACAGCAGACCGCTGGATCGTGCAGAACTGCCAGAGTGACTACGAGCATCGCAATGCAGCATTGCGGCAGCAGGCGCATCCGGTAAGGGCCTGCCCCATGAACCGAGCCGGGTGCGCCTGCTGCAGTAATGCGGTATCGAAGTAACCACCACTTTCTGGCCCAACCTTTAAAGCAGCACAAAGCCATCAGCTTATTCTGTGGGGTTGTTCGGGAAGCCAGTTGGTTTTTCGCACTGGCGCCGCAGCCTGCTGTGGGAAATCCACTGGCGGTTCATGGGGCAGGCCCTTCAGTGAATCTCCCACAGCAGGCTGCGGCGCCAGTGCGCAAGCCCCAAGTGCCACGTGAACAAGTTTTCAGAGAGAGTTGATGACTTGTTGCTGTTTTGAGTTTGGGCGTGAAAGTGGTGGCTGCTTCGATACCGCATTACTGCAGCAGGCGCATCCGGTAAGGGCCTGCCCCATGAACCGAGCCGGGTGCGCCTGCTGCAGTAATGCGGTATCGAAGCAGCCACCACTTTCACGCCCAAACTCAAAACAGCAACAAGTCATCAACTCGCTCTGAAAACTTGTTCACGTGGCACTTGGGGCTTGCGCACTGGCGCCGCAGCCTGCCGTGGGAGATCCACTGGCGGTTCGTGGAGCAGGCCCTTCAGTGAATCTCCCACAACAGACCGCTGGGTTGTGCAGAACTGCCAGAATATGGCGCCGCAAATTTAATCTACGTGCACATCAGATTGAGGCTATATCGCATCGCGAAACACCTGAAAGCGATTACTGTAACCCTCACCTTCATGCCAGCGCCTAAGATTGGGCCAGTTCACGCTATGATTGCGGGCCATATCCAGCGCCTGCTCCCAGCATTGTGGATCGCCGCTGAGATACCACCAGAGCAACCGATCTTTAATGGAGTCTGTGGAACTGAGGAGACGAATCGTTCCAGTCTCCGTTTTCAGCTCGGCGACCTGACCTGGCTCGATTAGCTCGTGGCCAATCGCAAGCGGCGCTGTCGGAAACTCCAGCGACCATGAGCAATCCGGATGGACAAAGTACCTGGGCTGCTTTGCGTCACTTTCAAATCCAAGACCCGCCAGGGCAGCTGTAATCTCCTTTCGCCTGGCATAGGTCATGTCGATAAAATCCAGGTCCAGTGATCCGAAGCGGTCATTGGTCCAAATGCACACGCAGCTACCCCCTACGAGCACAACATCGATTTCGCAAGCTGCCAGTGTCTCAACGACAAGGGCCGCTAGCTCCGCCCTCCCAAGTTTACCAATGTCAATCACAACGGCTTGCCCGTGCGTCGAGGGCGTGTTCGGTGCAGCACCAGTTCATCGCGCAAGCCTGAAGGAAGTAGTTCCAGCGCTTTTTGCAGCAGCGCCTGCAACTCCTCCCTGAATGCGAAGCGGGGGCTGAACTCGAATATGCGGGTGCGGCCAGCCGTGCGACTCACAAGCAGCCCATCTCGCTCCATACGCTTGAGCTGGCTCTGCACGGTACTGACATCCATATCCCATGTGCAGGCTATTTCACGGGCGTAGCCCTCGCCTCTGGCCTGGAGGAACAGCAATACGCGCTCGGCGCCCTCGCTACCGACTATCGCCTCTATCATGTGGACTCCATATAACCGATTATATCGGTCATATTACCGAATATATCGGTTATAAAAAAGCCCTGTGGATAGTCCAGGTACTGGATTTTTCGTAATGGTCTCGCGATCTTTAGCAGTGGCGCCGCAGCCTGCTGTGGGAGATCCACTGGCGGTTCGTGGAGCAGGCCCTTCAGTGAATCTCCCACAGCAGACCGCTGGATCGTGCAAAGCCGCCACAATGAGTACGAACATCGCAATGCAGCATTGCGGCAGCAGGCGCATCCGGTAAGGGCCTGCCCCACGAACCGAGCCGGGTGCGCCTGCTGCAGTAATGCGGTATCGAAGCACCCACCACTTTCAAACCCGTGCCCAACAAGCAACCGCTAAACCATCCGCTTACTCTGAAAACCTATTCGGGAAACAAGTTGATATTTCGCACTGACGCCGCAGCCTGCTGTGGGAGATCCACTGGCGGTTC
>TARA_R110002110_G_scaffold3104_11_pt1 | contig 12295 bp, 12 predicted proteins | sample TARA_R110002110 | Tara Oceans TARA_R110002110 (sample SAMEA4397330) | marine metagenome | biome: Polar Biome; feature: [SRF] surface water layer (ENVO:00010504); material: water (ENVO:00002006), including particulate matter (ENVO:01000060) such as... | depth 5 m
GCACCGGATAATACCAGTCCATCGAATAGCGATGCTTCGGTTCCCATGTCCGGTCGAAACGGTGCGGCTTGTTGCGCAGCGCATCGCCGAGCTTCGCGCGCGCTTCCATCCAGTCGCGCGAGGGGTGGCCGAGTTCGCGCGCGATCTGGGCGGCGCATTCGATGCTTTTGTAGATCGAGGACGAGCCGGTGATGAGCGCGTCGTCTTCGGGCGTATGCGGATCGTCTGCCGCCCAGCGAATGTCGCCATGCGCGCTCTGATAGGAGAGGACGAAATCGATTGCCGCCTCGACATGCGGCCAGATGCCGGCAAGCCATTTGCGGTCGCGCGTCACGAGATAATGATGCCAGGCGCCGGTTGCGATATAGGCGGCGAAATTCGTGTCGCGCACAGAGTGGCCCGCATCGCTCTCGTCGCCGGTGAAGCGCTGTTCCTCCTCGTCGAAGGGAACCGCCGCGCCGAGCTGGCCCCACCATGAGCCGTCCTTCAGTTGCGTCTCCGCGAGATAGCGAAAGGCACGCCGCGCATGATCTATCTCTCCCAGAACCGTCAGCCCCATCGCCGCTTCGGTGTGGTTCCACGGGTCGATGACGCCGCCATCATACCAGGGGATCGCGCCGTTATCGCGTTGCAGATCGAGGATGCGTGTGCGCGAGCCATCGAAGAAGCCGGCCGGTATCTTGTCGCCCCAGGTGAAATGCGTCATGCCTGCGCCGCTCCCTTGGCAAAGTAGAGGACGACGCTTTTGCCCATCAGCGGGCCTGCCAGTTTTTCGAGTGTACGGGTCAGCCAGGGGCCCTGCAGAATGTCCCATTCGAGAAAGCGCTTGTAGAGATTGACGATCCTCACATCCTCGCGTTTTACGCCGACGGCGCATTTCAGCCACCAGTATGGCGAATGGAGGCCGTGAGCGAAGTGCCGGTGAAAGAAAGAGAGCCCGCGGCCCTCGACCGAGCGCTTGAGCTGGTATTCGCGGAAGATGCGGACATGGCCGCCCGGCTCGTTGTGATAATCGTCGGAGAGCGCCCAGCAAATCCGTTCCGGCCAATAGCGCGGCACGCTGAGGGCGAGTGTGCCACCCGGTTTCAGAATGCGGTCGATTTCCGCGACGGCCTGTTCGTAGTCGGGAATATGCTCCAGCACTTCGGAACAAAGTATCTTGTCGAAGCTGGCATCGGGAAAGGGCAGCGACAGCGCATTGCCGACGGTGAGCGAAAAACGCCGGTCCGTTGCCGGGTCCACGTCCGGGCAGGCGCCGAAGCCGTCGCGCGTGCGGCGCACATCCTCGAAGCCGAGATCGAGCCCGACCACATGGCACCTTGAATGATAATACATGCCGTGGACGTGGCGTCCCGCGCCGCAGCCGAGGTCGAGCGCGCGTTGACCGTCTCTAAGCCCGAGCACGTTGAAGTCGATTGTCTGCATCTTCGATCGCCTGCCTGTATATGTCGGCGCATTCACGGCCTGCGCGTTCCCATTTGAATTTTGCGAGAATGCGCTCGCGGCCTGCCTGGCCGTAGGCGGCGCGCATCTCCGGGTCGTCCAGCATCGCGCCAATGGCCTGTTTCAGCGCCGCCGGGTCCGAATGCTGCACCACGATCCCGGCATCGCCCACGACTTCGGGGAGCGAGCCGCCATTGGTTGCGATCACGGGCGTGCCGCAGGACATGGCTTCGCCGCAAGGAAACCCGAACCCTTCATATACGGATGGCGAGATCGCGATGGTCGCCTCGTTGTAGAGGGTGGTGATGTCCTCATCGGTGAGCCCGGTCACGAACTCGACCTTGTCCATGATGCCAAGTTCACGCAGCTCGTGGGAGGTGTTTCCCTCGCGCAGGCGGCCGATCACTTTCAGTTTCAGATTGGGTCGCGTCTTCAGCAATTCGCCATAGGCGCGAATGAGGAAGATCAGTCCTTTCAATGGCACATCGGCGCTGGCACAAACGACAAGCAGGTCGTCGCGCCGCTTCACATGCGGCATCGGCCGGAATTGCAGATGGTCGATGCCATGCAGCACCAGCCTTGTCTTCGCGGCATCGACGCCGAATTCGCGCACCACGTCGCGGCGTGTGCTTTCGGAAACGACGATCAGCGGGTCAAGCCGGCGCGCCACCTTGATCTGCATGTCGAGGAAGGAATACCAGCGCCGTTTGAGGAGCTTCAGTTTCAATGTGCGGGCGGCGTCGATATCGATGCGCCGGTCCATCGTGATCGGGTGATGGATCGTGCCGACCACGGGCATCCCCATGTCGCGCATCTTCAGGAGACCCCAGCAGAGCGTCTGGTTATCGTGGCAGACGTCGTAATCGTCGAGCGTGCCGCGCACGTAGCGCGCCATGCGTTCGCCGAATGTATAGGGCTCGGAAAAACCGCCGGTGGCGTGGCTCCACCATTCGAAGAGGTCGATGGGTGAGCCGAACATCCAGGGTCTGAGCGAGCGGATCGGGTGCGGGTTCGCATAGAGATCGAGCGAGGGCAGCTTGATCAGTTTCACGCGCGGGTCGAGCACGGGGTAGGGCGGGCCCGAGATGACATCGACGTGATGGCCAAGCTCGACCAGCGCCTTGGCGACGTGGCGCATATAAACGCCCTGGCCGCCCGTCGTCGGGTTGGAGCGGTAGCTCGGCAGGAGAATACGCAAGGGCCGGTCGCCCTTGAGGGCCGCGAGGCGCGGTGTGTCGGAGAGAATTTTCTCTACCGGATTTTCCAGATTTGTTTCCGCGGCCGCATTCCGCTCCAGCACTTGCGACATGCCCTGTTGTCCTCTCAATCCTCAAATTGCTCGTATGGCCCCGCAAAAGGCGGGGTGCCCGGCCGCGGGCCTTGACGGGCGCAAACCCGGTTCCGTGTTCGTTTCTTGCCTGTGCGGGCGGCGAACGGCGCGGGCCTGATACCGAAAACCCCCAAAAACCCCAAACTTGAAAAACAGGGACGGACGGGCCGCTTCCGAGCGCGCGGATCATACCGGGTTCGACGCGGTGCAACAACCCGCTAACAAGAATGTAAGTGAGACGTCATCTGTTGGCGCGTCAGTTGAGGCTTCGCCGCGGTGGTGGCGTGCTTTCATCGGGATCTGGTGCCTGGCCGGACTGATGATGCACCATCAGCCAGCCATTGCCGCTTCGTATGAAAATATTGGTGGCAAGGAGAAAGTCCTGACCGATCCGCTCATAGCAGATCACGATCCCCGTGTCGCCGTGAATGCCGGCGCGCACGTTCAGGCATTCGATCTGCGGACTTGCGGCGCCGCTTAGTATGGCGCGCCAGCTTTGCAGCACGGCCTCACAGCCTTCGACCGGCGGCCAGCCGGGGTGCAGGCAGGTTACAGGCTCGCGTTCCGCCCATATGGCGTTCATCAGCGTGATGTCGCGGTCGGCAAAGGCGCGGTAGAAGGTCTCGTTGCCGAACAGGAGAGCGGCGCGATCGCGCGCAGGGGAACTGGCGGTCATGAGAGCCTTGCGGGGCGGGGGTCTTGGCTATGCGTCTCCGGCCAGCCTAGCAGCCTCCGCCGCTTTTTGCATACCGGCGGGGGAGGGCGCCCCGCCGCCGGATGGCCCGCCCTCAGCCGAAGCGCCGCTTCAACCAGTCCACCATCAGCGCATTCAGCGCCTCCGGCTGTTCGGCCTGGGTCCAGTGGCCGCAATCGGGAATGATGTGCTTTTCGAGGTCGGGCACATATTTCTCCATGCCTTCCGCCATTGCGGGCGACAGCACCACGTCGTCGGCGGCCGAGATCATCAGGCCCGGCACGTTCACCTTCTGCGTCAGGCCCTCGCTCTTCTCCCAGTTGCGGGTGAAGTTGCGATACCAGTTGATGCCGCCCTCCCAGCCGGTCTTTTCGAAGGCGGCCGTGTAGTAGGCGAGTTCCTCCTCGCTCAGAAGCTGTGTGCCGCGCCATTCGGATTCGGGTGATTTCAACGCCTCGAGGAAGGCGAGATTCTTCGCTTCCGCGGGAAGCGCTTCCCATTCCTTCATCGTGACGCCGGAACGGCGATAGAAGAAACGCAGCGCCCGCGCGGTGTCGGCGCCGAGCAGCTTTTCCGCCTCGCCGAATTTCTGGAAGAAGACGATATACATGTCGTCGCCGTAAACGGCGCGCATCGCGGCAATCGGGTCCATTGTCAGGCGTGGAATGAAGGGCGTGTTGACGCCGATCACGCCTTTCATGCGGTCGGGGTGGAGGAGGGCCGCCTGCCAGACGACGATGCCGCCCCAGTCATGGCCGCAAAAGACAGCCTTGTCGATGTCGAGTGCGTCGAGCAGCCCCATAAGGTCGCCGGCCAGATGTTCGATATCGTAAAGGGTTACGTTCTCCTTGCCCTTCGGTCCGCCGGTATTGCCATAGCCGCGCTGGTCGGGCGCGATAACGCGAAAGCCCGCCGCCGCGAGCGCAGGTATCTGGTGACGCCATGAATAGGCGAGTTCCGGCCAGCCATGACACAGAACCACCGGCATGCCGTCTTTCGGTCCTTGCTCATAGACGGCCATCCTGATGCCGTTCGTTTCGATATAATGCGGCTCTGGAAATTTCATGACGGTGCCCCCTCAAATTTTGTTTGCAGTTGCTATGCGGATTTCAGCCGGTCCATGTCCGCCGTCGGCGACAGGCCGAGCGAAGCGAGCATTTCGGGCCGGTCGGGTCCGAGTTTCGGCGGATAGAGACCGGCATTGCGTTTTTTGCCGCGCGCCCAGGTCCGCAATATCTTCGATATGTTTTTTGGATTGCGAAGCCATATGTTCGGTGGATCGACCATGTGGAACGAGCGCATGAAGCCGCGCAGCAGCTCCACATCGCCACGCATCGCCGGCAGGACGCCGTCTTCGGCGAAACTTTTCAGGACGCGCGCCTTGACGCCGGGCCTGTAGTCCGGGTCAAGCGCATTGTGCGCGCGTTTCGTCGAGGCGAGATCCTGCTTCACCATGTCGTCATAATGCTGGCGGAGTTCTTTTGCCAGCCCGGCATGATAGAGGCGCGCCCGCTCGCGTGGATCGGCCGTCCGGCCGAGCGCGTCGCGCAGCACTTCGGCGGAGATCGCGGCAAAGGAGCAGCCGCGCCCGTAAAGCGGGTTGGTGCGAATTACGCTGTCGCCGATGGGAAAAAAATTGAGGACGCGCGGCTCGCCGCCATTCGTCATATGGCGCCAGCGGCTCACCAGTTCGCCCATGCCGAAAACGCGGCCGGCGGCGATCGAGGTTTCCGGCGCGGTCCATGCCGCGACACCGGGCAGTTGCGCGCAGACAGCGTCGAAATTCTCCGGCCTGACGATCGCCTTGCGCATTTCCATTTCGATTTCGGGCACCGCGAGCGTGATCGAAAAGCAGCCATTATCGGCCGGGAAGAGGCCGTATTTGATGAAGCCGAGATCGCCGGCGCCAGGATTTTTCGTGCGCGCCGGTTCCGACACACCGTCGCGCAGGCGGTAGTGCCGCGTGAAATAGAGAATGCCCGCGCGCTCCGCTTCCTCGGTGATGCCCGCGCCTTCGCCATTCAGCCAGTCGATCGCCTGGCTGTTCTTGCCGGCGGCGTCGATCACCATATCGGCGGGCCAGTCCTTCGTCTCGCCGTTTTCCTCCACCCTCACGCCGGTCACGCGGAGCGCGCCCCTCTCGTCCTTCTCCGTCGTCAGTCCGCGTACCAGTGCGCCGGTTACGAAACGGATATTCTGCTGGCGCGCCGCATAGCGCCGCATGATGAGTTCGAGCGTGGTGCGGCGGCTTGTCAGGATGGTCATGTCCTTGTCGCCGGACATGGGCTCGTATTCGTCGCGCAGCGCTATCGGCAGATTGTCCGAGAATATGATTTCGCGGCACCCCGCGCTCAGAAGATCGGTCATCAGTTCGGGGTAGTTGTCGCGGATCAGCATGTGGAGCCGCGCCAGAAAAGCATGGCTGTGACGCAGATGGCCGACGCCCTTGCGCTCCCACTTGTCGAAGGCTTCGTCGGCGGAGGTTTCGGGCGGTGGCGGATCGCGTTCCAGCACGGTCAGTTCGAGGCCCGCGCGCGCTAGCGCCAGCGCCGTCGAAAGGCCGGCAATGCCGCCGCCAATCACGAGTATCCGCTCGCCCATTCCTGTCTCCCTGAAAAACTGTCCGCGGCGCAATCCCTAAAACTAGACCACGGTCTAATTAAGATAGAAAGCGTTTCCGCGCCTGTCCAGAGGCGGCATCGTAATAGTTTGTCTTTTCGGGGCAGGCCGTCAGCCCTTGAGCGACCAGCCCGCCAGCGCCAGCGACAGCCAGCCTGCGAGGAAGGCGAGGCCGCCCACCGGCGTTATCATCACCAGGGTGCGGCTGCCGGTCAGGCCGAGATAATAGAGTGAACCGCAAAAGAGGATGGTGCCGGTAACGAAGGCCCATCCGGCAATCGCAACGGTGAGGTTCGTGAAGGCGCTGCCGCCCTGCGTCGCCGCCCATGCGACTGCAATGAGTGCCAGCGCGTGGTACATTTGATAGCGTGCGCCGGTTTCAAACGCTGTCAGTTCGGCGGGGCCGGCACGCGCTTGAAGGCCATGCGCGCCAAAGGCGCCGAGTGCCACCGCCATCAGGCCCGATGATGCGCCGAGTATGAGCCAGAGTTTCATTGTTTAGCGTCCCTCTATTTTTCGGGGCAAAGTCTATCCCAGAGCCGGCTATCCCGATATGTCTGGTGAACACGGAAAAAAAGAGGAGGAGCGTCATGGCCGAGGCCTTCAAGAAATGGGAATGCCCGACATGCGGCTTTATCTATGATGAGGCCGAGGGCTCTCCAGATGAGGGCCTCGCACCCGGCACGCGCTGGGCGGATGTGCCGGAAGACTGGATTTGCCCCGATTGCGGTACCCCGAAATCCGATTTCGCGATGGTGGAAATCTGAACGCCCCCACTTCCCTTGCGTCACGCAAAAGATGCCTGCGGTTAGCGGCGTTGACCCGCTGCGGGGGTAGCGTCATTGTTGCGCGCAACAGAAACAAGAATGCGAACCAGGCGAAAACAAGCCGGGGCGGGAGAGACGCGACATGCTGACCAAGGGCGATGATTTTCCAATCCACCAAACGCCGGAGCCGATCGCCTTTTCAGGCACCGACCGCAATTTCTACGACCGCTATTTCTTCAACGGCTATACGCGCGATGGCGAGGTCTTCTTCGCTGCCGCGCTTGGCGTTTATCCGCATCTGAACATCATGGATGCGTCCTTCTGTGTTGTCGTCGATGGTGTGCAGCGTAATCTTCATGCCTCGCGCTTCCTCAATATGGAGCGGATGGATACGCAGGTCGGGCCGATTTCCATTGAGGTCGTGGAGCCCTTGCAGTCGCTCCGCATTCGTGTCGCGGACAATGAATATGGCATCGAGGCGGATGTGACCTTCTCGGGCCGCGCGCCTGCGCTGGAGGAGCCGCGCTTCACGCGCCGCAATGGACCGCGCATGCTGATGGATCTCACACGCCTGACGCAGAACGGCACTTACGAGGGCTGGATTAAAGTCGCAGGCAGGCGGATCGAGGTTCGCCACGAGGACTATCTCGGCACGCGCGACCGGTCCTGGGGTGTCCGGACCATCGGCGCGGCCGATCCGCAGCCGATGGTGCCGGCCATGCCGTTCCAGTTCTACTGGCTTTGGGCGCCGCTGAATTTCGAGGACCGGATCACGCTTTTCCACGTCAATGATGACGAACAGGGCGAGGCGTGGAATCTTTCCGGCGTGATGTGCGGTCTTGGCCGCGATGCCGAGCCGCAGGTCATGGACCGTGTGCGTTCGGAACTGCAATTTGTCCCCGGGTCGCGCCATGCGAAGTCGGCCTCGATCTTTTTCGAGACGCGGCGGGGCGAGAAAACGCGGATCGACCTCACGCCGAAATGGAATTTCTACATGATGGGGCTCGGCTACGCTCATCCGAAGTGGGGGCACGGCGCGCATAATGGCGACAACGCGCTCGGCTATGAGGAATTCGAACTCGCCGGCATTACAGGCTTTGCGCCGCCGCATCTCCATATCCAGGCTTTCTGCGGCGCGCGGATGACGCTGCCGGACGGGTCGCTGCGCGAGGGTGCGGGTATTCTCGAACAGCTCATCATCGGTCCTCATGCGCCGTCCGGGTTCAAGGACATTCTCGACCCCGCAAAGTAAGGAAGGCGAAGATGGAAGATCTCGTGCCCCGGATCTCGGCCTATCTCGCGCACCGGATGCCTGCTGCCTCCAATATCGAGGTGAGCGGCATCTCGCGTATTCATGGCGGCGCCAGCCGTGAAACATTCCGCTTCAATGCCGGTTGGAACGAGGGCGACGCGAAAGTGACGCGGCCGCTCATTCTGCGCCGCGACCCCGTTGCCAGCCTGATCGAAACGGAACGCGATCTCGAATATAATGCCTATCGCGCCTTTCATCCGACCGGCCTGCCCGTGCCCGAGCCGCTCTATCTCGAAACCGATCTCCAATGGCTCGACCGGCCCTTCTTCATGATGGAGCAGATCGAAGGTTGTCTGGCCGGCTCGCCTTTCAATCCCGATCCCTATGGCAGTCACGCGGAAAAGGTCGGCCGCCAGTTCTGGATGCATCTCGGCCGCATCGCCGCCGCGGACCCCGATGCCATCGGCTTTTCCACCAATCTCGAGCCCGTTGCGCCGGATGGCGCCGCAGCCCGCGAACTTGCAAAATGGGAAAAGGTGATCGACGAGGACGAGCTTGTGCCGCAGCCCGTCGCGCGTGCCGCCATCCGCTGGCTGCATCGCAATATGCCATCGCCCGCCGAACGGATTTGCGTCGTGCATGGCGACTACCGCAGCGGCAATTTTCTCTATGATGAGGAGGGCGATATTCGCGCCATTCTCGACTGGGAGATGTGTCATCTGGGCGACCCGCTTGAAGACGTTGCCTGGGCGGCCGATCCGCTCTGGGCCTTTGAAAATCCGGATCGTCCCGGCGGCATGATTTCGCGCGCGGAAGGGTTTCGTATCTGGGAGGAAGAAAGCGGCCTGACAATCGATCCTGAACGGTTGCGCTGGTGGGAGATTTTCAATTCGCTGAAGGGCCTCGCCATCTGGATTTCGGCGGGCAAGGAATATCAGACAGGCGCGAACCGCGATCCGGTGCTGGCCTTTTCGAGCTGGTACTGCACCGATGTGCATAACCGCGTGTTGGCGCGGCGGCTTGCCCAATTCTCACGGGAGGCACGCGCATGAAGCCCGATGTCGATACCGTCATGCAGGGTTTTCTCATGACGCTGCTCGGGGATATCGCACCCCATCTCGATGCCGAATATGCGGTGGGCAATACCGGCATTATGGGCATGATGCTTCTCTTGGCCGGTGAGGAGTATGATCGCGCGGCCGATATCCGTGCCGCGGAAAATGCGGAGATGCGCTCGCTCTTCGGCGGTGCCGTCAGTTTCGTCGACGACGGGCGATTGAAGGCCCGGCTCAACGCGGCGGCCTCGGGCAAGGATACATCGCTCCGCATCAAGGCGCTTGACGCCACCAATGCCTCGCTCCTGGCCCTGCTGATCGAGTTGCACGAATATGTCGAAGCGGTGGATACCTCTTCGGCGCGGCGGCTCGAAGAGCGGATATGGGATTATCTCATTTCCTCCACCGAACGGCGCAAGCTTACCTTCCCGTTGCTCGCTTAGGCGGGGCGCGCGGGCGAAAACCGCCGCGTCATCCCGCCTTGCCGCGGGGGATGACAATTCCGTTTGACAGGCGAAACGGGCGGGAGCTTCCTCGAGACTGGCAGACTGCGCTCTCGCTCAGGCGCACGCAGATGCGCGCGCTCCGGGGTTTTCGAATTCATGTCTTTCGTCATTCGCCTCGCGACTCTCTACGGCACGATGTTCCTGTTCACGGGCGTCTATCTGCCGTTCTTTCCGGTCTGGCTGAAATCGAGAGGGCTCGACGCCACCGAGATTTCCCTTGTCGTCGCGCTCTCGCTTTTCCTGCGGATTGTCGTCAGTCCCTTCTTTGCCGCGCTCGCGGACCGGATCGGTGACCGGCGCGGCGTCATAGTCGGGCTTGCCTGGGCGTCGCTCGCCTCCGCCGCGCTTCTCCTCGCGGTTCAGGGGTTCGGCCTCATCCTCCTCGTCGCGCTGGTCTTGAACGCCGTCTTCCCGTCGATCTCACCGCTGGTCGAGACGATAGCCATGCGCGCCCGCATCGACCGGGGCATGAATTACGGCCGTGTGCGGCTCTGGGGGTCGATCACCTTCATCCTTGCCAGCACCGGCGTCGGTTGGCTTCTCGAATGGAACCCACCCGCCATCATCGGCTTTTGTCTCGTCGCGGCGCTCGCGCTCAATGTCGCGGGTGCGTGGGCAATGCCGCGCGAGGCGGGCCGGGCGCGGAGGCCTGCCGGCCGGCACAGCCAGTTTGCGGATGTGCTGCGGATCGCACGGCACCCCGTGTTTTTCCTCTTTGTCGTCACCGCGAGCCTCGCCCAGGCGACCCATGCCGTCTATTACGCCTTCGGCTCACTTGCATGGCAGGGGCAGGGCTATGGCGATTCCGTGATCGGCCTTTTGTGGGCGACCGGGGTTCTGGCCGAGATCGTTCTTTTCTACATTTCCGGCCCGTTAATGGTGCGGCTCGGCGCTGTGCGCCTGCTTGTGCTGGCGGCACTTGCCGCAATTTTACGCTGGACGGTCACGGGGTTGAGCCCGCCGCTTGCCATTCTTTTCATCATGCAGGCGCTGCACGGCCTCACATTCGGCGCCGCTCATCTCGGTGCGGTGCAGTTTGTCGCTCAGGCGGCGCCGCCGCGTCTCGCGGCCACCGCGCAAAGTCTTTACGCGGCGATGGCGTCCGGCGTTATGATGGGTCTGGTAACGATCGCCATCGGGCCTGTCTATGAGGCGTTCGGGGCCCATGCCTATTTCGTCATGGCCGGGCTGGGCGTGATGGTGCTTGCCGGACTGTTATTCGTTGCTATGCGCTGGGACGGCGGTTTGCTGATCCCGGAAGAAGATACCGGGGCTAAGGAACAGGACGATAAAAATGGCGATTGAGATCATTCCGACAGGTGCGGCGCTCGGTGCGGAGGTGCGCGGTCTCGATCTCTCGAAGCCGCTGTCCGGTGACGCGTTCGAGGCCGTGCGGCAGGCCTGGTACGATCACATCGTTCTTCTGTTCCGTGGACAGAAGATTTCCGACGACGACCTTATCCGGTTTTCGCGGCATTTCGGTACGCTCGATATCGCACCGGCCAGCGCCACCGACATGGCGGGCGGACAGAAAAAGTCGCGACCGGAAATCTGGATCATCTCCAATGTGGTCGAAAACGGCAAACCCATCGGCGCACTCGGCGACAAGGAAGCCGAGTGGCATACCGATATGTCCTATGTCGCGGAACCGCCGATGGCGAGCGTGCTTTATTCGCTCGAAATCCCCTCAAGCGGTGGCGATACAAGTTTCGCCAATATGTACATGGCGCTGGAGGAACTGCCCGCCGATCTTCGCGCCGCTGTCGAAACCCGCATCGTCCGTCACGATGCCAGCACGACGAGCACGGGCGAGCTGCGCGCGGGTGCGCATGCCGTTGCCGATGTCCGTGCCGCGCCGGGCGCGAAACATCCCGCCATCCGCACGCATCCGGAGACCGGCGGCAAGGCGCTTTATCTCGGCCGCCGCCTCAACGGCTATCTCGAAGGCTATGGCGTCGAGGAGAGCGAAGTGCTGCTTGACCGGCTCTGGGCACATTGTGCGAAGCCCCAATTCTCCTGGACGCATCGATGGGCGCTTGGCGATCTTCTCATCTGGGACAATCGTGTCGCCATTCACCGCCGCGACAGCTTCGCGCAAAGCGCGCGCCGCGTCATGCACCGCACCCAGATCAAGGGCGATGCCCCGCGCTGACGCCCTTCGACGTTGCGTCAACATCTTCTTGTTTGACATTCGCACCCGATCCGCCAGTTTCTGAACCAACAGCATTCAGGAACGGGAGGACGACATGCGTGCAATGGCGATTCAGGATGCATTCGGCATCGAGAATGTGAAGCTGCTGGAGCGGCCGGTGCCGGCAGCCGGACCGGGGCAGGTGGTTCTCAAAATGACCGCCGCCTCACTCAACTACCGCGATCTCGCCACTGTTCTTGGCGCGGGGCGCAATCCCGGGGAATTGCCGCTCGTGCCGCTTTCGGACGGGTGCGGCGAGGTGATTGAGGTGGGGGAGGGTGTCACGCGCCTGCAAAAGGGCGACCGCGTGGCGCCGGGCTTCTTTCAGGGCTGGTTTTCCGGCCCGCCGACGCCGGCCGGGCTCGGCACTTCGCTTGGCGGCCCCATCGATGGTTGCGCGCAAGACTATATGTGTCTCTCCGCGGAGGGTGTCTCAAA
>TARA_R110002110_G_scaffold389003_1_pt1 | contig 12294 bp, 8 predicted proteins | sample TARA_R110002110 | Tara Oceans TARA_R110002110 (sample SAMEA4397330) | marine metagenome | biome: Polar Biome; feature: [SRF] surface water layer (ENVO:00010504); material: water (ENVO:00002006), including particulate matter (ENVO:01000060) such as... | depth 5 m
CCGGCGGGCCGGCCTTTGCGGGCAATGCCGGCTATCGCGAACCCGTCGGCAAGGGGCTGCGCGAGGCGGTCAGCATAGTCTGCGGCGGTGAAGAGCGCGCGCGCATAGACAGGATAACGGTTGCGATGTGATTTTCAGCCGGGTGAATGGCTTTCACACGTGGGAGGGATAAGCGCCTCCAAAAGCGCGGTACCACTCAGCCGTCGGGAAATATCCTCAGCGGCTGAGCGTGCGATCATGTTGGCGGACGACCTGTCGCTGTTCAGTCTCCGCAGGGCTTCAACGCCCGCGTCCTCCTCGACTGCAGCCCAGACCGCCCCCTTGGGAGCAGAATAAATACCATAGGGATCACGTACAGGTACCAACCGGTAGGGAAGCGGAACGGAATTGTATTCGTTCATGAATTCCATGTTTCCCGACCAGCCGGTTGCCATTGTCACTTTCCCCAAAGCCATGGCTTCGGCGAGATGAAGGCCGAACCCTTCCGATCGATGAGCCGACAGCATGACATTGTGCGATGCAATGAGCTCCCATTTCTGCATATCCGACACGGATCCATCCAGTATGGTGACCGAATCGCGCCCGCCTACCAGATCTATCAGCTCAGATCTGAATTCTGGAAATTCCTTCGAGTTGCGGAACTTGATGGTTAGTGACGTGTCGTCCTGTTCAGTAAAGGCATCCCGAAACATGCGGACAGCCGCGAGCACGTTCTTGCGATGAAACGATGACCGGCCATCGGCCATGATGAGGCCGCGAAGCGGACCGGATTCAATATCGTTCACTGGACTTTCGACATCCAGAACAGGCGCACGTACGGGAAGCGGCACCGTTCGGATTGGAATGTCGACAAAATGACGAAACGCTTCTGTGACAAAAGCGCTGGGAGTCCAGATCTCGTCGAGGTGGTCCGCTATCTCAAGCCATTCCTTGGGTGGTTCGCTCAACTCCCAAGCCCAATAACCTATTATTCGCCAGTTTTGCCAACGCCGTACACCAAGGGCGTGCAAGGCAGCACGTGTCTCGGGCGCGTTCGCATGAAGGATTATCGTTCCACGCGACCCGGCAGGCATTTCCTCCAGCGTCGTCTCGGTCAGGCCATTGATCTGTTTGAAGGTCTCGCTCAGATCCACGGCGATGGGATTGTATCCGTGCTGCTTCAACATTTCTGTGTTCAGGCGTGCCGCTTGCCCAAGACCGTTTGCCGTGCGGAACATGCCAGCAACCACCAGGGGCTCGCTCGGGTCGAAAGCCCCTCTATTCGGGTTTCCCCTAGGCAGTATTGTCGTCTTTAGGTTGCGTATTGCCGCCGCAGAAGGTGGGAAGCGTCCGGCGAACTTTCGGACGTCTGTAAACACTCTAAACCGCCTTCTTGTTTCCAAACGCTGCAAATGTTCACCAAAAAGGAGATTTTTTGATACAGCGCGACCTTTATGGGGCGAACACTCGGTTGGCGTCAAGCGATAGACTGCCTCGTGATTTGACATCGGAAAAGTGGTTAGCAACGCAAATTTTACGCGCCATTGACAAGCCTCATTGTTGTCTGAACAAGGTGCGCCACTTGTATTAACTGCCTTTGGAGTATCAAGTATGGCGAACCAAAAGACGGCCTTTGTCACAGGCATCACTGGCCAGGATGGCGCATATCTTGCGGAACTACTTCTGGAAAAAGGATACCGTGTTGCAGGGCTCGTGCGCAGGTCGAGCACTTCGGAGATCAATGACCTCCGGTTGAAATGGGTCGGCGTTGAAAAGGACGTCGAACTGATCGACGGGGACCTGACTGACCTGTCCTGCCTGATTCGCACTGTCAAAGACATCCGTCCGGACGAAATCTACAACCTTGCGGCGCAGTCCTTCGTCAAATCCTCTTGGCAGCAGCCGCTACTGACCGGTGAAGTGACAGGGCTCGGCGTGACCAACATCCTGGAGGCCATGCGGATCGAGGCGCCTGAGGCGCGGTTTTATCAGGCCTCATCTTCCGAGATGTACGGCCGCATTCAGGAAGACATGCAATCGGAGACCACACCATTCTATCCACGCTCTCCGTACGCAGTGGCCAAGCTTTATGGCCACTGGATAACGGTCAACTACCGGGAAAGCTTCAATCTGCATGCGTCGAGCGGCATCCTGTTCAACCACGAATCACCTCTCCGCGGGATTGAGTTCGTGACGCGGAAAGTCACCGACGGAGTGGCACGCATCAAGCTCGGACTCGCCAAGGAACTGCGGCTAGGCAATATTGACGCCAAGCGCGACTGGGGACATTCCAAGGACTATGTCAAAGCCATGTGGCTGATGCTGCAGCAGGACGTTGCAGACGATTATGTCATCGCAACGGGCGTTACGACAACGGTGCGGGATATGTGCAAGATTGCATTTCGCCATGTCGGGCTTACGCTGGAGGACCACCTCGTGATCGATCCGGACCTGTTCCGGCCGGCGGAAGTGGACGTGCTCCTAGGCAACCCTGCCAAGGCCAAGGCGAAACTTGGCTGGGCAACTGAGATCACGCTCGATGAGATGATCCGCGAAATGGTCGATGCCGACCTGAAGCGGCTAAGCTAGCGGCGGCATCGACATGAACCAAGCGACTTGAAGACGAGCACGGCATGGCATTCAGCAGACAGGAAAAAGTGCTGGTAACCGGCGCGGCGGGTTTTGTCGGAAAGTTCTGCATCGATGCCCTGCTGGACGCTGGCCTTGATATGGGTCAAATCTTCACCTTGAGCCGGGAGAATGAGCGGCTCCCGGCTCAGGGCGTCAACGCGGTGACAGGCAACATCTTGGATCGTGTTGGCATTCGAGAGTTGGTGGCGGACCTAAAGCCGAGTGCGATCATCCACCTTGCGGCCATTGCTGAACCAGCCAAGGCGCGTGCGGATCACGATGCTGCCTGGGCCGTAAATTTCGACAGTGTGCGCCATCTGGCCGAGACGATCCTGGACGTGTCCGCAGGGACGCGCCTCATTTTCTCAGGCAGCGCCGAATCCTATGGGGCCTCGTTCAACGATGCTGGTACCCCGGTCCTTGAGGCGACGCCCCTGCGCCCGACGACGACCTATGGTGCGACCAAGGCGGCGGCGGACATGCTGCTCGGGCAGATGGCGCATGATGGTCTTAAGGCGGTGCGCTTCCGGGCCTTCAACCATACGGGCCCGGGTCAGGCGCCGGCATATGTGGTGCCAGCGTTCGCAGCGCAGATTGCCCGCATTGAGGCAGGTCTTCAGCCTGCAGTGGTACGGGTTGGCAATCTGGAGGCTAGACGAGATTTTCTCGATGTGCGTGATGTAGCCGTCGCCTATGCGCGAGCGGCAGACCCCGCAGCAGAGATAGACGGGTCTGTCTTCAATCTCGCTTCGGGAGGGGCCCGGTCGATCCGCTCTATTCTCGATACGCTGGTGCGCATGAGCAAGAGTCGAATTTCGGTCGAGACTGACCCGGACAAGCTGCGTCCGAGCGATGTGCCCTACGCAGCGGGAGACAATGCGGACCTGCGCAAAGCACTCGGCTGGACGCCAGCCTATCCTTTCGAGGAGACACTCGCCGACACATTGGCGTTCTGGCGCGAGAAGTTTGCCTCATAGACAGGGCGGTCCATTGAGCCAGCATGTTGCATAGGCGGCTCTACATTCCTCCTTTTCCAAACTGGGCCGCGTTGGGCGCCCTGCTTGTTTTTCCTGAATTAAAGACAGTCAGGGGGAAGCACGCGCGTTTCGGATGGGACGGGCAATCCGACCTGTAGGTCGATGCGCGTAGGCTGGCGCCGAACTCCCAAGGAAAGTCCTGACCATGGATCAGACGCCAAACCTTCAACTTGATTACCTCCTTCCGAACCAGGCTCAGCGCTATGAGTCGGTCCACGAAAATACCCGCAGGCTCGATTTCCTAATCCAGATTGCGGTTCTGTCGGATTCGATACCGGTGCAGCCTACCTCACCGTGGACGGGGACCGCTACATCCTGCCGGATGGGGCGAGCTGTGCGGCATCTCTCGGGTTTGTGCTCGGCTCGCTTGTCGCCTATCTCGACGGCCTATGGTTTGCTTATGTGCTGGCTACAGGCTGGATCGCCTATGTCCGCGACCAGGCTGGGATTTTCGTCTTTGACGCGAGAAATTGGGGCGGCCCACGCCGCATGGGTATCAATGGCGAGCCGGATGATATCCCAATCGGCTCGCCATGCACTCTGATGTGGTCCTGTTCTCGCATGACAGCGGAACACCCGACGCGGGCAGTGTCCAGCTGAAGCTCTGACTACTTCCCAGCTGTTCCAAACCTGGTTTTCCGGCCGGACGGAACTCGGGTTGACGGGCAGTGACGAATTCCAATTGAAGGTCAGTTTCGATGGCAGTGCCTGGAAGAGCGGCCTTAGCGTGGTTTCTGCCGCCGGTTTCGTCGGCCTGGGTGTTCTGGCGCGTCCGGGTCGATAGGTCGTTGTTTGCATTATGCGGTAGGGGGCTCGGCGAATTACAGACGCGCGCCACATGCCCGCTGATCTGTCCGAGCATGTAATGTTATCATGATTCCGGCGGCTGGCACATTGCAGCGGCCATGTTCCGCAGCCTCCGCGCGATATTGGGGTAGCTCATGTCAGCCCGCCATTTCGTCGTAGCCTTCAGGACCTCCTGAACATAGGGTGCATCGTTTCGCAGGTCGTTGACAAGCTGCTTCAGGCTGGCCGCAAGTGTGCTGGCATCGTCGGTGTCCACCGGGAAGGTCACGTCTTCGACATCGGCAAATATCGAAAGTTTGCTTCGGGCGATCGGCCGGCCACTTGCGATGCCAAACCGCACCGCAGCACTCGATGACTCTCCCGTCTTCTCATAGGGAAAGACGATCAAGTCGCACTGGTTCAAACGCCGCAATGTCTCTTCATCGGACAGGAACCGCGTCTCGAATTCCACCTTGTCCTGCAGGCCCAGCGCCTGGATGTCGCCTCGCAGCTCGGCCACCAGGTGCGCGGACACGTCGACAGGGTATTCAGCATTGAACAGCTTGAGCCGCAGGCGGCTGTCGGCGGCGGCCAGCCGGGCGAAGGCGTGCAGCAGGGTCCGCAGGCCCTTATGGGGCAAACAATAGCCAAAGGAGGCAATCGTGAATTCCTGGCCGGCGTCAAACTCAGGGGAAGCATTGGGAAAGCCGGCAACGAGGCCATGGGGGAACCCAGACGCGTTGCTGACGAGCCCGAGTTTTTTCAGCCGGTTCAGATCGTGATGCGTGTGGACCAGAATGGCGTCGCACCGCGAGAGGGGGCCGGCAATGAGCGCGAGCGGCTTGGACGGGTCGCCCTCGGGATCCATCGTGGAATGCATGATCACGATAATCCTGATGTCCCGCGCCTTGAGCCGGTCTATCAGCCGTTCAAGGGCCGGATAGTCGAAGAAGTAATAGTTGAACTGGATCACGAGGCATTCGATGCCATCCGCGACAACAGCAGCCTCAAGATCGTCCAGCTTCGCGCCGGGCGTGACCTTGTTCCAGCAGCGTATTACGTTCGCGCCGTCGGGCATGACAAGGTCATCGTTGCGCGCCGCGAAAATGGTCTGGTGCGCACGGATGTTCGAAACGATATAGTCTGAATAGGCGGCAATGCCGCAGCGGCAGTTCCAGGTCGTGACCATGCCCATGCGGGGCGCGCGCGGCAGCCTCAGCTGGCGCCAGTCGTCCGCGGCCTGGCGGAGCCTGCCGGCGATGTCCGACCATTTATGATCCTTCAGGAGCCGGTCGCGGCCTGCCCTCGCTCTCGCATCCCGCTCGTCCGGGGTCGCGTCATGGGCAAGGTGGAGACAGCGCGACAGGTCGTCGATGTCGGGCTCTGCCCAGACGGACGCGGCCAGATGGAAGTGGGTCTGGGCCGGAGCGAAGGAGAAATCCACAAGCCACGCATTCCCTGAATCGCAGAAGTCGAGCTGTCCGCTCCATCCGGTCGTGATCACGGGCAGGCCGCTCAGCATGGCCTCGGCCATCGGCAATCCAAACCCCTCCGCCCGGCTCGGCGCGACGAGGACATGGCAGTGACTATAGAGGGCTTTCAGGTCGGCGTCGGAGAAGTCGTCATACATGACCACGATGTCGGGAAATCCCGGATCGCCGGCTTTCGCGTCCTCGATCCACTGATCGATTTCATTATGGGGATTCCGGAATGTCTTTATCAGCAGGCTGACATCATCCGTGTTTCGGAAGGCCTGGCCATAGGCCTTGACCAGCGCGTCGGCGCCCTTGCGGGGAAAGCAGGACGAGACGTGGAGAAAGCGGAAAGCCTTTCCGGGGAAATTCAGGCCCTGGCTCGCCTCGATCCGTTCCCAGTGGTCGACACCGCAACCAGAAACGCGCATCGGAACAAAGACTCCGCTGTCCTTCAGCACCTTCTGCACATGCGTGGACAGGCAGGTTATCCCGTCCAAGTGGGTGTTGAAGTCGTCCACCCATTCCGACGGAAACCGGCTTTCCTCCCAGGCATAGTGGTGGAGGAACTTATCGCGTCCCACCATGTCGTTCACACGCGGCGGATACATGTTGCGCGACACGACATCGGGGCGGACGCCGGCCTCCCGGGCACTGTCCTGCCATATCTTCAGGACGTCGCGGTGAGCGGCCTCCAGAAAGGCTTCGTCCGGATGATAATCCCCCGGTCCCTCGCTTGAGTGCAGCAGGACATGCTCGCCGGCGTCCGCCAGGGCCCGTACTGTCTCGCGATTCAGGAGGGCGAGACTGTAGGTGGAGTCGAAGGGCCCTTCGATGCGCCAGCTCCGGCGTTCAGGCGGGGCGGCAGGCGGTATGGAATCGATGATGTCGAGATTTTCGGAGATATAATTGGCCAGGTGATGCCACTCGTCCGTACCGGGCGGATCGCCCGCGAAGGGGACGGCCTTGATCTGGGCAATGAGATCCCGATACAATTCCCTGGAATTCCGGCGGGATGGCGGCGCCCGCTCTGCCAGGAGCGCTTCGAAGGCGCGCCATGCCTTTTCACCGGACTTGTCCCACGAAAACAGGTCGCGGCGCGTTCTTCCATTGTCGATCAGCGCGTCGCGGTAGGCTTCGTCCGTGGCAACCCGCCATATGTGCGCGGCAATATCGGCGGTTGAACAGGGATTGAACATGGCATCGGCCAGCCCGATGACTTCCGGAATGCTGGACGCGTTCGAGCCGATGACCGGAACATCGCAATGCATGGCTTCGAGCGCAGGCAGTCCGAAACCCTCATGGCGGGAAGGGTAAACCATCGCGACGCAGTTGGAATAGAGGAGCTTCAGTTCCTCGTCGGAAACCTGTCCGGTCAGGATCACATCGGACGGGTCGAGCCCCAGCTGGTCCGTGATCGTGCGAACGGCGACGGCCACGGGCGTCGCATTGGACGTGATCAGCACGAGCTGATAGCGCGTGGTCTCCGGGCGCTGGAATTCGGCGAAGGCGGCCATCAGGTCGTCGAAATTCTTTCTGCCCTCATAGCTCGCGGCATATGTGAAATAAGGGGCGGTGATATTCAGGCGGCTGGCGAGTTCCGGGAATTTCGAGTCGTCCGTATCCATTTCGGCAAAGCCGTCGGCGGCTGGCGGCACCTTGGTGATCCGGCGCGCATCAATGCCCAGGAGATCGACAAATTCCTGACCCGCGGAGGCCGATATAGCCAGCAGCCCGTCGCATGTCCGGATGTGCCCGATCTTTTCGTGATACCATGCCAGGACGGCGTCGCCGCCGAGGTAGGCTTCCGGGTCCATCAGCGGGATCAGGTCGTAGGCGACCCCGACCCGGACCGTATCGGCCAGCAGCGTGCTCGAGGATGTGAGAATGTCATCGCCAAACCCTTCGATCAGGCTTGAGAAAAGCAGGACATCCGGTTCGAGACTCGCGATCAGGTGATCCCGGACAAGTTCGGAAGCCTTCCGCCGCCAGATGTTTTCTTCCTTCTGGTACGAAACCTTATCAAAGGAATGATAGAAGACAATCCGGTCTTCCGGGATGAGGCCGCGGAATGTATCGAGGATTTCATCGCGCGATTCACTGCGGCTTGCGGACAGGACAAGCCACAGTTCGTGGCCCTCGCCGGTGCGCGCCAGTCCGGAGATGAGGCCTCGCGTATACCGGCCGATTCCGCGCAAACGGCTTTGGCTCTGAAGTCCGGTGGCATCCACAACAAGGCGCAAGTCAAACGTCCACTTCGTGTTGCTCAAGCTGCGCCAAGGTCATGAAGGATCCGGGCGGCGCGCGGATAGAGCGGCACATCACTGGCATCGTGACGGGCAGGCGCATCAAGGCCGGCAGCCGCAACGGGCGGCGTGAGCAGAGCCTCCTGTTCCTGCCGGCGCACCAGCGAAAAATGATCGATCTTGCGCCGCAGCGCGGGCACGATGCTGGCAGCCGCTAACAGGGGCGGCTTCACCCAGGGCAGGGCGCGCACAAGGCTCAGCCCGCCCGCGGCGGCCGGCCTTAGCGCCCCCTTCGTGCTGCGAATACCGTGACGCGCAAGCCGTCCGCTCCAGCGCACAGGGGCCGACAGTTTCCAGGAAGCAGAGTTGTGGATCTCATCGGATTGCCGGCGCAGGGCATTGGCCTGCTGGCGCCACAGGTCCATTTCGCGCTGCAGCCCGACCGCGCGCTGTTCCCACTGGCCGACTTGCACGATCAAGTCCGTATTGGCGGCGCCTAGGCTGGCCACTTCACGCTCGGCAGCCAGGATTTTCTGCTGCAGTATCCCGGCTTCAGCGAGCTGGTCCTGCTGCCACGCGATTGTCCCGTCGCGTGTCTCAATGCCAGTCCTGGCTTCGGCGAGCTGATCCTCCAGCCATGTGACGGCCGCGGCGCGCTCTTCAATCTCCGACTGCGCCTTGGCGAGTTCGCCTTCAACCCATTTGGTATGAACATCATGCGTTTCCCGCTCCGCCTGCAGCTGTTCCAGGCGGGCCAGCAACTTGGCAATTTCATCTTCCGCGGCATGTAACTGCCCCGTGACGTGCCAGCTGAAGGGTGAATGCTCGCTAAGTGTGAAAAAGTCGAAAAAGTTCGGCGGCATGTTGATTGTTGCCGCAAGTTCCGCGTGGTCCTCGTGAACATAGAACCGGTTCAACCCGTCAAAGTATGCGAACGCATAGCCGCGCTTTGTCAGCTCAGGTTCCCAGTCCTCGAATGCGAGTTCCTGGGAATTTGGCCGCGTGCTTTCGATGACGACAATCCAGGGCCTGGCCGGGTGCGATCCCCAGCTTTGGACCACGACCTTCTCCATCCCTTCCACATCAATCTTCAGCCAGTGAATGTGGATCCGATTGAAGCTTTCGAATATCTCGGCAAGCGGAACGCATGCGACCTTGATCTTTGTGAGTTCCCGGCCGGCTTTCTGATGCTGTTTCGCATAATTCGTGAACGCCGTGGTCAGACCGGTCCCCTCAAACGAGAAGAGTTCAATTTCATCCGCAGACTCACCCACAGCGGCCTCAAGGACCTGCTCGTCGAAGCGGGCTTCTCTCAGCTTCTGGGCATAGACGGGCATGGGTTCGACATGCATGCCGCGCCAGCCCTTCTCGTAAAACAGGAGACTGACGGAATCGACAACCGGATCATTCGCCCCGATGTCGATATAGGCGCCATTGCGGACGTCCTTCAGCGCGCGCCACAAGATGACATCCTCAAACTGTTGTGCATATGAGACCGTCATTGGATTTTGCCGCGGTCAATCGTGAAGGCACCGCCCAGCATTGTCGTGCCGATGAAGAAGTCCTTGTCCGCATTGATCACGTCAAAGACGAACAGGTTGTCGGTCCATTCGTAGTTGTTTTCCAGATGGGTATCGGAACTCACGAGAGCCGGGGAGACCGAGTACGAGCCCGGACCAAGTGCGCACTCAAACTCAAGCGTATAAGTCAGGCGCTCGCCCGCCGCGACGTTTTTCAGGGCCTGGCGCGTGAACCATGTATTGGTCCCCCATACGATATGTCCGGTTCGGTCGCGTATCATCAGACCCAACACGAGTTGGGGTACGTCGTCCAGGATCTCCACTTCCGTTTTCAGAAAGACTTTCTCCCCTGCGCGCGCCGTAACGATTTCCGTGCCACTGGCGGCAGAGACCATTCGGATGTCCTTTACAACAGCTCGGAAGTCACCCGAACGTGTGACGGACCAGCCATTCTTGCTGCGTCGCTGTTCGACGCTGAGTATGGCATTCTGCTTTTCCGCGATCAGGACGTTGTAGTAGTCGATGACCTCATCTGGCGGGCCGTCACGCAATGCCACCCCCTTGTCGATGAGAATGACGCGGTCACACAGTTCGCGGACGTCGGCGAGCCCGTGTGTCACTAGGATGATCGTACAGCCTTTATCGCGGAATTCCCGGATGCGGGCAAAACTCTTGTGCTGGAAATAAGCGTCTCCGACAGACAAGACCTCGTCCACGATAAGGATGTCTGGCTGCGCGGCCGTTGCCAGCGCAAAAGCAAGCCGCGCCTGCATCCCGCTTGAATAGGTTCTCAGGGGCTTGTCGAAGAATTCACCAATTTCGGCGAAGGATTCGATGCCGGGCATGAGGGCTTCGATATCGACAGGCGAATGGCCCATCATGCCGCCGGACAGGCGCACGTTTTCGCGTCCGGTAAATTCCGAATTGAACCCCAGGCCGAGTTCGAGGATCGCGCTGATGGAGTGGGCATGGTCGATTCGTCCGATCGTTGGGCGCATCGTGCCGGTAATCAGTTTTAGAAGTGTGCTCTTGCCCGCGCCATTCTGCCCGATTAGGGCGATGGCTTCGCCCCGGCGCACATCAAAGGAGATATCCTTCACGACATGCATGATCTCGCGGGGCTTAACCGGTAGGCCCATCCAGTGCCAGAAGCGGTGCATCCCGGAGTTGTAGAGCGCGAAACTCTTTGTGACGTTCTGCACGCTCAGCACGACTGGCTTCACGGCGTTCTCTAGGCCTTCGACTGTCTGACCGAGGGTGAGTTCATCCCCTGCACCAAGATTGTTCAGATCGTTGCAGCCGGCATTCCCAGTGCCGTTTGAGGTAAGCAATACGTCCCGGTCCATTACAACGCGTCCACTATTTCAGGGCTTGCCCGCCAGAATACGAAGCCTGAAAGCAGCATCAAGCCCACGCCTACACAAGCTGGATACAACAACGAGAAATAGTTTGGTGTGACCTGGTAAACGAGGACATCATGATAGAATTTCACGACTGGCGTCATGGGATTGAGCACGAGAAATCGACCCATGGTTGAGCCGACCATGTCATCGGTATAGACTATGGGAGTCAGCCAGAACCAGAGATTGGTTACGACCGTCATGACCTGTGCGACGTCCCGAGTGAAAATGTTCATCACACCAAGCACCACTCCAACGCCAAAAGCCAACATGATGCTGACCGTCATCGGGAGGATCAGGGCAATCCAGCCGAACTGGGGATAGAAGCCATAAAGGGCAATAATGGCTGCGACCGTCACGAACAGGAGGACATTGTTGATAAGCGCCCCTCCCAGAATGACAATCGGCAGGTAGACTTTTGGAAAACTTATTTTTTTCAACACGTTGGCGTATTCCAAGAACATATTGATGCAGCGCGTCAGGATTTCCGTGAACAATGACCAAGCCATAATGCCCGCCAGGAGATAGACCGAATAGGCCCCCGCGCGCTCGACGCCGCCAAGTTTTGCCCCGAGCACTTCAGAAAGCACCAAGGCGTAGATCGTAGCCATTGCGAGAGGCTGGAGTACGAACCACAAGGTTCCGATCTTGGAGCGGGCGACACGCGACTTGAACTCGCCGCTGATCGCAGCTGGAACGAAATGGCGATTCTGCCAGAGAGGCCGCAGGAACTCAAACATTCACAGTCTCCCAAATTCCCCCGCTGACAGCGGACGTCTCCGGTCAGAGAACCGGCGTCAGCTTACCCCAAGCGTATCCATGACCCCTTAGTGAAAATCAACCTCAAAGAAACATAAAGGGTCACTTGTATGGCGTCCAAGCCATAGGCTATCTGGCGGTGCCTGCTACACCGGTTCAAATGCTGAATTTCACCTTCGGACCAGCGGGGCAGATCAGTTGATCAGGCGCTTGAGCTCGTCGATGAGGTCGGTCTTTTCCCACGTGAACGTGCCGTCCGCGCCCGGCTCGCGACCGAAATGGCCATAGGCCGCCGTACCGGCATAGATCGGATTGTTCAGCTTCAGGTGCGTGCGGATGCCCTTCGGCGATAGGTCGAACAGCTCACGAAGGGTTTGCGCGATGCGGGCTTCATCGGCCAGGCCCGTGCCGTGCGTGTCGACATAGACTGACAATGGTTGCGACACGCCGATCGCGTAGGAAAC
>TARA_R110002110_G_scaffold404453_1_pt1 | contig 12293 bp, 10 predicted proteins | sample TARA_R110002110 | Tara Oceans TARA_R110002110 (sample SAMEA4397330) | marine metagenome | biome: Polar Biome; feature: [SRF] surface water layer (ENVO:00010504); material: water (ENVO:00002006), including particulate matter (ENVO:01000060) such as... | depth 5 m
TAACGATGAAATGAACTTGACCCAAATGCCCGATTAGAGAAGTGTGATTTCGCTGCGGCTGCTCGAATGGCGGCTGTCGGTGCATAGCGCACGATGGCATTCTGCGGGGCGGGCGGGAAGCGGACATTCGCTGCAGGTGCGCCCTATTTTTGGCTAGCCAGAACTAGCTGACATTCATCGGTCCTTATTTGGGGCTTTTTCGCTGCACCGCCGCAATTCGGCTGCCCCCCGACTGACGGATGCTGCATTTATCACAAGTCACTTCTTCGACGCTCCGGGGGCAATTCGCTGTAAAGACAGTCATCATCTTCGACCGGCATATGCCGACGGCGAAAGCTTGTCGTCGGAACCGCTTCCGGGTTGCTGATCCTCTCCATACGAAAATGGCGGAAGTCGACGCGCTTAGGGTCTCATCCAACGAGATACCATAGCGGGGGCAAGATCAGCATGGCTTGCGGTGCTGCCTGCCGCTCGGTCTTGCACTCTTGTGCATCGCTGTAGTCGAACCGGATGAAGTGCCGGCCCAGAAACGCTGCCTCGAAGGCCCCAAGCAGGTCAGGGTCCATATTTTCCGTCCCCGACAACTCCTGCAAGGGCGATAGTTGACCGATGTGCCGGCACTCCAAAAACCCACGCAGGTCCTTTACGTTGTCTGAAGGCAGAGTCTTCTCGATCTTGGCCAGCCCCGCGTCGGCATGTTACGAGAAGGAAAAGTTCCCGGCGGCTCGCATCGCCGCGACGCTGATCAGCAACCCAAATTATATCTGGCACGGACAACCTGGCCGGGATCTTCAACGATTGTGGGTCAAGCTGACGGCCACCCGCGCGACCGTCGTCGGAATGAATCAACACAGTCGTCGTCCCCAGTGCGCCAATATCACGCAACACGGTTCGGCGGGACAGGTCAATCAAGGGCGTCGCGTACGACCCGGAGACCGCTTCATTGAGATGAGCCCCTGACAGGCTGGTAATTTTACGTGCGCAAGCGATCCGTACAGTCTTCAATTTGGCACCGGGGTGTGTAGCTGCGGCGATATCGTCGCTACCGGGCCTGCCTGGTCATTCCCAGTCATTGCACCGGCACCCTGACGACTGTGGTGCAGCCAATGTTCAGTGTCTTGCTGCCGGTTCGACAGGATGTCGGTGGCAACCAACAAGACACTTGTGAAGGGCGCAGTGCAATGACTGACGCCCTCCATTTGATCGCTGGCACCACTTGACCCGCTCTTCAGGACGCCGGGGTAGCCGCTGGCTTGGGTGCGACCACCCGTTCATTCAACATTGACACGGCGGCCCCTGCGACCAGCGCCCAGAAGGGCGCACTGATGCTCAGGAACGTCACGTTCGACATTGCCACGATCAGCGCGACGAATGCACCGATCTGGTAGCCCGCGTTGCGGTCAAATGCTGCCTGGAATGCGCTCAAAAGGACCGTGATCATCGCCAGACCGGCCACCGCGCCGATCAGCGGCCCGGGCAGCGCCATGATCAAGGGCACCGCAACACCGGCGAAGATACCGAAGATCGCAAATAGCACGCCGTTCACCACAGTGGCGGCATAACGCCCCGACTGGTCCTCGCCAGCTTGATCCGACGAACAGATGGCTGTCATCGGCCCCGCGATATTGGCGTTGTGGCCACCCATCAGCCCCGCGATCATCCCGCCGATGCCCGAGATCACGGTCATTGCGTTGATCGGCGGGCGGTAGCCCTCGGCATAAAGAACCCCAATGGCTTGTGCGTTCTCGGCTCCGATGACCAGCACGGCCAGCGGCACGGCAATCGCTAGGAATGCGTCGAGGGTAAATACAGGCGCCGTAAACTCCGGTACGACAAAGCTGATCGCCGCCTCGCCGCCTTGAAAGCCGCCTGTCAAGGACACGGCCAGAAGGCCGACGACCAGTGCCGTCAGCACCGGCGGGACTGCGCGCAGGAAGCGCATCGACAAAAAGAAGGCGATCGTTGCGGCCCCGACCACGATGGGCAGCTTCTCGATTGAGGTGACTGCCCCGATGCCGAAGCGGATCAGCGCGCCGGCGATCATCGCCATGACAATGGGCATGGGCAGCCAGCGCATGACCTTGCCGATCAGCCCCGTGATACCGAGGACGAACACCATCGCGCCTGCCATCAGGAACGCGCCGACGGCCTGTTCGAACGGAAAGGTGCCGAGAGCGCCCGCGACAAGTGCGGCACCCGGGATCGAATAGGCGCCGGTGACCGGCAGCTTGTAGTAGAGGGCCATGATCAGGCTGATCAGCCCGCCAAGGCCATAGATCGCAAGAAGCCAGGCGACGGTCTGTCCTTCCGTGAGCCCCCCGGTGTTGGCCGCGCCGATCACGATCAACGCGGGGCCGGAGCATCCGAAGATCGCCGCGACCAGTCCCGCGCTTGCGGTCTTGATGCCCAGCGCCGCGCGCAGGCCGGACAGACCCGCGCCGAAGCCCGGTCCCTTTTCGATCCACTTCGATTGTTCTGTCTGTTGCATTTGGGTCTCCTCCCTTGATTATGCTTTCCGCGCGGCTCAGCGGCCGGTGAATGCGGGCTTGCGTTTGTCGTGGAACGCCTCGACGCCTTCGCGGAAATCATCGGACTGGCGCAGGCGGCTGTAGTTCAGCCCCTCCATCTCGATCGCGGTGCTAAGAAGCGCGTCGTCGGTGTCGTTCAGCAACTTCTTTGCCGTCCGCTGCGCCATCGGCGAGAATTCCCTAAGTTCGGCGACCAGGTCGGCCACCGCCTGTTCGAGTTCGCCGTCGGGCACGCATTCGGTGGCAATTCCCCAGTCGAGCGCTTGCTGACCCGGGATGCGCCGCGATCGCATGACGATATCCTTGGTCCGGGTCACGCCGACGATCTTTTGCAGCCGCGCAGAGCCGCCGGAACCGGGGATCTGGCCCAATTTCTGTTCTGGCAGCGCGTAACGGCAGGTTTCGGACACGATCCGGAAATCGCAAGCGAGCGACAATTCGAAGCCGACACCAAAGGTATAGCCGCGATTGGCCGCGATCACCGGTTTCGTGCAGCGTGCCGGCGCGGCGATATTCCAGGCGAGGTGCGAGACATGCTCCGGACTTGCCTCGAGAAAGCCCTTGATGTTCCCGCCGGACGAAAAGTGCTCTCCCTCGCCCGAGACCACGATGATACGCACGCGGTCATCGGTATCGAGAGCCTCGAATACAAGGCGCAGCTGATCGCGGGCACCCATCGAGATGACGTTGTAGGGCGGCCGGGCAAGGATAATGTCGGCACGTTCGTTGCCCGCGTCGATTTCCACGTGGAAGCCGTCAAGATCGGCAAGGCGCGGGTCGCTGAATGTCATGGGTTCTGTCATCGGTGAATCTTTCATTTCGGTGTGTTTTCTGGATTTACGCGGTGGTCGTCTCGGTCGTCTCGGCCTCGTATTCGCCCGCGACAAGCAGGCGGCGGAGAAGCTTTCCGACCGGCGATTTCGGGATGTCGCGCACGAAGACGTAGCGGCGCGGACGGCGGAAATTGGATAGCTCGGAGTTGCGGCAATGGGCGTCGAGATCGTCTTCCGTCACATCGCCGGCGCGTTTGACGAAGGCCGTCACGACCTTGCCCCAACGCGGATCCGGCAGGCCAACCACCGCGACCTCGGCCACGGCGGGGTGCAGCGAAAGGCAGCTTTCCACTTCCACGGGAGAGACGTTTTCGCCGCCGGTGATGATCATGTCGTCAGTGCGACCCGTGACGAACAGATCGCCGTCGTCGTCGAAAACCCCGCAATCGCCGGTGAAATACCAGCCGTCGCGGATTGCCTTGCGGTCCGCCTCGGGGCGGTTCCAGTAGCCTTCAAAAGCCTCGTCGCCCTGCATGGATGCAACGATTTCGCCTTCCTCGCCCGGCGCGCAGACCTTGCTTGCATCTTCGGCGCCCAACGGCACAACGCGCAGGCGCTGGTTGATCGCTGCGCGCCCTGCCGATCCGGGCTTGGCCGCCGCGTTCTGACAAATTGAAAAGGTGTAGATTTCGGACGAGCCGTAATGGTTCACGAAATGATCAGGCTGAAACGCTTCCTCCAGCTTCTGCAACAGGCCATCGGTCATCGACGCGCCGGCAAAGCCCAGCTTGCGCACGCTTGCCACACGATCCGAAGTGAATTCGGTATGGTGGACAATGTCATGATACAGCGTCGGCACCAGATAGAGGTTGGTGACGCGATGCGTCTCGATGGCGTCAAGCGCGCCGGGCACGTCGAAGCGCGGCAGGCAAATGAAGGCGCCGCCGATCACGCTGGCGGACAGAAGGGAACGGATGCCCATCGTATGGTAAAGCGGCATGACGCCCAGCGTCCGTTCCCCATGATGATACAGATTCTGAGCCACATGGGCGATGGCAGCGGCGCGCTCGGCCCGGTGCCGTCTTGGCACACCCTTGGGCTTGGAGGTCGTGCCGGATGTGTAAAGCATCACCGACAGATCGTCGGCCCCGGCCTGTGGCCCGGCGTCGGCGGCGCGTCCCGCCAGCATCACGGTGAGGCCATTTTTACCTTCCAGTGGTACCACGCCGATGTCCGCCGCAAGGGCCGATCCCGCAACGGCCGCCGCAGCGGCATCGTCATGGACCAGAACGCGGGCTGCACTGTCGCGCAGCGCGTGGTCCAGTTCATCGGCGGTGACGCGCCAGTTCACAGGCGTTGCGACGATTCCGGCAAGCTGGCAGGCCCAATGCAGCGAAGCATTTTCCCATCGGTTCTGCATGGCGGTGACAAGCGTGTCGCCCTTGCGCAGCCCGATCTGGCCAAGCCCGTCCACCAGCGCACTGATCCGGCGATACCAGTCGAAGTAGTTGAGTGTGAGATCTCCTTCGGCGATGGCCATCGCGCCGGGGTCGCGTTCCACGGACGCGAGAAAGCTGGTTCCGAGGTCAAGCATCGATTGGTCCTCCCTTGATGCGGTTTCGGGCGGTCAGCGCCGCCTGAACGATTGGGGCGTAGCCCGTGCAGCGGCACAGATGGCCCGAAAGCGCCTCACGGATCGCGTCCTCATCCGCGTCCGGTTGGCGCGAAAACAGCGCGTCGAGTGTCATCAGGATGCCCGCGGTGCAGAAGCCGCACTGCAGTGCGAAGTGCGCGCGGAAGGCTTCTTGAAGCGGGGTCAGCGCATCGCCCTGCGCCAGTCCCTCGACGGTGCGGATGTCGCAGCCATCGGCCTGATGTGCGAGCATGAGGCATGCGCGGGCGGGTTCGCCGTCCACCTGCACCGTGCAGGCCCCGCAGACGCCGTGTTCACAGCCGACATGCGTGCCCGTGGCACCGATCTCGTGGCGCAACGCATCGGTCAACAAAGTGCGTGGCGGCACGCGGACCACGACAGGACGACCATTCAGTTTGAAGCCGACAGGTTGCACGTCGTCTTTGGTCAGTCGCGGCATGACAAAGCCTCCTTCAGGGTTGTGTGTCCGAGACGCCGAACCAGATCGCGGCGATATCGGGCGGTGGCGTGCAGGTCGTCGCGGGCCTGCAAGTGCCAAGCGAATTCGTTCAGACGGTCGTCGAGATCCGCCATGTCGGCAGGCAGATCGAGCGTGGCAGGGGTGTCGGCAACGCCCCCCACCGCAAGCGTTGCGGTGCCGTCCGGCCGGGCGGTCGCGGCGCAGGCCACGATGGCGAAATCGCCATGTCGGCGCGCTACCTCACGAAAGGCGAAACCTGTTCCATCCTTTCGCGCAGGAAAGGCCACGGACACGATCATCTCGCCGGGTGCGAGGTCGGTCGACATCATGCCCTGGAAGAAATCACGTGCTGCGACAGTGCGCGTCTTGCGACGGCTGCGCAGGGTCACGTTGCCGCCGAGCGCGATGAGACAAAGCGGCAGCTCAGCGCTGGGATCGGCATGGGCGATAGAGCCGCAAACCGTGCCGCGATTGCGCAGTTGCGCGTGACCGACCCAGGGCAGCGCGGCGCGCACCAGCGGAAGGCGATCCGCCAAGTCAGGCCAGCGTTCCAGAGCGCTCTGCCGCACGGCGGCGCCGACGGTCACTTGATCGCCCTTGGCCTCGATGCGCGACAGCTCCGGGATGCGGGTGATGTCGACGAGCGTGGCAGGCCGCGCAAGGCGCATGTTCAGCATGGGCACCAGCGATTGGCCGCCAGCGATCACTCGAGCCTCGGTGCCGCCCTGATGCATCGCGTCCAGCGCTTCGCTCATCTCGGTGGCGGCGACGTAGTCAAACGGGGCGGGCTTCATGACCGGCCTCCTTTCTTGATGCGGTCGACAAGGCCGATCAGCCGCGCCAAAAGCCCGCTTCGCGCGCTGCCCCCGCAATGGCGAGCCAGTGCGCGGAAGAACTCACCGATCACGACCTTGGCCGCGCCGTCCAGCAGGCGTCCGCCGACCGAGGCGACCTTTCCGCCGATTTCGGCCTCATAGCGGTAGGCGATCTCGGTGCCGTCCTCGGTGTCGGTCAAAGTGATGCGGCCATGTCCACCGCCGGTGCCGAGCGCGCCAACGGCCTGACCCGATAAGGTTACAGCGTTGGGTGGATCAAGGTCCGACAATTCGATGTCGGCCTTGTATCGGCTACGGACGGGTCCAACCCCCAGCGTCACATCCGCTTTGAAGTGGGTCTCGCTGATTTTCTGAACGCCATGCGATCCGGGAATGATCGCATCAAGCGTCGCGGGATCGAGCAGCATCTGCCAGACATCCGCGCGACTGGCTTTTACCACTGCACGACCTTCGCCCGTAAGCTTGCGCCCGCCTGTCGTTGGCCCGACTTCAGTCTCGGGCACCGGGTTCTTTGGATTGGGCTCATCACCAAAGATGCGCGGCGCGAGCTTGGCTGCGGTCACCGGGAGGACGATATCAGGCGCTTTGCCTTCGGGGGCCAGCGCGTCGGCCACGGCATTGGCGATGCAGACGGGCGTCGACATGCAATTGCCTTCGCCCACACCCTTGGCCCCGAGCGGGGTGAAGGGCGACGGGGTGACATGATGCAGGATGACTGGATCAGGCACCTCCATCACCGTCGGCAAAAGGTAATCGGCCAGCGTGCCGGACTGAAACGATCCATCCTCGCCGTAGGCATATTCCTCGAGGAACGCCGCCCCGACCGCTTGGGCAAAGCCGCCGCGGACCTGTCCGTCGACCATCGCGGGATGCAGGATGCGCCCGCAGTCGTGCATGGTGACGTAGCGGTCGATCCTCGGTTCTGCGGTGTCGGGGTCGATCTCGATCCCGCAGAAATCAAAGATGAAGCCATGACAGAGCGAGGAATTGATTTCATCCTCGGCTGTCGGGGCCTTCAGTTCGGGCGGACTCCAGTAGACCGTTTCGCGCAGTGTCTGATCCACGCTGTCCGGCAGGGTTCCCGGCGACCAATGCGCCGTTGCCGCCACCCGCGCGAAGGACAGGCTGTTATCGGGATTGCCCTTTGCTGCAATGCGGCCGGCCGCGAAGGATACGTCCTCGGGCGCAATGTTCAACTGCGCGGCCGCAACCTTGGCCAGCTTGTCGCGCAGCCGCGTTGCCGCGATTTCGGTCGCACCGGCAACCGCTGGGGCAAAGCGCGAGGCGTAGTTGCCCGAGGCGATGGACCATGCGTCGCGCATCGTATCCACATCGGCCAGAACCCGCACCGCTGCCATCGGCACACCAAGCTTGTCGGCCACGACCTGCGCCAGAACGGTGCGGTGGCCCTGACCCTGCGGGACAGAAGCGACCTTGACCGTGACCGATCCGAGCGGGTCGATCGCGATGGTCGCTGTCGCCTGCGCGCCGTTCTTGGGCCCTGCCTTGGCACGCTCTTCGGGGGTCAGGACCGTGGTGATGTAGCCCATGTTCGACACCGAAGGTTCGACCACGCAGGCAAAGCCGATGCCGTAACGCCGGCCTTCGGCGCGGGCCTTGTCGCGGCGCGCGTAAAGTTCCGCAAGGCCGCCTTCGGTGACCGCACGGTCCATTGCCGCTTCGTAATCGCCCGAGTCGTAGAGCGCGCCGCTGGCCGTCCGGTAGGGAAATGCGTCTGCGGGAATGAGATTACGGCGGATAACCTCCAGCCGATCCAGCCCAAGTTGACGCGCGATGGCATCCATCAACCGCTCCAGCGCGAAATAGATCTGCGGTCCGCCGAAGCCGCGATTGAGCCCCGTCGGCGTCTTGTTCGTCAGCACGACGCGATTGCGGATCGCAAGGTTCGGAATGTCATAGGCGCCGGTCATATTCCCGTGCATCCGGTAAAGCGTGGCAGGCTCCGGCGCGCGCAGATGGGCGCCGCAATCCTCGATCTGATCCCAGTCGAGGCCGGTGATCCGGCCATCTTCCTCGACCGCCGCCTCGATCCGGGTCTGACGGTTGGTGGCCGAGACGCTGGCCGACAGATGCTCTAGCCGGTCCTCGATCCATTTGACCGGTGCTCCCGCGATACGCGCGGCGATGCCGGCAAGGATCATGTAGGGAAAGACGCCTTGCTTGATCCCGAAAGAGCCGCCGGAATCGGGCGGTGTGCGCAACCGCAACCGATTGCCCGGCACGTTCAGCGATCGGGCCACCACCGCGTGGATCGAGAAGGGCCCTTGGAAGTTCGCGGTAACGTCATAGGCATCCTCGCCCGGCTCATAGCTGGCTATCACCCCATAGGTCTCGATCGGTGTGCAGGCGCTGCGCGGATACGTGACGTCGATGCCAATCCGGTGCGCGGCGGATTCGAACGCTGCCTCGGGATCACCATAGCGGAAGCGCCGTTCGTTGATGAGGTTGCCTCCGAGGCTGGGATGCAGCACCGGCGCGTCCTCCGACAATGCCGCGACCGGATCGACGACTACGCCAAGCGGGGCGTAATCAACCACGACCAGATCGGCGGCATCCTCTGCAAGGTAGCGGTCGGTTGCCACGATCATGGCCACCGGTTCCCCGACATAGCGCACGCGATCCACCGCCATCGGCCAGCATTCGACATCGGCCTTCACGCCTACGGTCATCGACCGAGTGCGCGCCGCAACCTCCTGTCCGGTGATGACAGCGACGACGCCCTGCGCGCGCTGCGCTTCATCAATATCGACCGAACGAATGTCGGCGTGTCCATGCGGTGACCGCACGAAGGCCAGCGCCAATGTTCCCGCTGCGACCGGCAGATCGTCGATATAACGCCCGCGCCCCGACAAAAGCGCCGGATCTTCGACGCGCGCGACCGAACGGCCGACCAGCGGACTGTCTAAGGTATCTTTCATGTCTCCTCCCGGCTTGTCATTGGCAAGCCCTTGGGAAGTGACGTTAGGCGTGCAACCGCAGGCCCGGCGATCCCGCCAGGTCTCGGATCTTACCGAGGAGTCTCAAAAAAGCTGGTTCAGCTTTTGTCGCGCAGCCCCGACACCTGGCGAAAGACACTGGGCGAGGAGCCCGCATGGTCATGGAAGAAGCGCGAAAAGTGCGCTGGCACTGAAAAGCCTAGATCGTCAGAGATGTCGGTAAAGCTGCACGATTGGCCTGCAACAGCCTGCACCGCACGCTCGACCCGCTGTGTGTTCAGATAGACACGCGGGGAAATGCCGGTTTCCGCCTCGAACAGCCGAAAGAAATGTGCGCGGGACAATCCGCTTTCGCGCGCCAGCCAATCCATCGACGTGATGCGGGCCGGCTCCGTGCGCATCAGGGCCAGGGCCTGCGCAATCCGCCGGTCGGGCGCGCGCATCGCCGCCGCCCGCTCCCGCAACGACGGCAGCACCTTTCGCCACAGCGCAAGGCGCTCGATGATCGAGACCATCAACCCACCGATCAGACGTTCATGTGCCGCGGCATCGCTTGGGTCCTGCACCATCGCCTCGGCGGTCTCGCGGGCCTGGCGGCGGATCTGCGGGGTGATGGCACCACCTGGTTGGGGGAAAAAGCCTGGTTCGGCACTCGCCTGCCAGTTGTCGCGAAAGGCGCTCAGCCAATTTGGCTCGATGTAAAGCGCAAGTATGATCGTCGGCGGCTGGCCCGCGCGATGCACGTAGCTGTGGTGTTCCCAGGCGTTGATAAGCACGGCGCTTTCATCGGTCAGATCCACCCGCCGCCCGCCAACATCGAACTCCGTATCGACACCCTCGACCTTCAGCAATACGTGGCATTGCGCATGGGCATGTTTCACAAGGGGACGATCCATATCAAGGAGAGCGACCCTCCCGAACCTTCCGATGGCTATCCTCAGCGCAGATGACATTAGAGATTGTTGCCAATATTCACCATCGAGTCAATCTCACTTGATTATCGTCAAAGCCACCATCTGACAGTACCGGGCATCGTGGACGTCGCTTTAAGGGTCTGCAACTCCACGCTTTTCCCACATGCCGCGCTCACGTTTCACCGATCTTGGTCTGGCAGCCGGACGAATGTCGATCGTGACCTCATTTCGCCAGCGTGCGCGTCATCTCCCGGATCAGGTCGTTTGTTTCTGGTCTTGATGTTTGGTGCCGATATCGAAGGGCCGAAACCGTTCTTGATATTTCAAGGCCATCGATAGGTTTCGACACAAGTGCCATGTCCGAAGGAATGGCGGTGGCTGGCAGGATGACCGCACCTGCCCCTTGCCGGGCAAGTTCAATCAACCAGTCCACGCGATTTGACCGATAGGCCGCGTAGAGCTCGTGACCGTGATCCGCGCAAATCCCGTGGAGCGCATTCCGCATTTCGCAATTTGGTCGGTCAAGCATGTCGGTTTCAGCAAGGGTCGAAAGAGAAATCGCATCTTGTTCAGACAACGGATGCGAGCTTGACACGACAACCTTGTAGTCCTCTTCATAGAGATGGTCTATACGATAGAGGTCTTCACTGACCTTCTCTGCCGTGACGACAACGTCAAATGCGCCATCGCGCAACCCGGTAAGAAGCGCGGAAGATGACTCGATGATCAGTTCGATTTCAGCTTGCGGCAAGCGCGTGCGCATACGCTCCACAGCTGCCGAAATCCTGTTGTGTCCGATCGTTTCGCCGATACCGACAGAGATTGGAACGCGATCGAGGCGCATGTGACGGACCGCCTCTGCCTTCGCCTGTCGCGTCTCGTCATGAACCCTCTGCAATCTTGGTTGCATGAGCTTTCCAAGAGCCGTAAGCCTGCATCCCGCACGGTCCCTGACAAACAGGTCTCCTCCAAGCTCGTCTTCGAGTTTCTTGATCGCTGTCGTCAAGGACGGTTGGGAGACGTTGGAAGCACTGGCAGCGTGGGTAAAGTTTCGGTGCGCACAGACAGCGAGAAAATACCTGATCTGGTTCATTTCCATCGCCGCATCCTCCGCCACACTCCGCTGGAGGCCATCAAAGCAACTTCGATAGCTCGTGTCTATTGAAAGATAGGATTTTGGAATTGGAGTCCGAGGCGTCCGACATGGGACAAGGGTGCATCGAGACCGAACTTGATACACTACTCATCGGGAGACGACCATGAAAACGCAATTCCTTCTGACATTCGCCGCACTGGCTCTGACCACGACTTCTGCAACTGCACAGGACACCCCAATGGAAAATCACACTGCCAGCTACATCGCCATGCCCGCCGCCGAAGGCCAGACCGAAGCCTTCGCAACGTTTCTGGCTGGTGCCGCACCGATCGTGGCAGAAACAGAGCCGGGCACCGTTCTCTGGTTTGCCCTGCAAGCCGACGATGCGCTCGCCATCTTCGACATCTTCGCAGATGAAGAAGCGCGCGACGCTCACTTCTCAGGCGCGGTTGCTGCGGCCTTGAACCAGAACGCAGGCACGCTGGTCGAGGGAGGATGGGACGAAGGCGTCGTCGCGAACATCAACAACTCCGATGTTCTTTCAGCGAAGGCGCCGGTCGATCTCTCCACGGCAACGACCGCGACATACATCAAGCTGGAGGCAGCGCCAGGCAAAGGCCCAGAACTGGCGGCCTTGTTGACCGCCGCCGGCCCCATCGTCGCAGATACTGAACCTGAGACACTGCTCTGGGCGGCGCTGCAGATTGACGAGAACAACTTCGCCATCTTCGACATCTTTGCCGACAACGCTGGCCGCGACGCGCACTTTGCTGGGCAGGTCGCGGGACTCCTGAATGAAAAGGCTTCCGAACTGGTCTCGGGCGGATGGGACAACGGTGTGGTGGCAAATATCCAGAATTTCGACATCCTCGCGGCCAAGTAATCCCGAGGTGACTTGAGGAAGAAGTGCCCGGTGCATCCCACCGGGCGCTTTGCTGCCTTAATTGAGGTTCATGGCAAGTCAGCCGTTCAAAAAACCGTACCGAACCGACGCTGTCTCCGCTCAGCGGATCCCGGTTATCGAAGAATACTGGGCGACGCGCAGACGACTGTTTCAGTGAAGCTGCACTGCGGC
>TARA_R110002110_G_scaffold122424_1_pt1 | contig 12289 bp, 12 predicted proteins | sample TARA_R110002110 | Tara Oceans TARA_R110002110 (sample SAMEA4397330) | marine metagenome | biome: Polar Biome; feature: [SRF] surface water layer (ENVO:00010504); material: water (ENVO:00002006), including particulate matter (ENVO:01000060) such as... | depth 5 m
CTGAAAGACATGAACAAGTGGTACGGTCAGTTCCACGTGCTCAAGGACATCAATCTGCAGGTCACACGCGGCGAGCGCATCGTGATCTGCGGGCCATCCGGATCGGGTAAATCTACCATGATCCGATGCATCAACCGCCTGGAAGAACACCAGGAAGGTCAGATCATGGTGGATGGCATTGAACTGACAAACGACCTGAAGAAGATCGACGAAATCCGTCGTGAAGTCGGCATGGTCTTCCAGCATTTCAATCTGTTCCCGCATCTGACCATTCTGCAGAATTGCACCCTCGCACCTATCTGGGTCCGCAAGATGCCGAAAAAGGAAGCAGAAGAAATCGCGATGAAGTACCTGACCCGGGTCAAAATCCCCGAGCAGGCACATAAATATCCGGGCCAGCTTTCCGGTGGTCAGCAGCAGCGTGTGGCAATCGCCCGCTCGCTCTGCATGAGCCCCCGGATCATGCTGTTCGATGAACCGACATCTGCTCTCGATCCGGAAATGATTTCGGAGGTTCTCGACACCATGGTGTCGCTGGCCGAAGAAGGCATGACGATGCTCTGTGTGACCCATGAAATGGGCTTTGCACGGAAAGTCGCTGACCGGGTGATCTTCATGGATGCCGGTGAAATCGTTGAAGAGAACAACCCGGAAGAGTTCTTTAACAACCCGCAGAATGATCGCACGAAGCTCTTCCTGAGCCAGATTCTCGGTCACTGATGCTGATCTGACCGATAGTATGGGAATGAAACTACGCCGCCCGACGGGTCCAATGATCCGTCGGGCGATTTGTATCGCAGCCGTCGTCGGCCCCACCCTGGTTCTGATCAACCAGGGTGATCTGCTGTTTGGCAGCGGTACTCTCCATTATGGCAAAGCGGTTTTGACGGCAATGGTACCGTTTTGCGTTTCAATGTTCAGTGCCATGGCGACAACGGAGCAGGTATGCAGACCGTAAGATTTCAGGACGGCGATTCAGCCCCCCAGTTTGGTGTCCTTGACGGCGACCAGATCCACCCTCTTCCCGATGCCCCCTGGTTCGGCATGGGAATGGTCGGCAAACCGATACCGCTGGCTGTTGTAAAATTGCTCGCACCCATCGCGCCTCAGCGCATTTTCTGCGTCGGGCTGAACTACCGGGCGCATGCAGCAGAGATGAAACTAGACCTGCCGACACGCCCCATGCTGTTCACCAAACCCTCAACCACAGTGGTCGGGCCAGACAGCATTATCGAATATCCACATGAGGCTGAAATTGTTCATCACGAGGCGGAACTGGCCGTCATCATCGGAACCGCTGGCCGGCGTATCCCGGTGGAATCAGCGCTGGACCACGTTTTCGGCTATACAGCAGCAAACGATGTCAGCGAACGTGTCATCCAGAAAGCTGAAATGGCCTCCGGCGCCCTGCTGATTTGCAAGGGCTATGACAGCTTCTGCCCTCTCGGCCCTGTGATCGAAACCGAACTCGATCCGTCCGGTCTTGATATCCGCTGCCGCGTGAATGGCCAGATCCGTCAGGACTCAAACACCTCTGATTTCATCTTCACTGTCCCTCAGATCATCGCCGATATCAGTGCGGCAATTACCCTGCTGCCTGGCGATGTCATCCTGACCGGCACGCCCGAAGGGGTTGGCCCGATCAGCCCCGGTGACAATGTCGAGATTGAAATCGCCGGTATCGGTGTCCTGCAAAACCGGGTCGTTGCTGAATTCTAGAACAGTCCACCACAGAAGCCAGAAGCTGACGGAGTGGACTGAACAGCCCTCCCGTCGTCCTGGAATCACGCCTGATGCCGTTTCTATCAAACAGAGGAGCGCTCAGGAGGCAGCGTGAATGCCTGGCTGATTCACCGGCAAAATCAGGCGGAACAGTTTCCCGCCTTCCGGAATGTTGTGCCATTTCACCTCGACGCCACATATCGCGAGCATTGATGCCGCGACGCTCAGCGACAGCGCCGTATCCGAATAGGAGACAATCCCATCCGGCGTTGCCACCGCGCTCTTTGTCGTGTCATCGATATCTTTCAGGAGTGATGCAGGAATATCTTCACTGCCCAGATGACGGCCGGTATCCGCGATACGAAGCTCGTGGTGGCCCTGCTCTTCACGCAACTGAACCGCTACCCTGCCTTTCGCTTCAGTCGTTGAAATTGCCACTGACAGCAGATTCAGGATCGACTGTTTCATGGCTTTTGTATCAGCCAGCATGGTCAGGGTATTCAGATTGAAATCCGATCGCAGAATAACACCAAGCCGCTGTGCATGATGATGTTTCAGCGCAACGACGTCTCTGGCCAGCGCGGCAATATCAATTTCCAGCATGTCACCTTTGAACTTGCCCGTTGATATCTGTCCCATATCAAGGATGTTCTGAACCTTGTCCAGCAACTGCGATCCACTGGTCACGATATCCGTCGCATAGCCTTTATAGGCTGGCGTGCCTACCGGTCCGAGCAACTCGTTCTGCATCATTTCGGAAAAACCGATGATGGCATTCAGAGGTGTTCTGAGTTCATGGCTCATACCGGAGACAAGCTCGAGACTCTCATTCTTCTCGCGTACCGCATCCCGGCGCTTTGTTTCAGCGAGATCGAGGGCTGTATCAAGCCGTGTGACACCCTCCTGAACATCACGCAGCAGAATACCGGCAGCATCCTGATATTCAGACGGCAATGCCGGGATTGTCCGGTCCTCCAGGTAACCGCGCATGGCTGCACAAGCCTGCCTTACAGGAGCCAGCAGAGCATAAAGAGCTGCGAAGGTAAGTCCGGTACCGGCCAGTGTGGCAATCAGGACAACAATGATGATCGGTTGCAGCGCTTCAGGAGAAAACCCGGCCGTCATCAGAACATACACGACAGCTGCAATAAGCGGCACATGCACACCAATGAAACTGACAAAAAGAATTTTCCCGAGATAACTGCGCGGCGCCGGTAGCCGGTTAATCGCCTGATAAAACCACATATTGATGCCCTGTTGCTTCTGCTATTTTCACAAGACGATGTAGATAGTCTTTCAGCAATACACAGACAATTTCGGAAAATACCTATCTGTTAATGGTAATGTCCTGATCATATTTTCCCTCAGGCACCCGGCATGACCGCAACACCGCCACGTGGCCCTGTATTCAGACGCTCCGCAAACTGTGCCTCCAGAGGCCGGCCATGATGGAGATTGAGCCATAACCTCAGCAGTCGGCGTTTTTTCCGGGGATCCTCATAATCTTCAAAATCGGTACGCGCATGCAGGACGCTGTGATTGTTCAGCAACTGAATATCGCCGCGTTTGAAGTCCATATCGAAACGAATCCCGTCAGACAGGGCAATCTGGCCGACCGTTTTTACAGCCTCAAGGTCAAGCCCTGTAAGGGGCGTTCCCGCCTTGGCCATACCATCAACGATACTGCGTTCATTGAACCGGCAACTCAGCAGGCCCTGATAATAACTGAATACCGGCACCCGGTGGTTGGTGACCTCCTCAGGATCGCCTGTCGCCCCCTCACCGCGGAGATCATAATGAAAACCCTTGAACAGGGTCTCCAGCATCTCCGGATGTGTTTCAAGCAGACGGTTGAAGATGGCGCCGGAGCTGGCGACGATGCTTTCCCCGCCGGTTTTCGAGGGATGCATGCATAACAGGCCGACAATATCGGAACTGTCGCAATGCGCCTTGATGCCGTTGTTCGTCGTATATCCCCGGACATTCTTTGTGTAGTAATCGCGTCCGTGGTCCTTCACTTCGCCAATGCGATGTCCTTTTGCATTCTGGGTAATCGGCACCCCGAGATGGCAGGCCAGTCCCCAGTAAAGCGCATAGGCAAAGCTGTCATCGTAGTCATCGACCTGCAGCCCCCGGATCAGCAGGATACCGCGCCCCTGCTCCAGATCATCCTGAAACTGTCGCATCCTCGCACCGAATACCGGCAGCGGGAAATCTGACTCATCAAACTCATAAGCCCCCTTGCCTGACGCAAGGACTGCTTCTGTTGCTGCTTCGATTTCCCGGATCTCGGATTCGGACAGAAAATAAATCCAGTCCTTGTCCTGACGCAGTTCATCTGCTGTCCATACGCTCGAAGCAGTATAAGGTTTGGTGAGTACAGCGTGCATATTTATCATCCCGTTTGTTAGGGCTGGTGAATTTGTTCGGACATTATAACGACAATCTGAAGGAAACGGCAAGATGGCTGATGATACCGGTGGAATGAAGGAACTTTCGGGCAAAGTTGCCATCGTCACAGGCAGCGCCCGAAATATCGGTCGCGCCAGTGCTCTGGAACTGGCACGTGCCGGTGCCACCGTGATGGTGCATGCGAAAACCTCCGGCGATCACTGTCAGGAAACCGTTGAACTGATTCGCTCTCTTGGCGGTCAGGCAGAATATCGTCTGGCCGATATAACCGATCCGGCAGCGGTTACCGCGCTGGTCGATGAAACCGCAGAATTGTTTGGCGGAATCGATATTCTGGTCTCCAACGCCGCAGACCGCAGTGCCTGCCGGTTCCAGGATCTCGACTGGGACCTGTTTTCCCGCACTGTCGATATCGCTCTCGGCGGCCTGTTCCATCTGGCCAAGGCTGGCTGGCCGGAACTCGCAAAACGGGGTGGCGGCTCCATCATTGCCATGGGCGGCATGACATCCTTTACCGGGATGATAAACCGCGCCCATGTCACGGCTGCCAAATCTGCCGTCTCCGGTCTGATTCGCAACCTTGCGCTCGATCTGGCAGAGGAAAACATCCGCGCCAACACAATTATGGTCGGCCAGATCGAGACACTTAATGCTGATGGTTCGCAAAAGAAGAAACCGCATGACGGCACCATCAACATTCCACTGGGCAGACTAGGACAACCACAGGATATTGCTGGATTAGTTCGGTTTCTCAGTGGTCCTGCCGCCAGCTATATTACCGGTCAGAGCCTGCATTGTAACGGCGGCGCGCTCACGGTTCCCTGATAGGTAATTACCACAATTCTGGCAGTTTTCCCGTATCCGCAGTTGCCATCGCCCTTAAAAGTCCTACAAATGTATTAGGTCTCGAGGGGGTGTCATTTTACGGTTATTGGAGCTTGAACATGAAAAACAATAAATCGACTGAAAAAGTCGTCGCTGAATCTGGCCGTGGCCGTATCCGCGGACGAACAGCATCTGGTAAGCCCAATCCGGTCGATGTACATGTCGGAGGTCGTCTCCGTGAACGCAGGACGCTTCTTGGCATGAGCCAGACATCGCTTGCTGAATCCATCGGCCTGACTTTCCAGCAGGTGCAGAAATACGAAAGTGGTGCCAACCGGATGGGCGCATCGCGCCTTTTCGAAATGGCCACGGTACTGGATACAGACATTTCCTACTTCTTCGAAGGCATGTCCGATGATGTCGCGGCTTCCAGCCCGCGCCAGATCATGGATCGAGATACCGACCCGGATGTGGAAGAAACACGCAATCCGATGCTGCGCCGAGAAACACTGGAACTGGTCCGGGCCTTCTACAAATTCCCGACCACCGAGATGCGCGAGCAGTTCACCAATCTGACGCAGTTATTGTCGGCTGAAGAAAAGGCCCAGAAAGCGGCAAAGACAAAGCGTAAATCAAAATCGGCGAAAGCCTGACAGCCTAACTTTCAGACTTTGGCCGGATATCGCTGCGGTAACGCGGCCTGTCCGGCTGAGGTCTGGACAAGGGTTCCGTCTCTCTGAATGTTGAATGGCAACGCCGGGTGAGTTCCTTGTACTCATCGGTCCCCTTCACCTTCCAGGCGATCTCGCCTTCAGTAAGTGTCCGGATGACCTTGGCCGGCAGGCCCGCCGCAAGTGAGCCGGCAGGAACTTCAAACCCAGCCTTCACAAATGCCATCGCTGCAACAAAGGCGTTCTCTCCGACAATCGCCCCGTCCATAACCACCGAATTCATCCCGACCAGCGCATTTCGCCTGACAATACAGCCATGCAGCACCGCGCCATGACCGATATGCCCATCGACCTCGATCAGGGTGTCAGTGCCCGGAAAGCCGTGCATGACGCAATTGTCCTGCAGATTGCTTCCTGATTCGAGAATGATCCGACCAAAATCCCCCCGCAGGCTGGCCCCCGGACCGACATAACAGTCCGGCCCGACAATAACATCACCGATCAGCACGGCTGTCGGATGGACAAAGGCTGTCGGGTCAACAACCGGTATCAGGTCTTCGATGGCATAAATGCGGGCCATTATCATGTCCTCTCACAGGTGCTGCCGGGCCTGCATTGACCGGGCGGGCAGTCATTGCATAATCCAGCCTCATCCGGGTGGCAACGCAGACAACGCATCCACCTTCCCTTCCCGGCCAATCGGAGACGCATCATGACCTTTGAGACCATCCAGTATGAGGAAAGCGATGGCTATGCCGTCCTGACCCTGAACCGGCCAGAGCGGCTGAACGCCTTTACCGGTGTCATGCATGCTGAAATCCGGGAGGCACTTGACAAGGTCGCCGCTAACAAGGCCAACCGGGCGATGATCCTGACCGGTGCCGGTCGGGGGTTCTGTGCCGGACAGGACCTGAATGACCGGGTGATGGGTGATGATGATGCACCGCCCCCTGATCTCGGGCATACGCTGGAGACCCTTTACAATCCGCTGGTCCGGACCATCCGCGCCCTGGAAATGCCTGTGATTTCTGCCGTCAATGGCGTGGCCGCAGGCGCCGGGGCCAATCTTGCCCTTGGCGGTGATCTCGTGATGGCAGCCCGGTCTGCCAAATTCATTCAGGCATTCTGTCGCATCGGGCTGGTTCCGGATGGTGGTGGTACCTGGTTGCTGCCCAATCTTGCCGGCCGGGCAAAAGCCATGGCCATGGCGATGCTGGGCGAGCCTGTCAGCGCAGAGGAAGCAGAGCGAATCGGCCTGATCTGGAAAGTCGTTGAAGACGACGACCTGATGACGGAAGCACGCAAGCTTGCCGCTCGCCTCGCGACACAACCGACGGCTGGCCTGACGGCCATCAAGCAGCTGATAACCGCAGCCGGTTCAAACAGTCTGGATGAACAGCTTGATCTGGAACGCGACACCCAGCAACGCCTTGGCCGCAGTCACGATTACCGGGAAGGTGTACGGGCTTTCCTTGGCAAGCGGGAACCCGTCTTCAAAGGTGAATGATCAGACCGGATATCCGGCTCAGGCTGGCTGCCAGTCTGACCGGACATCCGCCACCGTCGCGCGGAGGCGTTCATCCGGCTTATCCTTCGAACTGCCGATATAGATGTAACCGGCTAGCTTCTCGTCCGGTGCCAGCCCGACAATCTTCAAAAAGTCTGCGTCATAGGCATACCATTCGGTCAGCCATTGCGCCGCATAGCCAAGTGCATGAGCCGCATTCAGGATGTTCATGCAGACCGCGCCGGATGACAGAACCTGCTCCCATTCCGGCACCTTCGGATGCAGCGGATCAGCTTTCGACACCACTGCGACGACAATCGGTGCCCGCAGCAGACGGGTTCGTTCAATGACCAGTTGCTGATCCCGGCAACCTTCATTTTTCCGTCTGAAGACATCTTCCAGCTTCTCGCCCAGAACAGCGCGGGCATCATCTGCAATGACAATGTAGCGCCAAGGAAACAGCTTTCCGTGGTCCGGCACACGCAGACCAGCACCAAGAATTTTATCCAGCGTTTCCGGATCAGGACCGGGCTCGTCCATCATACGGGCAAGCACAGAACGGCGGGACATGAGAAATTCGTAGTTTTCTGACACAAGGCTCTCCGGGGGACGGTGATCACGAGGACTGATATCTGCTGATTCCACAACCGATCTTCAAGCCCATTCAGCAAGTCAGCGGAGGAAGCATGCCTCGCCAGACTCCATAAACTCGCGCAGATAGATATCTGAACGCCCCATATCCTGGAAAGCAGCATCAAGAAATGAATGAATTTGTCCGACAATATCGGCCGGGTCAGTCTTCTGTACTGCCTTAACCCGTTCCAGTAATTCACCATGCTCACGGGCATGAGCTTCCATTTCTGGAAAACCGATCTCTGCCATGAATGCCTCTTCATTGGCAAAATGACTCTTCAGCATTTCGCAAATGCCGGACAGTGACAGTTTCAAACTGTCCGGGGTAGCTGAAAGCGTAGTTTTCTTTATCCTGTTTATTTCTGTGAGAATGGCCTGATGCTCTTCATCAATCGATGCAACACCAATGATGAAGCCGGATGGAATTGTATACTTCATATACCTGCCCCTTTGTATGTCTACCATACAATGGTACACCATAGATATGGGATACGTATTTTTACGGATTCATATATCATCCGCAAATCAAGTAAGGTGGGTTCTGGGTACATTTTGATTAGATCGGAATAATTATGAGCATCTCAGGAAGCGAACGGTTTTTCGATAAAGATGACATTATTGTCAGTAAAACAGACCTCAAGGGTAAGCTGACCTATGCAAACGACATTTTCCTGTCGATAGCAGATTACAAGGAAGCTGAAGTCCTCGGACAGCCACACAGTCTGATCCGTAACCCTGATATGCCGCGCGTAATTTTCAAGTTGCTCTGGGACAGGATCAGTTCCGGCAGGGAAATTTTCGCCTATGTCGTAAACCGGACGAAATTCGGAGACTATTACTGGGTTCTGGCCCATGTCACCCCCAGTCGCGACAGCGGGGGAGAGATCAACGGTTATCACTCAAACCGTCGCGTACCCGACCGAAAAATCATTCAGGACACCATCATTCCGATGTATCGGAAGATGCGGGAACTGGAAGATGGCACAGCCAATCGAAAAGACGGGATGACGGCCTCTGACAAACTGCTCAAGGACTTTCTCCTCGAGAAGAACCAAAGCTACGACGAATTTATCGCACGCATTCAGCAAGCAGCTTAAAGAGGATTCAAAATGTATATCGCATCAGGCAAGAACGAAATTGATGAGATCCTCGCGGTTTGCAAAGCCGTAGCAAACGGGGATTTCAACGCCCGCATCACCAGAAGTCAGTCCACCGGCAAGTCCCTCGAACTGGTCAATGCGATCAATCGGCTGATTGACAGAACCGACGCCTTTGTTCGGGAGGCGGCTGCAACAATGGAACATGTTCAGCACAACAAGTATTACCGTCGCATCTCAACGACAGGCATGGTCGGCGACTTTCTGGCAGCGGCTAAAGTCATCAATTCTGCCACCATGAATGTAGAGGAACGCGTACTGAATTTTTCAAAAGTCGTCGGTGGTTTCGAAGTGACCGTTGGTGAAGTTGTCTCAACCATCTCATCTGCGGCTACGGAACTCCGCAGCTCAGCTGAAACCATGAACACAACCGCAGACAGTACCAGCCATCAGGCAACAACCGTCGCCGCCGCAGCTGAGGAAGCTTCCGTCAATGTCCAGACAGTTGCCGCAGCGGCTGAAGAGCTGTCATCTTCCATCACCGAAATCAGCCGTCAGGTGGACAGCTCGGCGTCAATCGCCGAGACCGCAGTCTCAAACGCGGCCAATGCTTCTGATCGAATCAAGCAGACATCAGTCGCCGCCGGTGAAATCAGTGAAGTCCTGACATTGATTGAAGACATCGCCGAGAAGACAAATCTTCTGGCTCTTAACGCCACAATTGAAGCAGCCCGTGCTGGCGAAGCTGGCAAAGGGTTTGCCGTTGTTGCATCAGAGGTGAAGGATCTGGCCAAACAGACAGCGAAAGCTACCGACCAGATTCGCTCCCGCATAGACGCCATGACATCAGCGACCCGGGAGACAGTGACTGCCGTTGATGAAATCAACGAAATCATTGGCAAGATCAAAGAAAACAGCATGGGTATTACTGATGCGATGGCCCAGCAACGTGATGCCACGAATGAAATTGCAGCCAATGTCGAACAGGCATCGGCAGGGACATCAGAGGTTACCAGCAATATTCAGAACGTAACTGCGGCTGCGGTTGAAACCGGCAATGCTGCCGGCGATATCCTCAGCGCATCAACCGAGCTGTCACGGCAAGGGGAAGTCCTTAGAAGCGAGGTTGAAAACTTCCTTGCTGAAGTCCGGAAAATAACCTGACCAGGGTTGCTGCCTGAGCTGCATTTCAGCGAACACGCAGTTATCGCCAAACCGTGATCCGAGTTTAGCAACCTCCGCCCGGATAATGCGTTAGTGTGCTGTCATTATCCTGATCACGGAGCGTTCCCTTGCTGCTCGACCCTCCTGCCTATACTGCGCCCTCAGATTGTCGCGGAGTACCCGTTTCCTGCCAGAGTGCCGCGGCCCTCGACGGCCTTGAAAAGGCGCTGATCTGCGCCCTCTCTTTTCGGGGAGATGCAATCGCAGAGATCGACCATATACTGGAAGCGCATCCCGACTTCATCATGGGCCATCTGTTCAAGGCTGCCTGGCTGACCCAGGCGATGGAGACCCGGATATATGACGATATGCTCGCCGCCTGGAACCGCGCCAGTCAGCTTGCGGGGAATGCCAACGAACGGGAACTTGGGCATCTCACAGCCATCAGACACTGGATTGATGGCGATTTTCACCGGGCCGTACAGGTGTGGGAAGACGTTCTGACCCAGTGGCCACTAGACCTCATGGCCCTGCAACAGGCACATCTCAGTCATGTTCTGCTGGGTGATACGGATGGTCAGCGTGATACCGTCGCCCGTGTTTTCCCGCTCTGGGACGAATCCCTGCCCGGCTATGAGTTCGTGCTCGGATTCTACGCCTTCGGGCTGGAGGAAAACGGCGATTACCACCGGGCAGAGGAACTGGCCCGTCAGGCGCTCGCCATCCGACCGGACAATCCTTATTCAGTTCATGCGGTTGCCCATGTCATGGAAATGCAGGGTCGCCAGCATGGCGGCATCCGCTTCATGGCAGATTACCAGCGTTACTGGGGCAGCTCGAATTTTGCCAACCATCTGTGGTGGCATACATCCCTGTTCCACATTGATATCGGTCAGACTGGCCGCGCCCTGAACATCTATGATGCCCATCTGCGCTCGAAGGAGCATGATGGCGACAAATATGAGGAACTCGATGCCTCTGCCCTGCTCTGGCGGCTGCGGCTGCTCGGTGTTGATACCGGGTCACGCTGGCGGCAACTGGCCGAGAAGTGGGAACCCTCTGCCATCGACACGCTCTACGCCTTCAACGATGTCCATGCAATGATGGCCTTTGTCTCCGACGACCGCACAGACGCACAGCATGCATTGCTGACCGCGAACGAACGTTATCTGGAAAATGCCAGTGACGCGAATGTCGCCATGAGTCGCGAAATCGGCCTGCCTTTCTGCCTCGCCATGCAGGATTTCCATCATGAACGGTATGGTGACTGTGTCGACCGCCTGCTACCGGTCCGCTATCGCACCTGGCGGCTGGGTGGCAGTCGCGCACAGCGCGACATCATCGGCTGGACATTGCTGGAAGCCGCGCTGCGGGCCAGGCGGTTTGAACTGGCGCTGGCACTGGCGAACGAACGCTGCGCCCTGAAACCGGCCAGCCCGCAAAACTGGACCTATATATCACGAGCCTTCGCCGGTCTTGGCAAAACCTGCAAACGTGATCGCGCGCAGGCCCGGGCACAGTCCCTGATGGGAGAATAAGCCCCGGCTCCCCGCACAGAGCAGGTTGTGATCTGAAATGCGTGAACCTATGCTGATGGCTTCATCTATCACGCATTCCGGGCATGACAGACAATCCCTACGCCAGCGACACACTCCGTCATCTTGAGCGGATCAGCCTGCGAAAGCGGAAAAGCCCGATCGTTCTGTTCTTTGGACGGGACGGCGCCTTTTCCGACAATTCCAAATATCTCTATCTCGATGCGGTGGCCGGAAATTACGGCTTCGATCCGCTCTGGGTCACTTCCCGCCCGGCGGTTTCTGACCTGCTCGCAACCCACTCCCTGCCCGTCCTGCTGCTCGACAATCCACCGAAAGACGCCCTGCCTGTTCTGCTCAGGGCCGCCGTTGCCGTATTTTGCATAAACCCCAATGATGCACTGACAGACCCGAATGTCCGGGCATCCCTTGAAGGGGCGTTCCGGTTACAGCTCTGGCATGGCGTATTTGCCGGCCCACAGGACTTGCAGGTCACAGATCTCGCCCCCCTGCTCAACCCCTTGCTGACCTATCAGATTTACGGGGCCAGCAGCATCGATGCCGTTCTGTCCCCCGCTGCCAGCTTCGACGACCGCTTTGCCGAGGCTTTTGGTGTCTCTGAATTGTTGCGGGATGGCTATCCCCGAAACGAAGTACTGTTTCGCGAACCAACAGAGCAAGACCGCCTCGGTGCCTTCAGCCTGCCCCGAGACCAGCAGCCCC
>TARA_R110002110_G_C13467459_1_pt1 | contig 12288 bp, 8 predicted proteins | sample TARA_R110002110 | Tara Oceans TARA_R110002110 (sample SAMEA4397330) | marine metagenome | biome: Polar Biome; feature: [SRF] surface water layer (ENVO:00010504); material: water (ENVO:00002006), including particulate matter (ENVO:01000060) such as... | depth 5 m
CATCAGCCGCATGAGAGTGGCCATGCGCCTCGTCGCTGGTCTGGGCAGTCGCCGCCGGCTCTGTAGATGCTGAGCTCGGCGAAGCATTAGCTGCGGGCGCCTGCTGTCCCGTTGATCCCATTTCAAGATGAGCATGAATGTGATCATCTCGGCTGATCGGATACTCTTCACGCATCGTGGTGTGGAACAGACCATGAGTCTGCATCAGAAACAGCGCGAAGCCAGCGAACATCAGTCCCGCGTTTATGAAGACGCTTGCAGATCCAAAATGCGTTGTGCGTCTGAGCAGGTTCAAAGCGAGCCACATCACAACGAGCGCAGCGATCTGACCGAACTCCACGCCCACATTGAATGACAAAATGTGCATCAGCAGGCCGGAATCTTCTCGTATTGGAAGCTGCTGCAGCCGCGTCGAGAGGCCAAATCCATGGATCAGGCCGAACACCATAACCATCAGCAACAGATTGGGTGATTTTGTGCCGAACACTTTCGGAAAACCATCCAGGTTTTCAAATCCCTTGTAGATCACCGTCAGAGCGATGATCGCATCGATAAAGAAGTAATTAGCCGTGATGCCCAGATATGTAGCAGTAATCAGCGTGATCGTATGGCCGATCGTGAAAGCTGTGACGAAGCGCAGGATTGACGAAAAACTCGTCAGGAAGAACATGACCCCAAACAAGAAGAGCAAATGATCATACCCAGTGATCATGTGCTCGGCGCCCAGGATCAGATATTGAAGATCTCCCCCTTCCAGCATTCTGCGCCGCGCTTCCTCCGAAATACCATGCGCATGGGCGACAGGTGAAAGCAGGACCATAGATGCGGTCAGCGCCGCAACTGCCTTCATTCGCACAAGGAACATCTCAAACTCCAATACTATGGGGATTACATCAGATTTGGCGAATTGCCGGCTTGAGGCAGGGGGTACATCTACCCTCAAGCCGGCAACCGCCCGAGCGCTTAGTCCAGAACCCAGGTTGCGCGGGCGTAGAAGTATCGTCCGAGCAATGAATAGGTCAGGGTATCGGTATTGCCGTCCGACCAAGAACTGACATAAGGGGCTTTCTTGTCGAACAGGTTGTCAACACCCGCGCTCAATTTCAGGCTTTCTGTAAGCTGATAACCACCCTGGATATTGTGATAGAGGACAGCATCAATGTCGGTTCCGACTGATCCGGGCGTACCAAAGTAATCCGTTGCCGAACCAATAAGCTGCGCACTGTAGGTTCCGTTCCAGGGGCCAGAACTGGCCGACCAGGATCCCGTCGCGCGCCATGACGGATAGCCGCCATCACAACAACCAACGCCGCCGTCATACACGAAGGGCGTGTCCCCGTCGAAAGCTGTTACCTCGTATTTCATGAGGTGAGTGGCCTGAACTTCCACCGAGTGCTCTATGTTACCCGTTGCAAAATCATAGGTCGCGCTGATGTCGATACCCTGCATGACTTCATCACCTGTGTTGGAGCTTTGCGCAGACAGGAAATCGATATCTCCGGTCAAGGCATTGCGCGAGTGATGAGTCGGTCCACAGAAGGGATGGGAAAGACCAACGGACGTGTAGCAGGATGCAAGTTTTGTGGAGCCCGACGTCTGGCGGATGGCGTCCTGGATATCGATATCGAAGTAATCGACTGTGATCGAAAGTCCGGGAACGATACTAGGCTGATAAACAGCGCCGATCGTGAATGTTGTCGCGTCCTCCGGTTCCAGGTTCGGATTACCCCCCTGGTCGGTCAGAATGACTGACCCCAGCTGTGTGTAACCAACCGGCACACCTGCAGCCTGGCAATTCTGATAGATGTTGCTGGACGGATCCATCGACGACCAGTTGGAACAGGGGTCGGTTGTCGGAATCTGCCCCTCACTCACGCCGGAGAAAAGCTCTGTGACACTTGGGACCCGGAAGGCTGTCGAATAGGTGCCGCGTAGTTTGAAGTCGCGGACCAAGCTCCAGTTCAGTCCAACCTTATAGTTTTCATCCGAACCGAAGAGATCATAGTCGGAATACCGCACGGCCAGATCAAGATCGACGGCTTGAGCGAGCGGAAGGTCTCTTAGCAATGGCACATTCACCTCTGCGTAGAGCTCCTGGGCCTCGATCGAACCGCTTACCGGATCCTGCGCATTGCCGAGTGCAAAACCCGCGACAAGCAGCGAATCCGGCTCAAGCCAGCCCTTGTCTTCACGATACTCGAACCCCGCAGCGAACCCGACAGGCCCGGCCGGCAGGTCAAACAGCGCGCCAGAGATATTGCCGGTAAGGCTGATCTGCTCATTTCCGCCGGTATCACGCTGGTTGATCAGGATATAGTCGCCTACTGCCGAGGTCAGGTCGCCTTCACCCAGAATATCCGCGCAGGGTATACCGTTTGCCCCACAAAGCGCAGGATCGAGGGTTTCGGCCAGGCGTTGCGTATTAATATTGTTCTGCAGCGCATCGACGGCCGTGTTCCTGCCCCAATTAAAAGACAGGTCATAATTCCAGCTTTCCCACAGATCGCCCTCAATACCAGCGACCAGCCGCCAAGTCGAAACATCCTGCTCGAACTGCCTGGAACCGAATTCGGCCGTACGGCGGCGCAGGAGTATGATGTCTTCGCCGGTGGGGTTTGTCGGATGGGATGCATCGAATGCAATATTGGTCAAAGTTGCCGGTGATCCGGGCTGGTTCGACGTACGCCAGTTGAACAACGCTTCACTGAAGAACCGTATCGAATCCGTGATTTCATAATTACCAATGGCCGCAAAGCTTACGCGCTCGACGGGATTGGAGGCATTGAAGAATGGATTGGAATTGAATCCATGCGCGGCAAGGCTGAAGGGCTCATACGCATCGCCGCCAATGAAATTGATCTGATCGCCATTCGGCAAAACTGCCCGCCCACCGGCCGTGCTCGAACTCCCCGATGTACACTCGAGATCGCCATCTCCATCAAGGTCCGCCAACGCACAGGGCGCCCGCACATCAAGCGGCGCGTCAAGATTGTTCTGGTAGCTCGCATTGAACATCAGGCTGCCGCGGTCATTGACGACACCCCATGTCATGTCGAGGAGATATTCTTCGGCGTCCCCGTGATCGGATATGCCGAATTTCGAATCGAGCCTAAACCCCTCAAATTCATCCTTGGTAATGAGGTTCACGACACCAGATACAGCATCGGCGCCGTACACAGCTGACGCTCCATCCTTCAGGACTTCGACACGCTAGAGGAGCGAGACCGGGATCATGTTAAGATCTACCGAGCTGTTTGCGCCGGAACCGCCTGCCACAACCCGCCGCCCATTAAGCAGCACAAGCGTTCGGTTCGCGCCGAGACCGCGCAGATTGACCTGCGCCGTTCCCCAGCCTCCCGACACCCAGTAAGCGGCATTGGAATTCCCGGCAAAGCCCGCCGAAAACGACTGGGTCTGAAGGAGCTCTTCCACATTTGTTATGCCGGTCGCGTATATCTCTTCATCATCGAGAACAGCGAGCGGGCCCACACTTGTCAGGTCGCTACGCTGAATTCGGCTACCCGTCACCACCACTTTTTCCTGAAGCGCTACATCATCTCCCTGGTCAACCGGGACAAGTTCGGCCTCCTGCGCGGACGCGGCACCTGCGACTATGAACGAGACGCTCAAAGACATTGCTGTCGACACCATGAGCTTGCTCGCAAACCCCCTGGTGTTCTTCGAACCACTAAATTTCATTTCATCACTCCCATGATTGCATCCATTAGCTACCCGAGCAGTTTCGAGCCTAATGACGGTTAGACTAAAGCCGAGGCGCCTCATCGATCTTCGGCGCCATCGCCGGCAATCTGATTAACCTCGAACAAAAAACCGACTGACAATCGGTTTTGTGCATAAATTGCAGGCGCAGGTCGGCCCATGCCCCATCACCCCCGGACTGCTTTGTGCAGCCCACTGATGAAAATATTTGACTCAACTGGCACTCCCCTCGGCTAGCGTGCTGAATTCCGCTGTATTCAGTCTAAAAGCCATCGAAGATCCCGTCCGACAACTTCATTCCAGCACTAACGCGATCTCCGAAATTTGGCGAAGAGCCCCTTTCGAAGAACCACAGTGTTATTGTGAAAAAAACAAGCGTCAAGATTTTTTTGACCGAGTAATTGTTATTATGCATGCACATAACAAATTTTAAGCACCGTCTAAAAAATGCAATAAGCGCCCCGAATGAAATCTTGATGAAGCAAGACAACCTGGATTCAGTGTTTGATGCACGCGCCGGATATCTTGCAAAAAAAGCTGCTCCACGAACGCGTCAACCGAGCGCCAGCCTCAAGACCTACTCGAGACCGTGATGAACCGGTTCGGCGACGATGAATGACACGATGACCGAATAGCAGATCAACCGTTCGATAATCATTGTCCCGCTGTTGCGCCTTGGCGGGGGCGTTTGAACAAGCCAAGCAATCCGACGCTCCAGTGACTGTCCGAGCACAGGGGAAACTGAAAAGGATGCAGCGTCCGACTCGCGCGAATGTCGTTGCAGCCGCAATCGACCGAGCGTCACGAGCGCCTCTGCCACAGCAAAGCTGTCGCCGCACTGGCTGGCGGCGTACCGGTCGCATTCATGCTCTACAGACATCAAAAACTCTTTCGTCAAACCGCGCCGGGCTTCGGGAAAGAAAGGCATGGTCAGCACCTGGAGCGCGAAGAGCGACAGAACGTCGGCGCGCCGCGCGTGCGCCCGCTCATGATCAAGGACGATCCGGACCTGCTCATGAGCAATGCTCTTTAGCAACTCCGCACTTATGATGATCCGCCGCCGAAATATGCCGATGCAAAATGCGGAAATCGCCTCGGACTCAAAAACCGAGGCCCAAAGCCCCCGTTCATACCGGCCAAGGGTTTCCAGATCTCGAAACTCTCTGCCGTGCAAGCGCATGCGGCGCACAAATAGAATGATAATTGGGACGGTGAAAAGCGCAAGCACCGCCAGAAAGCCGAGAAAAGTGAAGCTCGTGAGCCCCAGCCGGTCCGCTTTTCCAGAGGTACTGCAGAATGGAAATTTCGAGAGGGCCTAAAGCAATTTTGCGGGTACGCACCGTCATATGTGAGCGCTTCTGGCCTAGGGGCTGAATTCGATATGGTTTCAGCCTAGAGAAGTCTCGACAAACCCGCAACGGTCACACCTCCGCTCGGTGCCTCATGCCCAGAAAATGCCCGTCTCAAATGCATTTGGCAGTGTTTTGGTCGGTAATGCGCAAAAATCCGCCCAATGCATTCCCGCAGCCAGGATACCGCACCAGAAATCGCTAAAGACGCGAGTACAACTGATACCCCTCGCGATAGAAAAGCTTCATCGTCGTGACGAATTCACCGGCGAGGGACGTGGTTCTGTCGATTGCGAAAAGCGCATCCCCCTCATTGCACTCCAGCGCGCTCGCGACATCCGCACCCGCCGCGACGGCACTGAACGAAACATCGCCGCTGGAAAATGGAACCGTCTGAACCAGCCACTCATTTGCGCTGACTGCGTCTAATGGCGCGTTCCGTATCTGAGGCACAACTTTCATATTGATCCAACGCGCCTCATACGCGAAGGGTCGGCCATCGGCCAGATGCACCGTGTCCAGTTGTAACGCCTTGGCTCCCTTCTCCAGACCAAGACGTGTGCGAATTGACAGGGGCGGCACTTTTTCGACCTTCCGCAGAACTTGGTGCCGGTAGTGTCCACCAAATGCTTCGACCTGCTCACGCACGATCGGTATGTCGAACTTGGCTTGTCGGACAGGCATATTGCAGACACGTGTACCACCTTTTCGCTTGCGAACGACAAGCCCTTCATCTGCAAGTCCCTGCAGCGCACGATTAATCGTTGTGCGTGAACAACCATATTCTTCAGCCAGTGCGACCTCGCCCGGGATAAGTTCCCCGAGCGCCCATCCCCCATTCTGAATCCGTTCGAGTATGGATTGGCGAATGGTTTGGTGCGTCACTTTATTCATATTGTTCCCCTGAGTCGCATATTCAGCTCGGAATATGCCGCACTTATCTCGTGACGATTCTTATGCCGACCGCCTCTGACCATATGCCGCCCCGCCGACCAGACATCGGTTATGATGTCATCCTTGCCTGCAAATATCCATGCATCAAGTACCGCGTCCTCTTGCAAGGCGCCCACGACTGGCGAGTTGCTGTCGAGCGCGATCAGGTCTGCCAAGGCACCAATTTCAATACGGCCCGAATTGCGCCCGAGGGCACGTGCCGAACCGCGTGCCGCGCGCTCATACAGATACCGGCCATTCGACAATGTCTGGTCATCTGTGAGGATCGAACGCCTGCGATCCCGTAGCCTCTGAGAGACCTCAAGCATCCTTAGCTCCTCCGTTAGACCGATCCTGACATTCGAATCCGATCCTATACCGATCATTCCGCCAGCACCAAGAAAGCGCTGCCCATCAAAGATCCCATCCCCGAGATTGGCCTCGGTAATCGGACATATCCCCGCCACCGCCCCAGATCGGGCCAAGCTTATCGTCTCGTCCGGCTCCATCTGTGTAGCATGGATCAGGCACCAGCGCTTATCGACGGGCATATGGTCGAGAAGCCAGCGCACCGGCCGGGAGCCGAGAGCTTCGACGACTTCCTTAACTTCGCCGACCTGTTCTGCGGCATGAATATGGATCGGCCCCTCCGGGCAGAGACTCAGCGCCAGCTCAATACCTTCTGTTGATACGGCCCGCAGCGAATGTGGCGCAACGCCGATATTAAAGTCAGACGGCATATCACCAAGCCTAGACGCGATGCGCTCATATAGCATCGTAAATTGCTCGAGATTGCAGCCGAAGCGGGCTTGCCCGCCCTGCAGGGCCCGCCCATCCAGCCCACCCTGCATATATAGAACAGGGAGATGGGTATAGCCGATGCCGGTTAGCTGCGCGGCCTTGAAATGCCTCAGCGACGTCTCATCGAGCTGGTCATAGGGTTTGCCACCAGGCGCATGATGGAGATAATGAAATTCCGCCTGCGCAGCATATCCCGCCTCCATCATTTCCATCTGGACCTGCGCCGCAATGACTTCGATATCATCTGGAGAAAGTAGCTCCAGGAACCGGTACATGACCTGCCGCCAGGTCCAGAAATCATCAATCGCCGTCGGGCCGCGCTTTTCAGCCAGTCCCGCCATCGCCCTCTGGAAACTGTGACTGTGAACATTGGCCAGAGCGGGCAGAAGCACCCCCACGGAATGGTCGCAATGACCATCGCTTTCCGCAATGCCAACTACGAATCCTTCTGTGTCAATCGTGATCTTTGTATCATGCAACCACCCGCTTGCGGATAGCACTTGTCGAGCACTAATTTCAATCGTCATCTTGTCTTGCATGCCCATTTTATGTGTGTACATATTAATTTGCTGCTGCCATAAGACAAGAGCGATGACACAACAAACCCTCTTTACCGATTGCACTGTTGCAACCCTGAAATCTGGTCAGCCGAATTACGGGCTGATTGAAGATGCCGCGATTCTTCAGCGCGATGGTCTGATCGAATGGTTCGGCCCGTCTGGTGCCGTCCCTCTAAAACGGAGCGAGATGGCTGAGCAGTCTTTGCAGGGCCGACTCGTCACGCCCGCCCTCATCGATTGTCACACACATCTGGTATTTGGCGGTAATCGTTCGAAGGAATTCGAACAGCGTCTTAAGGGTGCGAGCTACGAAGAGATAGCCAAGACAGGTGGCGGCATCAATTCCACCGTCGAGGCAACCCGCGCCGCCTCTTTCGACGCGCTTGTTTCCGCATCACTGCGACGCCTTGATGACCTGATCAGTGATGGGGTTGCGGTCGTGGAAGTGAAGTCCGGATACGGGCTCACCATAGACGACGAGATTCGCATGCTCCAGGTCGCTAGGAAACTGGAAGGATTGCGGCCCGTGAAGATTGTCACGACCTGGCTGGCAGCGCATGCCGTACCACCCGCCTTTAAAGGCCGGGCTGATACCTATATTGACCAGATTGTCATTCCGGGACTGGTGCGCGCAGCAAACAAAGGTCTGGTAGATGCGGTGGATGGTTTCTGCGAGACGATCGCCTTTACATCGGGGCAGATCGAGCGCGTGTTCCAGGCTGCGGGCTCACTGGGTCTTCCCGTCAAGCTGCATGCCGAACAGCTCTCCGACCAGAAGGGCGCCCTCCTCGCCGCCCGCTATTCGGCCCTTTCGGCCGATCACCTGGAATACCTCTCAGCCACAGACGTCGAGGCCTTTGCCGCCGCCGGAACTGTTGCCGTTCTGCTTCCCGGCGCGTTTTACACGCTGAAGGAAACGAAACTGCCGCCAATCGCCGCCTTGCGTCACCATGACGTCGATATCGCCATTGCGACTGACTGCAATCCTGGCAGTTCGCCAATCTCATCGATCCTGACCGCCATGAACATGGCCTGCACCGAGTTTGCGCTGACGCCTGAAGAGGCTTTGGCAGGCACGACACGTTGCGCCGCAAAGGCATTGGGGCTGTCAGGCGAGTACGGCGAGATCACAATCGGTGCCCGTGCGGAGCTCGCCGTTTGGGATGTCGAACACCCCTCCGAACTTTCATATTGGTTGGGCGGCTCTCCCCTTCACAAACGGCTCTCGCACGGGATTGCAGCATGACGACTTCACTCAATCCCGGCTACGTATCGCTCAGCGACCTCGAAGCGATCTATCGTGGCCGCGGCGCGTTCCGGCTCGATGAGACAGCTTACGCGCGTGTCGCGGAATCGGCCGCTACTCTGGCGCGGCGGATTACGGACGGGGATGCGATCTACGGCGTAAATACAGGGTTTGGAAAGCTCGCATCGATCCGCATCAGCGACGACAAACTCACAGCCCTTCAAAAAAACCTTGTGCGCTCGCATTGCGCGGGTGTGGGGCAACCACTCTCTGCGAACGTCGTCCGCCTGATCATGGCGCTTAAATGTGTTTCCCTTGGACGGGGCGCCTCAGGCGTTCGCCCTGAACTCATTCACCTGATCCAGAATATGGCCCGGGCCGATATCCTGCCTGTCATTCCGGCCAAGGGGTCGGTCGGCGCATCGGGTGACCTCGCCCCGCTCGCCCATTTGGCCGCCAGCCTGATCGGCGAAGGGGAAGTCTTCTATCGCGGCGAGCGGATGCCTTCGGCAAAGGCGTTGCAGGCTGAAGGCATCGCGCCCATCGAACTGCAGGCCAAGGAAGGACTGGCCCTCCTGAATGGCACGCAGGTCTCGACCGGGCTCGCGCTCGCAGGATTGTTCGGCGCGTGGCGACTGTCTGTATCCTCACTCACCACGGCGGCGCTGTCCATTGACGCGGCCATGGGGTCGAGCGCGCCGTTCACCGATGAAATTCATCAGCTCCGGGGGCATCGCGGGCAAATCGATAGCGCACGCCGCCTGCGCGAACTGCTTCAGGGGTCGGAGATCCGGGAGAGCCATATGAGCGGCGACGAGCGGGTCCAGGATCCTTACTGCCTGAGGTGTGCGCCCCAGGTTATCGGCGCATGCCTTGACCAACTCCGGCAAGTTGGCGCGACCTTGCAGGTCGAGGCGAACGCTGCGACCGACAACCCACTTGTCCTGTCAAATGGCGAGATCGTCTCCGGCGGTAACTTCCATGCAGAGCCGGTGGCGCTCGCCGCCGATCAGGCCGCCATCGCCATCTCAGAAATCGGCAGCATCGCCCAACGCCGGATCGCCATGCTGGTCGACCCCGCCCTTAGCTTCGGTCTACCGGCCTTTCTCGCGCCAGACCCCGGACTCAAATCAGGCCTCATGATCGCCGAAGTCACGTCTGCTGCCCTCATGAGCGAAAACAAGTCACTCTCCAATCCGCGTTCGGTCGACTCCACGCCAACCTCAGCCAATCAGGAAGATCATGTCTCCATGGCTTGCCATGCGGCACGCCGGCTGCTGGAAATGAACACAAATCTGGCCGGCATTCTCAGCATTGAAGCCATGTGCGGTGCGCAGGGCATTGAGCTGCGCGAACCCCTACAGACCAGCGAACTCCTCTCCAGCGTTATCAGGACCATTCGGAAGCACTGCCCCCCGCTCGACGATGACCGCATGGTCAGCGCAGACATCGAAGCATTGACCGATCTTGTCCACGAGACCGGAGCGCTCTGTGATCTGAACAGCGGCACCTCGGCCATCGGATTGGTCGTATGACGCCGGTCACAATCATTCGCGGCTCGGGACCAGTCATCCTCGGCCAACCCCATTCGGGAACCTACGTGCCGGATGACATTTTCGCTCAGTTGAACGATCTTGGTCAGCAATTGCGCGACACTGACTGGTACATTCCTCGGCTCTATGATGGCCTCCTCGACAATGTCACGATCGTGCGCGCCAATTTCAGTCGCTATGTCATCGATGCCAATCGCGACCCTAAAGGCACGAGCCTCTATCCCGGCCAGAACACAACGGAACTGGTGCCGACCAGCACTTTCGACAACGAGCCCATATGGCGTGCCAACCCGACAGAATCGGACATCACGCATCGCCTCGGATCATACCACCGCGTCTATCACGCAGCCCTGGAAGCGGAGATCGCGCGGGTGAAGGCAGAGCACGGCCTCGCGGTCCTATACGACTGCCACTCCATCCGCTCCGAAATCCCCCACCTGTTCGATAACCAGCTGCCCGACCTCAATATCGGTGACAATGGCGGACAGACCTGCGCTCCCACGATCACGTCTGCGGTCGCCGCCGCATGCGCTCAATCGCCCGCATACAGCCACGTCGTGAACGGCCGCTTCAAGGGCGGCTGGACGACCCGCCACTATGGCCGCCCGGAAGCCGGCGTGCATGCGATCCAGATGGAACTGGCCCAACGCCGCTACCTCACTTCCGAAGTACCGCCATTTGCCTATGCTGACAGCCGCGCGAGCGAACTGCGACAGCTGCTACGCACCATCCTCGCCGCCGTTCAAGACAAGGCGAAATCAATACTCATGACGGAGATCTGACATGGACAAGTCCCTGAAGAACCGACGCGACATTAAGAGCCCGACGGGCCCGGAACTCAATTGCCTGTCATGGAGCACAGAAGCACCCTTCCGTATGCTCCAGAACAATCTCGACCGGGATGTGGCCGAAAATCCTGACGAACTCGTCGTCTATGGTGGTATCGGCCGCGCCGCCAGGACATGGGCCGACTTCGACAAGATCATCGAAACCCTAAAAACCCTGACGGAAGAAGAGACGCTGCTGGTTCAGTCGGGCAAGCCTGTGGGCGTCTTTCGTACACACAAGGACGCCCCTCGCGTCCTGATTGCCAACTCCAATCTCGTGCCGCACTGGGCAACCTGGGATCATTTCAACGAGCTCGATAAGAAAGGCCTGATGATGTACGGCCAGATGACAGCTGGCTCATGGATCTATATCGGCACGCAGGGAATTGTTCAGGGTACTTATGAAACATTCGTGGAGGCCGGGCGCCAGCATTATGACGGCGATCTGAAAGGCAAGTGGATCCTGACCGGCGGCCTCGGCGGCATGGGCGGCGCTCAGCCCCTCGCAGCGGCCATGGCAGGCGCCTGCTGCCTTGCCGTCGAATGCAACCCGGAAAGTATCGATTTCCGCCTGCGTACAAAGTATCTCGATGAAAAAACCGACAGCCTCGATGAGGCCCTTGCCCTCATCGAAACGTGGACCGCAGCCGGCGAGGCAAAATCAGTTGGCCTTTGCGGCAACGCGGCAGACATCTTCCCCGAACTGGTCCGCCGCGGCGTTCGCCCAGATCTGGTGACAGACCAAACCTCCGCTCATGATCCCATGAACGGCTACCTTCCCATGGGCTGGACCATAGCCGAGTGGAAAGAGAAACAGGCCAGCGATCCGAAAGCGGTCGAGCGAGCCGCCTGCGCCTCGATGAAAGTACAGGTCCAGGCCATGCTGGATTTCTGGAATGCGGGCGTTCCGACGCTCGACTATGGCAACAATATCCGGCAGGTGGCGTTTGATGCAGGTCTCAAAAACGCCTTCGATTTCCCGGGCTTCGTTCCTGCCTATATCCGACCGTTGTTCTGCCGAGGCGTGGGTCCTTTTCGCTGGGTTGCGCTCTCGGGCGATCCGGAAGACATCTACAAGACAGACCAGAAGGTCAAGGAACTGCTGCCGGATGATGCCCACTTGCACAGATGGCTCGACATGGCGCGCGACCGGATCGCCTTCCAGGGCCTGCCGGCGCGCATCTGCTGGGTCGGGCTTGGCGACCGCGACCGCCTCGGGCTCGCCTTCAACGAGATGGTCGCCAACGGCGAATTGAGCGCCCCGGTCGTGATCGGCCGCGATCACCTCGACAGCGGATC
>TARA_R110002110_G_scaffold174783_3_pt1 | contig 12288 bp, 15 predicted proteins | sample TARA_R110002110 | Tara Oceans TARA_R110002110 (sample SAMEA4397330) | marine metagenome | biome: Polar Biome; feature: [SRF] surface water layer (ENVO:00010504); material: water (ENVO:00002006), including particulate matter (ENVO:01000060) such as... | depth 5 m
ACCAATATTTACCGGTCCTAAGAATTTATCTTGTTTCATAAAACGTAAAACTGCTTCTATACACTCATCAACATATAAGAAAGATCGAGTCTGTAATCCATCACCCCACACTTCAAGTGTTTCTCCTTCTTGTAGCTCTGCTGCTTTTCTACACATTGCAGCTGGAGCCTTTTCTTTACCACCTTTCCAAGTCCCGAGTGTTCCAAATATATTATGAAATCTTGCAACACGTACATCTAAATTATGATTACGGTTAAAGGCAAAATAAAGCCTCTCACTAAATAGCTTTTCCCAACCATATTCACTGTCTGGATTAGCTGGATAAGCAGAAGATTCTTCACAATTTGGATTATCTGGATCAAGTTGATTATGCTCAGGGTATATACAAGCGCTAGATGAATAAAATAACCTACCTACCTTAGTTTCTACAGCAGCTTCTGCTACATTTAAATTAACCAAAGCAGAATTATGCATAACATTTGCGTCATTATCACCAGTAAAAATATAACCAGCACCTCCCATATCTGCAGCCAACTGATATACTTCATCAAATGCTGTTATCTCAGTAAAGGGTTGTTTATTAAAGTTATATTTCTGAAGTATACCCTCCCCATGTTGCTCTAATCTAAAGCAATTAGATACAATTCGTGGATCTCTTAAATCACCAATTACAAAATCATCCGCGTTAGATGATTCTTGATATTCAGGGTATTTTAAATCAACTCCTCTTACCCAAACCCCCTCTTCTTTTAACTTGTTTACTAAGTGATTACCTATAAAGCCACCGGCTCCTAATACTAAAGCTTTCTTCATGCTAGTATTATAGTAACCTTTTATAGTTAATCAACAATATATTTATCAGATGTATTAGAGCTAGTCCTAATAACTATAAGCTCTGTATCTTTTAAAAATTTAGACTCAGAAACCATATATGGTTCTAGTATAAAAATATCACCATCTTTATATCTTACATCATTTATTTGAACATCCCCCCTAATCACTACATTAATTTCTGTGCTAAGTTTATGGTAATGATTTTGGGTTGGAGCTCCTTTTTTGTACTTATGAAAACCTACTTCAAATCTATCGGTTTTATAAACAGAAGGATCAAAATTGCCAACAATCCACCCGTTTACCATATCTTCTATTTTAGACGCTTTCATTAAATTCTGCTTTTGTGATACGTGGAACATGCCTACCTCCATCAAATGTTGTTTGCTGCCAAATATCAATCATATTACTAAAAGTATCACTTGTAATAACACGAGATGGTACTGAAAAGTAATTAGCACAGTTATGTCTAATAGCATGCTCAGCAGCATATTCATCATAAACTACTGCAGCTCTTATACCTTTATTTTTATTACCGGCAATATTTACCCCTTGACCGGTACGACAAAAAGCTATAATATAATCACTAAAACCTCTATTTACAGCATCAACTGCTTGACTAACATAGTCATTATAATCACAATCCTTATCAACAAATGTACCATAATCAACATACTTTATACCTTTTGATTTTAGTATATCACAAGCTTTGTTTTTTATATCAAATCCGGAATGATCCGCACAAATAGCGATAGGTTTATCACCAAATTTAACTAATGAATGAGTAAGATAAAACTCTAGTTCATCCGGAGTACCCATTAAATGCATCTTATCAACTTCCTTAATATCGATTTTTGATCCATTCTGTATCATTAAATTATAAAGAGGGCAAATATAAAACTCACCACGAGTAGTAATCTCTTCTTGTATCATACGTTCTGCATATTTAACAAATTCCGAACCTTCTTTAAAAGTATAGACCCCCACTGCAGCGTTTTCGCTTATGACTTCTTTTTCTGCTGTAGCTGAAACATAACCATCTTTATTAAGTTTAGCATAACTATATCCGTTATTATTACTCTTAAACGTAAGAATGGTACCATCAACTTCTTGATTTATTTTAGTAGGATCAAAGAAATTTTCAAAATAAACATCTAACGTATATATAAGTAAAGGGTCATTATTATTAATGTAATCCTTTGCTGTTAGGCATGTCTCAACGGAGCCTCTAGTTATATGATCTAGAATTATTAATTTTATATCATCACCGTATTTTTGTTTAAGGATTTTATCTAATGAAAAATCATTCACGTGATCACGTCTTAAGCAAAAAATAAGATTACATTCATCTTTATTTGCAATAGATCTCAAGCTTAAATCTATCATCTGCGTATCACCTACCATAATTAACTGCTTAGGCATTGCATAACCACCATCGATAAATCGCTGACCCCTACCTGCAATTGGAATTAGTATATTCGTTTTCTTACTCATTGTCTTGTAGAATTAAATTATAGGTATGGTCATGAGAAGCTTTCATTATTTTTACAATATCTTTATTTTGAAGATAGTTAACTATAACTGAGGCCGCAAACATGTCACCTGCACCTAATATATTAATATCTTTAAGTATTTTATCAACTGAAGTCTCTATTTTTTCTCCATTTTTACTGTAGTATATACTACCATTACTATGATGGACTATAACGTCTCCTTTAGTAAGATCTTTTAACTGTTGTATAGGTAACCACAAGTCGTCGTCAGCTATAAAAAGCAAATCAATATGTTTTAATATAGACACATCCTGTATACTACTACCTGCGCATATGTCAGCTGATACAAATTTACTTTTTTTGCTTGCTTCAGATAAAAAATCTAAATTAATTAACTGATTTAAATACATTATATGAGACCAATCAGATGTATGTATAAAGGGTACGCGAGATTCACGTGATAAAACTGCTGTTGAAGCACGTCTGCATCTTAATTTATCTACATAAATTAAAGCTTCACCAATTTCAGTTGGCTCTATATTTATATTAAATTTTGAGAGTTTAACTAAAGCTTTCCATACATTACCAATACTACCTAAAGTTTCATATGTCTTATTTCCATCAAAAATACTGTCATGTGTTAAGTGACCATATAATGTAATATTAAAATTTGTCATACTTATCTAAATTTAAGAATTTTGTTAAGTTGTAGCTTTTAATTATATTTCTATCAACGCAAAGATCATAAAATTTATCGATACAATTATCACCACCATTAACATTTAGAGTATTGAGCTCTCCGCAATAACTTTTTATATCCCTCACGGCGTCTAGAGGACAAAAGCTATATTTTACCTTTTTCATTATCTCTAAATCAAAAATATCATCACCAATATAAGCCATATTTTCTAAACTAACATTATATTTATTTTTAAATAAATCTAAAAAAGTACTCTTACATTTACCACTCGCATAAAAAAAATCTATGCTTCTATTCTTTGCTATAGATTCGTTTATATTTCGGTCGCCGGATAAAAATATTACCTTGCAGTTCGAAGCTTTAAATTTTTTAATTGCTGAAAAATCTTTGTCACAAAAAGTTTTATATTTAGCGGTACCTGTATTATCATAGTATTTTTTGCCATCTGTCAATACACCATCAACATCTAATATTAATAATTCTATCATAATTCTAATATGTAATCTGTACAAAGCCCGTAAATATCTGGCAGACTATTTTTAAAAATTGCTTTTCCAGGGTAAGCCAAAATACTACGAGCCGTTAAGCATACATCAGAAGAAATTTTAATATTATTAGAATGGTGCCATATATAACCTTTTGATGTAAATACTGCATCATCTCTATCATGCATAAAGCAATTAAAATTATCTTGACTTAATCTTAAGGAGTCTAAATTTTTACAATGCAACCATAACTGTGAAGAGTACGTTTGTATAAATTTTTCACTTATTTTGTATATGGGTTGATCATGACCTGTAAATAAATTACTACCTATCATCCATATATCGATTTCAACATCAAATCCTTTATTTAAAGTAGATTCAATATATGTAGGACTATTTTCCTCACTCGTATTAGGGCCATATAAATTACCTCTATGTGAAATAAACTTCATATACTACAAGTATATATTAAGGAGTTACTATTCCCACTCTTTATCGTAATAATATTCACCTTGAGGTTCATATAGATCGTATTTGTACCCTGTACTATATTTTTCCCACCACATTTTTATTCGTGGAAATACGCCAAAAATATCATCTCGAATTTCTTCTGATATTTTCATAGCTTCATTACGTCTCGGAGAATGATCTAAAAGAAAATCTCTGTGATTATCTATATGACCATAGACTTCGGGGTTAAATTTTGCAAAATAATGCGCACCAAAATAGCAGGGAATTCTTACATTTTGATTTTCAAAACCTCCTTCAAAGGTAGGTGTAATTGGTTTATGTTTTTCATACATAGGGCAGCTATATAAAGATTTTATATCTTCTGTATATCCCCAAAATATATGATCTTGTGGGTGGTAAGGAAAATGACTACCCATACCGACAGCATATATTTTACCTTTTGGTCCATTACCATCTGAGTAGTTTAGCTTACAATCAAAACCTTTATTATCGGTAAATCTTTTTAGCATATTCATACTGCTTCTCATAACAGTCTGATCGCTTCTAAACTTCATTGTAAATTCAGAAGATACATGACTTAACCCTGCGTTGAGTGACGCCAGTTGAAGGTTTAGATTCATCGGTGGAGTGTACGGTACAGGGGATTTTACAATAATTATATTTGCATCTTCGGATTCTAAAGATTCATTATCCCATGTTGATATAATTACTTTATCTATGAAATCTAAAGTAGTATAACACTTGGCTGTATCATATGTCCCAGGAAAAATTTTACCTTGTATTACTATATCCATATTGGTATTTAAATATTGATTTTTTTATTTTTAAATATTATTTCACCTTCTGGTAATGGACTCGTAGAATATCTACTAAACAAAATAGGTTCGAAATTTTTATCATCTAACAACTGTATTAACTCTTCTAATTCACTTCCCTTTTTATAAAAATTATTTTGCTTATCTAAACCTATCTCTGTTTCAATAAACATAAATTGCTGTAAAAAGTCACCAGCTCCTTCAATACACTCAAGCTCAGATCCTTGTACATCTAATTTAAGATAACCAGGTGTACCTTTTGTATCGTTAATTAATCTACTAATAATTTTATCCAATCTTAACGTTTTAATTTTTTCAATCCCAGAAATTTCTCTTTTTTTGCCTCTATATATACTCTCTTGTAAACTATTACTTGGACTTTTAAGAGAATTACAACCAGGCTCATTTTCTACTATAAAAAAAGGAACTTGTTTTTTATTTTTATTTGATATTGCCCCTTGTATAAAGAAATCATATCTTTTAATATTGGGACATAAAATAGGATCTATACCAACATAAATAAAAGGAGACTTTATATGGTTTTCTTTGTCCCAATTAAAAATATTATATAATAAAACGTCTGCTGCATGAATCCAATCACCATCTCTACTACCTGCATCAATTATAATACTGTTAGCTGGTAGTAGAGAAAATATTTTTGTCTTTAGGGGATCTTTCCATAAATCTTCATCTTTAGAACGAATTTTTTCTAGATCGTATTTCATTACATTTTGCGGAAAGGCATTATCCACGTATCTAAATCAGTTGCAGATTTTGCAAAAGGTTCATCATACTCGAGATTATTTTTTTCCATTATAGGTTTAACCTGATGATCAAATATTTCCATACCCCAATCATGTACTGCAATTTTATCACCTTTTTTAAGTAGTGGGGCATACATATCTAACTCTCTTAATTTATTACCACCGTCACAAAAAATATAAGTTTTAAACTGTTCAATATTTTCTTTAATATGGTTAAAGGTACTTTCAGTAAAAACGTTGTTATAATTAATATTTATATTAGGTGATATCTCAGCTAATTTCTCAAACCAATGCCCTACACCTTCATGTTCACGATTAAACCAAGAATTATCATTAGGATAAAATTCATATGCATCAAAAATAAAAGATTCAGTAATAGCAGCCATATTAGCGAGATATGTACTTAGTGCTCCTTTTTGACTTCCTAACTCAACAACATAATCGAATCTATTTGATTCGATAAAGTACTCTTGCCAGTAAATTGCAGCATAACTTTGCGACATACCTGCTCCCATAAAGCGACGATTAATTATCCTTAAATCATCTATCGTCATTAAATTTTCGGTATGTACGTTTTTATCTATACCAGGAAAGCTACCATGTAGCTTATGAATGTTATCTTTGTTATATTTCATTTATTTATATTCTACGTAAGATTTTTCTTCTACTAAATCAGAACCCATTTTTAGATTAATTCTTTTTTTAATTTTAGATCTTATATCATTAGTAAAGTAGACATCTCTCGCTAAACTAATAAACACTTCATCAAAGCTTTGCTTACTTTCTTTTATTCTTAATTTATCTTCTATATCCCAAAGAGTGGTGTTAATGTCTAAAAGATTATTATAATCTTCTTGCTCTTTAAAATTAGGGAACGATTCTGAAAGTATTAAAAACTCTTTATTAATATTTTTAAGCTTATTAGAATCTTTAATTTTTTTTCTTTTAATTTCTAATATAGAAATTTTATCCAACACCTCACCTACCGAAACTTCAATATTCATAATTATATATATTCTACTATTTTGCTTTTTCTATCTATATATGTACTATAGTGATACCTGCTCTACCAAAATCTGTTTCATTTATTTTATAACTAGGATTTATTTCCATCATAATAGATTTCAATTCTGTATGTATAGAAGAAAAATCTCCCCAATCATCTATAATAATAACATGATTTTCATTATTACTTTTATCTCTAATTATCTCTAATTCTTCTTTTATAGGTCCTTCAGGGCCGTTATGTGCATCTAAAAGGAACATAATAGGTTCTGAGGGGTATGTGTCTATTATTTCTTTTAAATAATCTACCGAATCTCCTAACTTAATATTAATATTTGGTCTTTCAGATTGTAGTACATCATATAAATCTAAAAGACTTTTATCACCGTACCAATTATTATTGTAATATTTTTCAATACTATAAACTTTGTCAAAAGAATCACTTAACAATTTAGTAGTCTCACCTCTAAAAGTTCCTGTTTCTACAGCAATTTTAAGATAAGATAAATCCCTCTTCTCGGCTAATTCAAAAAGAAGACCTATAAACCAATTTGGTGCAAGCTTACACTTTGCTTTATGTCGCTCATCACAAACATCCCATAGTTTACTATGCTGGTAATTAATTATTTTCATATATACTGCCAATTACTTGGATAAATTTCTTTAACGTAATTAAAATCCGTCTTACAGTTCCGGTTATAAACAACCACCTCTTCTTTATTACATAATGCTGCTAAATAGCAGAATGCAGTCTCGACTGTATGGAAACTCTTAGAACGTTCTATAATGCCTAACCAATCAAATATTCTATCAAAATTCATATTTTTTACTTCGATAGTATTAAACTTCTCTTTAAATGTTGGAACAGATTTGGCTTGTAGTAAGTTAGGGTATGTTGCAAAAACTCTATTTACTAGATGATAATCAGAACTACTTTTAGTTAGATTTAATACGTCTTCTAATTTCCTTTCTCTTTGAGAATTTCGTTTTATATTTACATAATCTATCCAGTTTTTGTAGTTTAAATTAATCATAATATACTTGCAATACATAACACCAACACCTTTTATTACTTCATCAGCGCGTTGTAAATTTATCATCATAATATCCTTATCGTATGTCACAGACTTTTGATCAGCTAGATAAAGATCTTTACCCTCAAACTCATCGTTCTCATTTACAAATTCTAACCCTTCTATATCTATATATTCTCCAATATATGAGTAGACATCAGATACGGGCCATACCACCTTTTTGGCTTTTTTTTCATTTAATATCTTAACTGCTATTTTTAGGCAAAATAAAATATCACCTAAACCAGCTGGTTGTTTTATAATACATAAATTTTTCATTATTTAAATAAAAATCTATAATTATTATACATCCAATCTTCTGGAATTCTATATGTTTCAACTAACTTAAAGTTTTTTTCTACTGCTGCTTTCTTAGACTCGAATATAGCATCCCCGTTAACTTTAAGATCTTCTAATACCTCTCCTAACTCTTCTTGACTGTTGAAATATATAATACCTTCTGGATCAAAAAAGTCACTTACAGCATCATCTCCCCAAAATATAGGTATTGTCTTAGTAGCGAAGCAATCAACAATTTTTTCTGTCCAATAACCAGGCTGTCTACAATTTTCTATAGTTATTGAATACATATATTTAGATAGGGAATCTTCTTTATTTTCAACAGGATTATACCCATATCCAAACACTTCTATATCCTTAAACTTATCAATTACTTTATGTCTTAACTGATGACCTTCTGTAAAATTCTTTGATGAAGCAATAATAGAAACTTTATTTTCTTTCTTTAAATCTTCGTAATTATTAATCCAACACCGACCATGTGGATAATAAAGATAGTTTTGACCTTTACTTATAAGATCTTCATCAAAAGTTAAAACATAATCAAACAATTTATTATTGGTCTGTATCCATTCATACATATGTGGGTGTATAGCATTAGGTTCTAGTAACCATGCTACCTTACGTTTTACTCCACTAGCTTTATGAATGTCTTGTAGACACATATCTGTTAAAAAGCATGTATCACTAACCGGGTTATTAGTAAAGTTCCATTTGACATGCTTATTAACTCCTTTATGACAAGAAGATGGCTCACCACCAAAATTTTTATCTCTTATATTTACTTCTACCATGATTTTATATATTTTTTAAGTTCTTTTTGATCCATTTTTTCTACTTTTGAAACTTCCTCCCAGTTACTCTTATAGAATTTATGTTTACTCTTATCATTTAACGCTACCTTATATGTATCTTCATGAGGTAAGTGAAACAAAACATTATCTAAATTTAAATCACCAGCACCTACCGATATAACCTTACATCCTAAAATTCTACAACGTGAAATCATTTCATTATCTTCATATCCCCAACCTATAAAGTTTGGATTAAACCCATTAACTTTATCAATTGTATCGCGTAAAGCTATAACACATCCTCCAACAGCCTCAGTATTACCAATAGTATAATACTTATTATTATATAAAGAAGTTATATTTGTCTTATCAACATTTAAAGTTAAACTATTAAATAAATTTATACCCGTTAAGTGCTGAGTTGCGTTTTTTAAATTATATTCTATATAAATAGCGACACCATTATAACCTATAATTAAAGCATCTTTTACTGACTTTAGAGCCTTAATTGATGTAAGTAAACTATTTATACTTACTAAGCAATCTATATCTAAAAAGCATACTATATCATTTGATGAAGCTTTAAATCCTATATTATAAGCCTCACATTTACGATATACACCATCATTATTAAAGAAGACGTAAGTATCACCTTCTTTTACTAGATGTTCGATTGTTTTTTCTGAATCATCTTCAACAAATATAAATTCACAATTAGGGTATATAACCTTATAGTACTCATATACTATATGTAAATTATCTAGTCTTTCTTCAGTATCCTTTCTGTAATGGACTATAAAGGATATGGCTGGGTTTAATTTTTTAGTCTTAAGAAAATCCTGAACATAGTTAAACGGTCTATTAGGAACATCTACTGGATGCTTTCCATTTTTCTCTATAAAATACTTACTTGCTTTATATATATTAGACTGCCAATCACTAAGAGGTCTTATTGCAGATGATTCTTCTGAACATTTCTGCTCTCGTACAAAATCTAAGCTATTAGCAATATCAGCCCACCACCAATATGGTGTACTATAACCTTTTTTGGCTAACATATATGAATGGTCTACATGCTCAAAAGCATTAGTGTATTGTTCATCATACAGACCAACAGCTTCTAGTGATTCCCTAGTGTAAAAAGTTACAGCTCCGACACAATGCTGATTAAGGGCTAGCTTAACACCACTACCATAATCTATAACTTTTCTCGGTACAGGTGGACCACCACTAATACCTGCTTTATTTGCTGGTCCGTGATACCCAAACATGAAGTGATGTATACCTGTCTGCTTATAGGCTTTTATATACTCAGCGAACAAATTACCCTTAAATATCATATCATCTTCAACAAGAATAATATAATCACAATCTTTATCTAGCAGATTTTGTATAGCAGCGTTTTTTGCTTTACCAACACCGACGCGGCCGTCTGTACGTATGAACTCAGCTCCTCGCCGTTTTTCCGGATATTCTTTTTCACCGTCATCAACCACAACTAATTCATCGTACCACTCATCGCTTAGTGATTCAAAACAAATATTAAACATACTTACCCTATCACATGTAACAATACCAACACCAATTTTGCCCATACATTATATTTTATCCTAAAGTAGGTTAGAATCCACTATCTTTAGTATAAATATATACATGCCGTGTACTAACCGTGATAGTATTGTTTATAATGTAACTGAATTACCAGAGATTTTTTCTATATCAAATGGTGATCTATTATTAATAGAGACAGAAAATGGTACTAATATTTTAGATTTTGAAAATTTTATTATTAGTGTTGATAATACTACATTTGGATCAACCTTATCTACTAATACAACAGATATTGCTGCATTATCAAGTAATTTCGATACCCTTAGTTCGGCTGTAGATACTTCAATTACTGCTCTTAGTTCATCTGTTATAACATCTAGTACAAAAGCTTTAATTACATTATCTGCTTGGGATACTTCAGGTGTACGTATACATCAAAGTAACAATATTGCTTCGGCTGAAATAGATGGTAATGCTATTAGGTTTAATTTCTTATCTAACTTTATAACTAACGATTACCTAGTAATACCGTCCGCCGGCGCCGTAAACTCAGCAGGGGATTTAGCTATGGTTGTATTATCAGACAGAAGTACCAATTTTATTGAACTATCTGTTATAGATGTTGCTACCGGAGATAGGGCAGATTCAGCAGTTAATATTGGATTTAAATTAGAATCATTTTAGTCCAAATTTCTTAAATAATGCCTTCTCCTCTTCTTCAGATTCCTGAGCATTAGTTTGTTGCCTAACTAATTGTTCTAGCTCTTTAAGATTATCTGGATTTAAAACCGAATCTTCTTCACTATGCATACCACCATCTGGTGCAACGTACTCAGCGATAAGGTCAATGCGTTGCTGCATATCATCTGGCAACTTTATAAGACATGGAGTATCGTCTTTTGGAAAAAATACGTCTGAATCTAAATTCTGTTTATATTGCTGATATAGTGACTCAAAAATATTATTTATTTCAATAATATAATCCTTATTTGCATCGCGTTTTCCATCGTCTTCTACTGACATATTCTCATTAAACATACTAATAAAAATAATATCTAACGAGCGCATAGACTCTTTAACTATTTTAATTTGTTTATTAACAAATGCGGTATCGAAACCTTCTATGTCTTTTTCATGAGCCCAAATTGTGTAAGCTAATACATCTAACGTACACCTATCATAAATTATATCATCATCAACCGTGTTACCTAACTGCTGATCTGTTAAAAAATTTAATATTTCAGTTTGTGTTTCTATAGTTGTTTTAGAAGAGTGTTCTAATTGCTTTTCTTCGATGATATCGCGATATGTATCTTCAGGTGTCTTATATGTCGTCCAAGTATGCAAAAAACTTTGTAGTAAAGATGATTTACCAGTATTAGCTGCTCCTGTTAATGATAATCGCATATAATTATTTAACTCTATTTAAAAATTAGCAAGGAAGGAGTGCCATTCTTCTCTATATATTTCAAACTTATAACCATCTAAAGGTTTAAAAGGTTTATATCGTAATTTTAATTTAGTTTCTGATAGTATCTTATTACTCTTCTTAGAGTTTAGTAGCTTATCACATGTTACTAAATTATCCCATGTATCTTTACCGCCCATACTTTTTGGAAATACATGATCAATACTAAGTTCCGTTTTTTGTAATTTTTTACCTGTATATACGCACGTATATTTGTCACGCTCCCATATATTTCTTTTCGTCGGAAATTTTGCTCTTTTATGCATTATGCCTTTATAATCAGAGCAAAGAACTACAGTAGGAATCCGTACAGGGCCACATACAGCATGAATAAAGCTATCATAGGGTCGGATGGGAAGTTCCAGCCACTCATCAATAGACCTAATAACATTCCAATACTCAATACTTTCGAAATTAACAGTACCATTGTCATTTAACTCATAATGTACATCCAAGGCATATTGTGATCCTGTAGCTAAGTTTGAGAAAGTATTCCTATAAGATGATACACTAATAGGGAAGTAATTATTATTAAGAA
>TARA_R110002110_G_scaffold353898_2_pt1 | contig 12288 bp, 5 predicted proteins | sample TARA_R110002110 | Tara Oceans TARA_R110002110 (sample SAMEA4397330) | marine metagenome | biome: Polar Biome; feature: [SRF] surface water layer (ENVO:00010504); material: water (ENVO:00002006), including particulate matter (ENVO:01000060) such as... | depth 5 m
CCTTTTGAAACAAATCTATAAAATCCAACTGCTTCCCAGTTTCTTTATCCACATGTTTGATAATAGCTTTGTCTAAAACATTAGACAGTACACCTAATTGCACAATGTTATATGGATTAGTTTCATCAAACTCTTCTACAGTAACACCTTGCGCGGAAGCGGCTAATCTTTTGGCAAAATAATCTGCTTGAGTTTGCAATGGACCACCTCTACCTATTTGCATTTCTACAGCCATCTCCCCAAAATTTGCAATATTTTCCGCGATATCTACCCAACCTTTGAGGTGCCCTGCCAAACCACTCAACGCCTTCGCATGACCAGGATGCATTTGTTGATATGCGTTGATAAACAAATCAGTTTTTGACATACCTACATCTTTATTGGTCGCGTGTACAGTTAGTCCCTCTTGTGTTATAGGCGTAGGTATATCCATTCCACTACCAACCTCCGTAGCATCAGGATAACGCTCCTTAAAAATATCAAGATGTTCTGGTTTTACGTTTTTGTAAGTACCATCTGCTAATTGGAATTTTATCATTATTATTTATGATATTGTTGTTTATCAATATATATTGTACCGTTCCACATTTTATTCACTAAAAGGTTACTGTTAGATTTTTTCACCAAATAATGTTTTCCAGGTTTTGGTTTTTCACCTTCTTTCAAAGTTATTGGATCATCTGCGCCTCCAGTAGGTTTACCATCTTTATCGGGATCAAAATCAACTGCTGGTAGATCGGGATCAAAATCAACTGCTGGTAGTGTGCCTTTATATATATCAGGATAAAAAGCATCCATTTCCATCCTATCGATCATGTCAGTTCTAGATCTAATAGTTTTTACGTTTTTTTCAAGATTTGGATCATTTTCTGGATTTGAATTATGTTCATATTTACCATCTTCTCGAAGCTCCCAATCAAATCCCCTTAAATCCCTTACATTTTTTGCACTATCATTTATTTTATTAACATAATTATTTGCTCTAACTTTAGAAACCGACCCGTATGAAGTGTCGTGATATGACCCACTTTTCTGTGCATTTAACGCCGCTAATCTTTTTTCTTCTTTTCTTTTTTCATAATCAGCTAATCCAACACCATGAGAAGATTCATTTACATCAGTATAATATTCAGATATTAAATCATTTAATTTTTCAGCGTTAGCATCTTCAAACATCCATTTAGACCCTTGATCTTTAGAAAACGCTATGTAAAATTTATCATTTAATAAACCACTTTCCCACATAGCTTTAAACGATTGGTCACCAGACAAACTTCCATCCGCTAACGTATATTGATCGTCACCTGTTAAATCTTGAGTGGCTAAAACTTGTATACCTTCTGGACCAGTCTCCCATAATTTTGTTTTAATCGTATTTTTAGTAGTATCTCTATAAAATGTATGGCCATTAGCACCGTTTGTAAGTGCCGTTTCGTTAGTAGTAAGTAATAATCCTGTGCCTTTGTTATTTTTTACATTCCATTTACCAGTTATATCTTTATAGTTGTTTTCATCGAAAGCTATATTACCACCGCTCCCTATAATAAACTGACCACCACCAGTAAAAATACCATCGTAAAGATCTGAGTCATAACTATCGCCACTAGCTAGTTGTTTTCCATCTACAGCTTTTACATATTCTTTAGTTTCTGCTGTAAATCCTTTTATTTGGCTATCTAAATTTACAAAAGAATATTCAATAGCCTCCATCTGATCTTTAACATCCCTATCTTTTGTTTTTTCATATACATCTGCGAGTCTAGCGTATTCGTCTTTTTGATCTCTAGCCCAAGTTTTTACAGCTTGTTTATTAACACCATCGTCCATAGCGTGATAACTAGTTATATCAGGTATTTTAGATATCGCCGCGTCTAACTTTGCTTCTCTTATTTTTTTCTCAGCTAATCCAGCGGCATAAGTTGTCATGAATCCTTCGGTAAATGCTTTTGCACCTTCCGCCGCAAACCCGGATTGATATTTTCTAGCTCTAGCTTCACCAGCTATTAAAGCTGTATTTGGACTATATGATGTTCTTCTTGCCATAATTTATATTGTTTTATTTAAAGTATACCGCCAGTTAACATTGAACCAGCAACTTGTCCTATACCACCTGTTAAATTTTGTGTGGCCTGAGCCCTAGCCTCGTCAGCTGCATGTTTTCTTTCTTGTGCCATTCCAAGTAGTGTACCTGTTTTTTGCCATTCTAAACCTCTTGCTGATTCAGCCCCTGATAACCTCAAACGTTCTGCTTGAGCTTCACCACCACGTTCAGCCATTTGTATTCTACCAGCTTGCTGTGCCATTAATCTTTGTTGTGTCGCTTCCTGTTGCCCTATAGAAGCAGATGCCTGCTGTGTTTGCTGCTGAGCTTGGTTTGCCATCGCTTGCGCAAGACCAGCTATACCACTACCTCCAGCGGCACCTTGTAAACCTTGCATTATATTAGCTCTTTGTTGTGCACCTTGTTGCGCTTCAAACTGAGCTTGTTTTTGATTTATTGTAACATCTTCAAATGTGTTTTCAAGATTAGCATATTGATTCTTCACACCAGCGTATATATTACTAGTGTCTAAGTTTTGATATGCTTTCCTCATTTTATCATATTCGGTTATAGCGTCTCTTTGTTCTTTTTTTCTTCTTCCGCTACCAATTAAACCAGCTGCTATATTACCTAAACCACCGATCATACCCATTTTACCAACGTCACTAATTTCACCTAATTTTCCACCAAGACCACCAAAAGCATCTCCAACATTCATACCGGCTCGTTCGATCCAACTTACATCTCCACCAGCTGTTCCAAGTGTTGGACCAGGATTATATCTTGGTGTTTGAAACATCCCAGTGGTATTTCTTGAATCAACTTCTAATAGTTGTGCTCCAATACTTGGTAGAGTTGTTGTTCCGTTACTCATATTATTTGTTTTTATTTATTTATAATTACAGTTTTTACTGTTTTTTTACTTTACGAAGTGCTCAAGAATTTTTCAACATCAAAATACAATGTAAAACTAGTATCATCTACATTCAAAATTTCTATATTACCTGTTATTGTTGCTACTCTACTAGTACCTCCCACTGTTAACGTAATTCCACTTTCCAACGATTGTACAGCGTTCATAATCCAATCACCAGCACCATCTAAACCGCCACCAGTTGTTAGCGTTGGATCTGTTACAGAAGAATCTATTCCAATACCACTAACTGTTGAAACATTATTTATAACACCCTCTCTATCCGCCACAGCAATAGTTGCGTGAGCACTTGTTGCTTCGGTTGTAGTTGTTGTAGGTGCTGTTAACTCCACTTTTAAGTCAGTTAATTTTATTTCAGCATTATGTATTGTTTTTATAGCCTCAGTACCATAAGCATAAAACAACTTCGCATTAGTGTCATCTACATCATTTATAATTTGACTGCTAAAAGTTATATTACCAAGTTGTTTTGTTATCAGTCCGTTTACAACGGTTGGCTTATAGCCCAAAGGATCTAACGCTGGAACGCTGATATTTGTAACTGTGTTTTCTGTTTCAATAAGATCACCATCTTCACTGTAAACTTGGGTTGTATATGTTGAAGTGTCTTTATAGGACGCAATAGTTGTTCTATCAACTGCAGGCCAATCAGAATCAACATATATCATACCGCTAGCTAACTTATGTAAACTACTTGCAGCAGCTACATTGTATCTATAGTAATAAGGTGGGGTAAAAGTTAACGTAACTCCATCACTAATTGAAACAGCTGCTGAAACAGAGAATTCTTTTACGTTATCTCCATCTGGATTTAATGCTACTACTGTGATAATAGTAGAACTAGATATACCAGTTCCAGTAACTCTATCACCTACTTTCATTTTAGTTGCAACATTAGTATCCATAACTACCTTAGTTACGCTAGAAACAGCACCATCTACAGTGTCGGTATTACGAGCTGTTCCAGCCCATATATTTTCACCATCTATTTTCACGGCATCTCCAAAAATAGCAGTTGTATAAGCGGTTAAATCACTTACTGTTGGTTGTCTATTTATTTTAACAGCTTTTGCTGCCGCAACTGTAACACCAATTGAAAACGCTTGTTTACTAATATTGTTACCTCTACCTGCTATAATAGTATCTGTAGAAACAACCATACTAGTAAAATCAGTGGTGGCTCTATTAGTTTGCGGCGCTATAGCGCTTAATGTAACTGTAACATCTGTATATTGATATATTACTTTTTGTAGTAAACTAGAACCAGAACCTGTTGAGGAATTTATATCTAAACTACCATCACCAAACCTTACCTCAGAATACTTTGCGTGAACAGTATCGTTAGCTAGACTGGCCCAAAGATAAATATCATATTGATCATTATCTGTAACCTTTGGAAAACTTATAGATCCACTATAAACACCGTTAACTAGTTTTTTATTTTTTAATGTATGTTTCGTGGCTGCGAAAAGTTTAGTAGTAAAATTGTAATAATGTCCATCTTCATTTTTAATTTCTAAGGAAAATATAGCACCGTTATCACCAGCTACTTGGAATTGCCTTGTAGCTCCCGCCGCCGCTGCATTACTTAAATCTATATTAAAACTTTGAATTACTTTTGTCATGTTATAATTTATTTACTGCTTTCTGTTATTTCAGACCCCACGGAGAATAGTTCTGCTTTTTCTTTAGAATTATTTACGAATTTAACATCTGCATAATATCCTGATAAACTAGTCGTATTCGCTTTCTTATCTTTTGCAAACATGATATAACTAGCATCCACTGGGGTAGATATATTAGAATCAACTGTAAGTGTAAACCCAATTGGTAAAAGTTCAGCTATAGCGGTTAACACGCCAAATTCTTGTACATTACTTAAATCTCCAACATCGTAAGTATTAACCGCTGTTGGATTAGTTGTTGGCACGTGGTATATAGTATCTCCAACCTGTAAAGATGTATTTAACGAATCTAATGGAAAATTAAAAGTAATTATATGAATTGGCATGTTTTAATTTTTTTAGTTAGTTACTGATTCTACACAAATATAACCTATTTTTACTTGTGAATTGTCATAAGTGTCAAGCATTACAGATAAAACTTCCGTGTCCCACGGCGCATTACCTATAGCTGTACCGGTATAAGTATACGTTCCAGGTATCATTGGTATAATCGTTTGTATACTAAACAAATCATTATAAGTAATAAAAGGTGGTGGTGGAGTCATGTTTGTAAATAATAATCCATTCGTCCCAGAATTAGTAGCGCTAGTATTACCTAAATATAGTACGCTAAGGGGAGAACCACCAGTTCCAAATGTAACTTTTTCTATTTCTATAGTTACTTTGTAATTTTGTCCATATGTTAGGTTTGGCATTCTTTGATAAACACCAACTTGCTCTGCTGTAGCGCTTACAATTGTATTTGAACCTTCTAAAACTAAACTATCGTTTACATCTATATATGGTGGTATAGAATTACCAGCCCCTCCATTAAAGAAATTATGTGATTTCCAACCGGTTGTTACAGGTAGTTCGTTTTCCATTGCGGAACCTAAATCTTCTCCAGGAGAGTTTAACAATATAGCGCTAGAAAAATCAGCATTAGACACCGTGTTACAAGATGGGTATACTATTGGATAAACACAACTTCCATCATCACATCCAGCATTAGGATCATAGTTGGTAGCCGATGGATCCGTACAACCATCAACGCAACAAGATCCGTCGTCAACAGTAGCACTAGGATTGTAAGTAGACGAAGAAGGATCCATGCAGCCAACAGTAACATTTTGAGTTAACGTTGTTGTGCAAGGTGGAATAGCTCCGCCCTGTCCAGTTGTAATAAATACATATGTTACTTCCGCCTCCCACGTTCCTGATTGCCCTAGTAGAGCAGCGTTATCAATAAAAGGCAGAACTTGCGGATTAGTTGTAAGAGATATAGGCACATTGTTTAAATGCCACGTTGTACCATTTGTGTCTATATAATGCGAGCCATCTGGTCGAGTAATAGTGACTACAGCTGCGACGCTTAACAATGCGGCGGTTCCGTATCCAGGACATGACGAACCAGGTCCAAGTGTAAGTTGTAACCTACCGTTACCCGCGTCTACATAAATATCAAAACTAGCATTACAGCAACCAAACGCGCAGCTTCCATCATCAACAGTGGCGTTAGGATTATAATTTATAGCTAATGGATTTGTACATCCAGAAATTACTGCTGGTGGAGTATTTGGAGAAGGAAGAGCTTGGTAAACACAACTACCATCATCTATAGTAGCATTTGGATTGTAATTTGTTGCTGTTGAATCTATACAACCAGGTATATGAGGAATACAACTTCCATCATTACAAGTAGCTAAAGGATTGTAATTTTGAGCATCTGGATCCATACAACCATCAACACAAGGAGTACATCCTGGACAATCTGTACTGTATGCATACCCGATACCCTGAACAGCAAAACTATCTGTATCATAGTTAGAATCTACAAAACCGTTGAAATTAGTGGTTATAGATTCTCCATGCAAATAATTAAACCATTTCCCTTCTTTTTCTATAAATTCATCTAAACTTCCATTCTCTAAGTCTGTAACAAAACTATCTACATACCAACCATCTTTTGCTGTTAAATTGTAATATTCATTCTCCAGCATAATTCCGCTATCTGCGTTATAAAGTGTTAGTGGAGTAATTTGTGATTGACTACCTTCATAACCTAATGTGTGGAAAGATTTTACACTTCCAGGAGATTCGTTTAATATTACATTTAGACTTGAGTCTGTGTAATAACTATAAAAAGTATTTCTATCTACACTTTCATCGTAATGTTTGTAAAGTATACCTTGAAATATTGTAAAATAATTATTAGCACAACTAATAGCATTTTCCGGGATAAATGATTTAAAACTCACCCAACCCCTAACATCTTCTTTAAAGGATACTGTTTTTTGAACTGGATAACCAAGAGTTATATTGTATTCATCATTTCTATCGTCATAACTACCAACAAGTTTATCACTTAGTTTTAAATTATCTCTAAACCAGTCTTTCATACCGTGATTAGATATCGGTGTCAAACCATCTTTAGACAATCTCATCACAGCACCTCTTTGTTTATCTGTGAAATATACTCTATAATTTTCTGACGCAAAAGATTCTGGATTTTTAGATATGCCAAATTCACCACTAAAAGGAACTACTTGCCCTAACACACGGTTTGTAGTTGTCAACTGTGAGTTTCCATCTGCTTCATAAACAGCGTCTTTATTTGCTAAAATTCTTAACGTTTTATCTTCACAAAGAGTTATTAAATCTGTATCCCTTGCGTGTAACTTTTGAATACTTCCGTATATAGGGTTTATGTCTTTTGTAATTTTTTCAGCTTGTATAAATTGATTTAAATTGTTAACTCCACTAATAGAGTTATATAAACCAGAATATATTAAACCGTATTTTCTATGTTCTCTTTCATACTTTCCCTCTTCTAGTGTGGTAGAAGCTTTTACGCCATTAAGTATATATGATAGGTTAAAACTATCTCTAATTCTATTTGATTCTACACCGTTTCCAAACGAATAACAGTTATGCCAATTCGTAGTGTATTTGTTGTTATACAGGAATGGGTCTATTAAAATACTATTATACAATTGCCCACCCCCACCAACACTATCACCAAAACCTACTATAGTAACATTAAACGATGTACCGTCAAGTCTTGTGATTTCTAGAATATCACCCACATCCACGTGTCCACCAGCACTCGATATGTTTAAAGTTTGACCAGGAGATAAACCTGTAAATTGATTAGATAATACTATTTCATTATCATTAAGTAACGTTCCACTTTCTATTATTTCTGTAGAAGCACTTAACGGAACACCTGGATTTGAAGCATTTTGCGATATATGGTTTATAGTAGATCCAACTGGTAGAATTAATTTTATACTATCACTATCTAACGTAATAGGAATATAACCACTCATCTCATAGTATATATTTAAATCAGTTATTTCTTTAGGCTCTGTTTCAAATACCGCTGAATCTTGAGTTAATTCACCTTTAAGTTCACTTGTTTGTATCATTTCAAGTTCATACCCAACAGCAGCTACTAGAGGTTCGTTTCCATTACCTGACATCCTAGAGTACGCTTCTGCTGAAGCAGGCGTAAAACCGTTCATAGCAGGTTGTACAAACGTGTAATTACCAGCGGCAAGAGTTCCAAGATGCCCACCATTTGTAGCACTAAGAGCAGTTTTCCAACCAGTAAGGCGTATGGTAAATGCACCCGTATTTCCTGATATTTCTGTAACAACAAGTATTTCAGTTAACACCTGTGCACCGCTGGTATTGACGTATTTTTGAAGAGCCATACCAACACGTATATCTTTAATGCTTCCAGAAATAGTATTCAAATTTGTGATGTAACAATTATAGGGATTACCACCAGCAGTTATTATTGGTATAGAGGTCACAGCAACTATAATTTCTTCTCCGTCTTGCATTTTACCATCACTATGAGCTTTTGTAGGATCCCACTTAAATTCTGGCTCTACAGTTGTCACATAAGATTTAACAAAATTATCACGACTTTTATAAGGTTCACCTTTATCATAATATTTTTCATTATTAATACTAAGAGTAATTGCTAACGCGCTATTATCATTTTCATATCTATGATCTATAGTATGTTTTACTTTTTGTTTATATTCAACTCCAGATTTTACTCTATAAACATTTTCAGTATTTGGATCGTCTTTCCATCGTACTAAAGTTGATGGAGATATATTTTCTACAAAACCTTCTTGATCTTTGTGATTTTGATTACCGCTAGCAGATCCTATATCAAAGAATGTATTTTGACCACTTGAAAGATCCCATTTTTCATACTCCCATATAGTTGTTGGGAAACTAGTACTTCCTCCAGTCTCTTCTGTGTTATGATCCCATTTGCCTTGTATTCCACCAAAAGATAAATCCATTTTAGACCACTCATTAGCTGAGTCGTGTTGCATTCCTATACTCGCTTCTTTATTTGAGTATGGATCATTAGCTACTTTTAAATCACTATTATTAACACCATAATCTTGGTCACCACCATGTTCAACCGGTTTCATATTACCCCAACTAGTGTTACCAATATCATCCCAATTTGTTAATGCTCCCCCTAATTTATTTGTAGGCGCTTTTCCTTGACTTCCACTATTATCAATAAACCAATAATCATTCCACTTATCTTTTGCTGTACTATCCCAAGGTCCATTTGAATTATTAAAAAAGTAAAAATAATTTGCACGGTAATCGCTATAGTTTCCATTCCAAGAACTAGAACTTATCGCTAAACTTCTCCACGCACCAGTTTCAGTATCACTATTAAAATCATCATTTGATAATACTGAGTCCATATAATATATCTTTCTAGACGCTACCGCGTCATATTCTTGAGCGGTATCGCCGGGAGAATTTATAACTCTTTGTTTAAACACGTTATCATTAAATATTTTAACAAAAAATCTACCATCAAATTCTGGTTTATTTTCAACAAGATATTTATAGAATCTAACTTGAGCATCAAAAGCTATATGTGTACCGCTTGCATCACCTGTGTTCGTTATAAAATCAACATCATCTTTAAATTTACCATCTATATTAACAATATATTCACTAGTATTAGTAGGAACATCTTTCTCTATGTTACTAACTTTATATCTTTTTGATATTTTATTTTTATTAGCAATTAAAAACTCTACATACAACTCGCCTTCAACCTCATCTAGATTACCACCAGAATTACCATCAAAAGGATCGTAACTCATTTTAAACGCTTTACCACCTGTTTTAGGTTGCACGTTTATATCATAAGCATTACCAAAAATATCACCAACATTACCAGTAGCCGCATCTTCGTTTGTTTCTTCTACAATGAGTGACCTAGTTGTTTTTACGTAATCAGGAGCTTCATTTTCAATAGCTAGTATGTTATATCTAGCTTGATCTTCTATTAGATCATTTGAATCTCTACCTTTTTTAAGAATTAAAAATGTATCAATATCAACCTTGTTTCTATCTGTAGAGGCAAACGTAAGCCAAATATTACCATCAGCCGCATCGTACCATCTACCCATCGCTAAATTATAATATTCTCCAGAAGTTTCTTTTATAAAGAACTTAAAATATTTCATTTCTGTAGGAAATTCCGTTCCATCTAAACTAACCTCGACTCTATTAGCAGTGTTTGAATAACTCTTATCAACTTTAAACGTTCCTGTGTTACTAGATAAAACAGGAGTTTCTCTACCATGTTCATCAACAAATACTACTCCCAATTGATACTCTCTTAGTGATTTTATAGATTTTACAGGATCAGATGGAAATGATTCAATAGAAGTTATTTCTGGTTCTACAAATATTGGGGAGTAATTATCGTGATTATCAGTGTTTAAATCATAATTTTGTTCATAATTACCATATATAACTCTATTACCAATAATATCCTGTGACAGAGCTTTTATAGGGACATTGTCCCAAGGTCTTAGTAGTTGGTTAGAAGGTAAAGTTGAACTTTGGATAGTGTCAGATTTAACTTCATATTCGTTGTTTAACCAGTAGTTGTCTACACTTGTTGGTTTAATAGTATCTATTAAATATACATTTGGCGAAGATTCTTCTTTATATAGCAAATCTATTGCCACAACGTCTTTGGGTATATCGTTAGTTATAAAATTCTTAATTTTTAAAGATACTAATCTATTAGTCATACCCAAATTATAACCTTTTGTTAAATGATAATCGTAACTACCAGGTTCAAAGGCAACTGATGTAAAGGGAGAATATGTAGAGTATTCTCCATCTTCATATCTATATCTATAAGCGAATCTTGGAAATTTAAATTCAAACAATTTCTCTGTTTCGTCAAAAAGATCAATAACATATTTTAGTTCAGTCTCACCAGCGGGTACTATTGGTGGAAAACCGATTATTGAAGTTATTTCTATACGAAATCTTTGGTAAGGAGATGTTGCTGCGTAAACTTCTTTAATAACACCTTTGATGACGTAGTTTATTAAAGGAACTCCAGGTTGAGAACCGTTGTCATATTCTTTTAAAACAACTTTGCTACCAACAACCCATTCTAGTGTTGGATTAATATTCCCTTGAATATCTTCAGGAACTTTTATTCTAAACCAATCGCCAATAGATAATCCAGAAAAATCGTGTATAATACCTATAGAAGAACCCCAAAGATCACCTTGAAATATTGCCGAACTAACAGGTGTGTCAATAATCCTTATTACACCCGCGTATGTTAAATCAAGATCTCTTCCAGTATTATATTCTATTGTTGGAGCTAGTTTTGGAGATTTTCTAATAACAGTAATATGACTTTCTTCTAATAATATATCATCAGCTAAGGTCGTGTTATTTTCGGGAGCTATAAGTCTAGTGCTAGTTGTAGTATACTGAGTTCCATCTATACTTCGTTGTATATTTATCTTTTTAGGTTCGTGGTTATTATCAGTCCACAGTAAGAAATCATCTATAATATTAATACCTGTTATGGTGTTTAACGGATTAAAGTATAAAACTCTATCTTTTGAAAACACAAACCATTCTATGTTAAAAAATATATTAGCTATATCCTCGGATAACACAACATTAGTCCCAACAATATCTATTACTGTAGCAGAGTATATAACGGTACCTTGAGCATCATAACCTTCTAGTATCATGCCTTTAACAATACCAGAAGAATCTATTATTGTGTTTAATATGGATGGTTGGGAGGGATTTGGGGAGGCAGAAAATCCAGTTGATAGTGGTATAGATATACTATAAATATCTATTACAACTGGGGTTACAATATTATTAGTATTATCATACTCTAATATCATATCTTTTCTATCTACTCGTACTCTACGCAACGGATCAGAGTCGAGCAATTGCATAATGTTGAATTCAATACTACCCCAATTTGTACCAGCTAACATCCAATACAATTTGTCATTTTTCTCATCAGCAATACTGCCAACGCAAGTAATAGTGAGATTCGCGAGAAACTCTTGTTCAGGAACTTTAGAATTACCTAATATGTTTTGCACGGTACCAACATCAGCGCCTTCCGAAGTTGACACTTGCACGTTCATAGCATCTCTATATTCTCCATTTGGAATAATTCTCTCGTCGAGATCCTTATTCATTTTACCACCGGTAAAAGTATGCTTAATCTCTGGCATGTACTAGTGTTTTATGTGTTTAGACTTACCTCGTAATGTTTGAGTTAATTCTTCTAATTTAATATTTGATAA
>TARA_R110002110_G_scaffold137735_2_pt1 | contig 12281 bp, 16 predicted proteins | sample TARA_R110002110 | Tara Oceans TARA_R110002110 (sample SAMEA4397330) | marine metagenome | biome: Polar Biome; feature: [SRF] surface water layer (ENVO:00010504); material: water (ENVO:00002006), including particulate matter (ENVO:01000060) such as... | depth 5 m
GTACACGAGGTTACCTGCCGACACTGGCAAACAAACAAGGCATAGCGCCGCGCTCAACACATACTTTCTCATGAACACCCCCCAAACGAGATACTGCCCTATGGTATAGTATATGTGTTCCCGCTTCAGGAGCCACTAATTGATCACTTACAGCCGTAACGGTTCCCGACTCCGGAACCGATAGTGCTTGTTGGGCCGATTGCAGAAGCAGATTGGTTCCCAGTGCCGGAACCAGCAGTTCCCGAAGTCGGAACCGTGTTCTGTTTTTCCGTCCAGTTTCGATACCACCCTTTCGCAGGCTGGCCCTCGCAGGCTTCCGTTGTCAGTTCCCATTCGGATGCACGGCCTTCACCAGCGGCCACTTTCCAGTTAAAGCTCCCTTTCAATCGGGCAATCAGAAACCCCTTCTCCTGAAGTTCGAGAAAGGTTTTCTGTACCTTGCCATTGCCAATCCGTAACGCTGCCCGAGCCTGTCGATGGCTCAGGGCTATCTGGCCGTTGTTAGCCCCATTGTGACGCGCCCAGACTTCAATCAGCAGGGCCTTTGCTTCACAACTCAGGCTCCTCCATGCCTCGCTGTTTGTGACGCCCCGGTGAAGCAGAATAAACGGCTCGTGCTTTGTGCGTCCTTTCCGGTTCACTTTACCCAAGAGAGACCTCCACCGATTGCCGTGGGACGGGAGGACGCAAGAAGGCCCCAATCCGGGGCCTCCTCGGTATTGTTGAATATCGCCCTCATCATGCGGCTACGCTGTCCATAGACACGGCCTCAACTGCCGACCGGAGCACATACCGTGCATGGTTGCCCGGGAACGCCCCACCATGAACCTCGTGGATTGTTTCGATATCAAGCCCGTGCTCATGCCTCAGACGATGCACATAGGCGCTCCAGCGGGGTCCGGGATGTGTAATCGGTGTACATCCTTTTTCCCCCGCCTTGATCAACTCAGCGAGCGCCCATGCGTTACGGCCATAAAGCACAAGCATTCGAGTTTGCGCCTCACTTGCTCTTATACGGAAGGCCCCTTTCATATCTGGCCCTCCCTAGTCGGCAGACGCATTTCCTGCGCGTAAATCTCGGCTTGATCCACCGGGATGCGATAACGCCGCGCCAGTAAACTTACGCGCCAGGATGGCTTGCATCGATGCCGTCTGGTCGCAACGGAAGGCGTGAAATCAAATGAGAGTTGGTATAAGGTCATCTTGTGAACTCCTGACTTTCATAGAGCGGGTGGAACACATAGCCCCGGTCGCGGTTGCCGCCGCGCCGGGGTATTCGTTTGTCTGGCATTTCAGGCTGCCTCGGATGAATTGTCCGATGTTGAATAGTGCTTGCGAGCAGATACAGGTCATGCAAATGAACCGATCTCGCATCAAACGGCATTTGGGTCTATTTGACCGCTTGTGTGGATTTTGACTGTCCATCACACCCAGCCCAGAATGACGCCATATCTGCACCGTTTGTATCAAAACGCACAAGACATCCGCCAAACGTCCATTGGTGTATTGATAGTGGGTTTTAATCTTGTGGGTGAAAACGCGCTTTGCCATCAGCTGTGAACACTCTTGCCGGGGTCAACGCGGCTGGCCTCTGCCCAAGCATTCAGGTCAGCGCCGCGATAGATGATCTTGCGGCCAAGCCGGTAAAAAGCGGGTCCCATCCCTTTGTGCCGCCATTGTGCCAGTTTTTCGCGGTCGCCAATGAGATTGAGCTCTTCGTCGCCAAGGACGTAGTTACGGTGTTCTTCGAATAGGTTGGACATCTGTCATCGCTTTCGGGTGTGAAATGATGACACTGAATAAAAGCTGGAAATGTTGGGTTCAAATGTTGAAAATGATAAAAACGCGAAACCAATTTTCAACGTGTTCTTAGTTGGATTTCATCGCAGCTTTTATCGTCTGCGCAGAGACCGGACTCCCAAATTCCTTGGAGACGGCAACCTCCACTTGGTCCCAAGTCAACGACCCGTGTCCTTTAGGGAACAGGCTCATGTACACTGAGTAAGCCGCTTCCCGCTTTCTTGGACGACCGCTGCGCGGGCCTTTAGATTCTTCACCTAACTCCAGCATTCTGTCGTGTTCTTTGATCTTCCGTTCTCCAATAGACCGGCAGAATGCATCCCAGCCTTGCTCAGCTAGTGGAGTTGGGACCGAAAGAAAACGGCCCTCAAATGGCGCTAGAATATCCGCATACCTGTCGACGTCTTGAAAAGTCTGACGCTGCGCATCCTCCCTCTTGAAGTCGCTGAATACGCGGTACAGGTTAAAATTGATACGGTATGTTCGATCTTCAACGAAGAGGAGCGGGCGCGTCATCCCGAGCTTCCGGACCTCAGTGGCGAAAATTTTTGCACATAATTCATTACCTTCGTCTGAGCAAAGATCTACTGCAGAGTTAAATTCATCAATCACACTCGCCTGAAGGGGTTCGCAAAAATTGAATGTTGTTCTCAGCTCACTATCCACATGTGGTGTGGGTTCATTCTCGTGCGAGAGTACACCTTCGCTAAGATCAATGAAATAATGCCCGAACCGCACGAGCCCTGGATCAATGCGGACAGGGGCATTTACACCATCGGTTAGGTACAGGTCACTGCCACAAAATTCGAATAGCCAAGCTGTGGAAATATCATCGGCGCGATTAATGCAGAGTGACATTAAGGTATTTTTTGTTCCCTCAAGATATGACCTCGCTCCATCGGTTAGCTCAGAATAATTTTGTTCGTACATTAAGCTAAGCGGGACGTACCCTTCATTGGCAATCATTTGATCATCACTACTTTGCTACTCAGGCCTGCAACGAAATCCGACCATCGCTGCATAAGTACTCTCCGCCTGTCCAATAGATCAGATCGAGCATATGCGCGTTCAACGCCTGATCCTACCTTATGTGCGAGACTCATCTCTGCAATCTCACGTGGCGCGTTCGCTACCTCCGCTGCCCAGTCCCTAAAAGTAGACCTAAAACCATGCACAGTGACAGCTTCAACTTCCATCCGACGCAGTAGCATCAGCATCGCCATATTCGACAAAGGTCGATTGCGCCTTTGACCTTCAAAAACGTAATTGGACTGCATCGCTTGCAGTGGTTCAATAATCGTCATCATTTCATCCGTCAGGGGAACTCGGTGCAACTCTCCTGTTTTCATCCGTTCGGCAGGGCAGGTCCAGAGCCGCGCCTCGAAATCGATCTCATCCCATTGCATTCCCAAAACTTCGCCAGTCCTTGATCCGGACAAACAAGTGAACATCAACGCTTTGGCGGTCATTGCTTCACGGTTTTTAAGTTCAGAGTAAAAGGCAGGCACGTCGTGCCAATGCATAGCGTTGTGATGCTTTGGCTTGGCTTTGACCTTCGGCAGCACCTGACTGTCCTTGATAGCGTTGACAGGATTTTCGTTCGACCGAAAGCCCCTGGACTTGGCGACATCCAACACAGTCTTTATTCGCTGCGCCACTCGCCGAGCGGTTTCATGCTTGTCCGTCCAAATTGGAGACAGGCACATCAGCACTTCTGGCTGGCCAATGCTATCAACAGGCATTCGCCCAATCTTGGGGAAAGCATAGTCTCGCAAAGTGTTGATCCATTGCGCTCCGTGCTTTGCGTTTTTCCACGTTGGCATCCGCTCAATATGAACCTGCCCCGCGATTTCCTCGAAACTGGGTATCTCGCGACTGGCGTTAAATCGCGGGTTCAAGCCTTGCTTGGCCATCCGCCGATATTCCAGCGCGCGTTCTCGTGCTTGGTTGAGGGTCACTATATCCGCCCCACCCAAACCGAAGTCAGTGCGGAGCGGCGCGCCTTTTATATTGCGCTGCCCTTTAACCACCACACGCACGATCCAGCGCCGTGCACCCGAAGGGTCAACAACCAGGTAAAGTCCGCCACCATCGCCGTGGCGTCCAGCACCCAAGTTTTCCACCAGTTTCTTGGTTAGCTTACCTGTTAGAGCCACATTCTATACCACATTTCATACCACTTAAGGAAAGAATACGGGTACAATCGAAAGAAATCCAGAACAATCAACTAGTCGAGAAAATCCCTTAAAAACCTTGGTATAGATCACCCAAGGCGGCCCAATGAAACCAGATAAAAATGTGGATTGGCGGAGAGGCAGGGATTCGAACCCTGGGTACTGTTACCAGCACAACGGTTTTCGAGACCGCCCCATTCGACCGCTCTGGCACCTCTCCGCGATCCGGGCCGGACGCTGGGGTCCGGTGGAGGGCGGGAAACTAGCGGAAGCACCGGGCGGGCGCAAGCGCCTCGGCATCCCCGGTCATGGCATCGTTCTGATGGCGGATTCCTGGGCGCATATGCTGGCTGTCGCACCTCCGCCTCCGCTATCAAAGCAGGTGGCATAATCGTTGCTTCATCTCCTCCTGACAGTGGATGTCAAAAGGCGATGGAGCGGGGATATGAGTGTTTCAGCTATCGGGTCGGGCACGGGCGTAATCGGGGCTTTGCGGCCGACCGGGCAGGAAACTGCGGGTAAACCGCCGCCTGAAGACCCGCAGATTGCGGCAAGGCGGAAAGCTGGCAACACACAGCCCGACCCGGCAAATTCTTCACAGAGGCCAGCAGTTTCTTCCCGCCCGCTCGTTTCAAACGAGATGAATGCGATCCTGTTACAGCAACAGCAGGTGGCATCCACCGGGCCGGGACAAGACCCGGTCATGAACACCAACAAGGGTTATCGCGAGATAGATCTCGACGCCTATTTCTCCGACGATCCATCGGTCACCGGAGACATCCGGGAGGTGCCGTTTTTCATGCCCTCACCGGACAACATCTCGGCGATTTCCCAGCATGTCTCCGAGCGGCTGAAACAGGTCATGGCGGAGCATGGCATTCCAGCCGCTCCTGAACAGATAACCTATGACAATGAAGGCCGGATGCAGCTGCCGCCGGATTACCCCCATGCGGAGGATTTCCGGCAGGCACTGGAGGACAGTCCCGGTCTGGAACGGGAATTGCGCACCGTCAACGCCCTGACCTCCCACTATGTCGAGATACAGAAAAGTGCACCGTTCCGGGAGGAATATGCAGCCGCCCGAACACAGGCAGAAGCCGACGCCATCATCTCGAAGTACAGCTATCTGTTTAACGACAACCGCCGCGCCTCCAGTATCGCGCTGGAATTCAGCGAGGATGGCGACCTCCGGCCGACCGCAGATGGCAGGCCGGTTAATCTGGCCTGACCGGCCGGAGACCAGATCAGATACCCTGTCCCTGCGGGAACCGGCGGATCGACAGGTCATCGACATCAATCGCCGGTTTTTTACCGGACATCAGATCGGCGAGCAGGCGCCCGGATCCCGGCCCCATGGTCCAGCCGAGAGTACCATGCCCGGAATTCAGCCAGAGATTGCCGAACTTCGTCGGGCCGATCAGCGGGCCGCCATCCGGCAGCATCGGGCGCAGTCCGGTCCAGAATTTCACTTCCGACAGATCACCGCCTTTCGGGAACAGGTCCCGCACGATATGAAACAGCATTTCGCAGCGGCCATGGCTGAGCTTCAGGTTGTAGCCCGTCAGTTCTGCCGTACCCGCAGCACGGATGCGGTCGCCGAGGCGGGTAATCGCTACCTTTGATTTCTCATCCATCATGGTCGAGACCGGCGCGCCATCCTCATCAATGATCGGCACAGTGACGGAATAACCCTTCACCGGATAGATCTGGGTTCGGATACCATGCGGGCGGAGCAGCATCGGCGTGTAGCTGCCCAGCGCCGCCACATAGGCATCGGCTGTCATGTTGCCCTGATCGGTCTCGATATGGCGGACCGTATCGCCATCGGCGATCAGCTTTCTGATCTTCACGCCATAGCGGAAGACAACGCCCAATGCCTCTGCCTTCTTCGCCAGCGATTCCGTGAACTGGAAACAGTCACCGGTCTCATCTCCCGGCAACAGCAACCCGCCCGCAACCTTTTCCGACACATGTTTCAGTGCCGGTTCCTGGCCAATACAGCCGTCCCGGTCGAGGATCGAATGTTCAATCCCGAATTCCTTCAGAATCTCGACGTCCTTCGCTGCATCATCGACGCCCTTCTGGTCGCGGAACATCTGCAATGTTCCCTTCATCCGCTCGTCATAGCCGATGCCGGTTTCACCGCGGATTTCCTCCAGACAGTCACGGCTGTAGGCGGCGACCTTCAGCATCCGTGACTTGTTCACCTTGTAAGAGCTGCTGTTGCAGTTCTTCAGCATACGGAACAGCCATCGGAACATGTAGATGTCGATGCGCGGGCGGATAACCAGCGGCGAATGCTTGTGCAACATCCATTTGATCGCCTTCACCGGCATGCCCGGTCCGGCCCAGGGCGCGGAATAGCCGGGAGAAACTTCACCCGCATTGGCAAAACTGGTCTCGAGCCCTGCCCCTTCCTGCCGGTCGATCACCGTGACCTCATGGCCTTCCTTTGCCAGATAGTAAGCGGTCGAAACACCGATCACGCCGCTGCCCAGAATCAGAACCTTCATGACTATTCCCCCATTCCCCAACCGGACCATAACCTCTGCCCGTGACCAGAAGACTGCACGCTTGCCCCCGTCCCGGCAAGGGACAGACTGAGAACCTTACCTGATCCAGAAGCGGATTTGCGACCTTGCCCACACCCGGTCTGCCGGTTAGCTTCCCCGCATGGCCGCGTGGTGGAATTGGTAGACACAGCAGACTTAAAATCTGCCTTGGGGTAACCCGAGTGCCGGTTCAATTCCGGCCGCGGCCACCACAACAGCTTTGCAAAGCAAAGCCGTGAAATAAACCTCAGAGTTCATTAAGCGACAGCCGTTTCACAGAAACGGCGAAAGCGTTGCGGAACAACAGCTTCCTGCTTAGAAATTCCGTTTATAAGTTTGATGCCTAGAGTTCCAAGTCACCCTTGGCAAAGGCCTGTGCACACTGGTAATGCCAATTTGTCCTCGTGGTCGTCTGAAACCTGCTCAGTATGCAATTCGGTGCATCAGGAGGACTCACAGAGTTATAGAAAACATGCTTTGGCCCTATAAACTGCTCGCTAAGTTCGCAAAACAAGGCGATGTTATACTTGACAAACCAAGCTGGATTTCGTATCTATCATGCATAGAAACGAGGTCCCCAAATGTCCGCCCTTTCCGCTCATTATATGCACGACGAAGCCGCAGCATTTGCGCACGTTGAGGGTATGCTGTGGCCGGAAGGTCCAGTTTGCCCGTGCTGTGGTGTGATCGGCAACGCATACGAATTGAACGGCGTCCGTTCCAAGCCCTCCAAGAAGAACCCAGAAGGGTTAGAGCGCCGCGGCCTCAAGAAATGCAAGGAATGTGGTAAGCAGTTCACGGTTCGCATGGGAACGATCTTTGAAAGCAGCCACGTTAAACTGAACCTGTGGCTGCAGGCGATCTACCTCATGACCAGCAGCAAGAAAGGCATAAGCAGCCACCAGTTGCACCGTACTCTTGGTGTAACGGTCAAAACAGCATGGTTTATGTCTCACCGAATCCGCGAAGCCATGCGAGTTGATAACACCATTGATTTTGGCACTGGCGGTGGTGTTGTAGAGGTTGACGAAACTTTCATTGGTCACAAGCATAAGAAGGCCGAAGGCGCGCGTGGGTACGCCCACAAGAATGCTATGCTGACCTTAGTGGACCGCACCAGCGGCAAGTCCAAGTCCTTTGTGGTTGATAACGTAAAGGCGTCCACCCTGCTGCCGATCTTGCGCGAGAACATCGCTAAGGAAGCAATCGTCTATACGGATGAAGCCAAGCAATACAGCAAACTGGGTTCCGAATTTGCTGATCATGATTTTACAACCCACAGCAAGGGCCAATATGTGCGCGGTGATGTTCACACCAACACGATTGAAGGTTATTTCAGCATCTTTAAACGCGGTATGAAGGGCATATATCAGCACTGCGGTAAACAACATCTTCATCGTTATGCCGCAGAATTTGAATTTCGGTACAACAATCGGTTGGCCAACGGAGTGAACGATTTGGACCGTGCAAATATGGCACTTCATGGCATTGCGGGCAAAAGGATTATGTACAGGGACTCATCTCTGGCGTAGAATTTTGCCGAGAAAATGAGGGTAACATGTCTACGCCTAGCGCAGAAAAAGCCAACAATTTTACAGTCTTTCTTGAGGGGCATGAAGGCCATCAAGGAAACGTGCTTGGTCGCGCATATGTCACCAAGCTCTCCAAACTCCTTACCGTAATGGCGAAAATGGAGCGAGCATTTTTGGATGGCGGCAACAAAAAGACTGATTTTGAGATTATAGAAGCCAATAAGTATAACCCGACAACAATTACATTCAAGCCAGTGCCGACTGCTAAGAATTACAATCCGATTCCAGCTTTCGATTGGGGTTTAAAGCAGATCGGGATGATCGGGCGAGGCGAGAGGCCTGACTCCAAAGTGAAAATTGGGGTTGTTAAGGATGTAGCCGAACTATCCAAAGGTAGTGGCGATTTATCCTATAAGAACTTCTGGATAAACGGACAAACTGACCCAATTCAATTCGATGATAGATTCCACATAAACGCTTTAATCGTCGCTGACGAGATGGCTAAAGAAGAATCCAAAACAGTTTGGTTTTCTGGCGTTTCTAGGGGTGAGGTTGTCGGAACGCTTGAAAAAATTGACAATCTTGATGCTGATCAGGAGTTTTTTATTGTCCCCCCAGTTGGGGCCGAACGCATCCGCTGTAAGTTTCCTGAAAGCATGAAGGATGAACTAGGTAACTTCGCTTTTAAGATGGTTAAGGTGCATGGGGATATTCATTATTCCGCCACCTCTCCACATCCGGAGATGATAGTGCTGCTAAGTGGAGGGATTTCTGAAGTTGTCGCCCGTCAAAAAGAGAAGAAGTTGCGGGACTTAAGGGGTATTTTCAAAGGCGCTCGAAGAAATCATCTGAACTTGGAAATAGAATTTGGCCTCTAAATTTAAAATTTATTGGGATAGCTGCCTGTTTTTCGAGTGGTTAGGCGGCGAAGTTGTAGACCGATCATTGCAAGACGGTTTGAATGAGATTCTTGATCAAAACGATGCGAAAGAAAACATCATCTTAACGTCTGTAATTGCAGACTTAGAGGTCATACCCGAAAAACTTGAAGCCAAAAAAGCAGGATCTGTGGATCAATATAACCAACTCTTTGATGGCGTCTCTTTTGTATCAATCGAAATAAATAAGAATATTTTGAGTATGGCCCGCGAAATACGTGATTTTTATTACAAACACCCTGATGAGGGTGGCAAAGGCGGAAAAGTACTAGACCTTGGAGACGCTATACATTTAGCGACTGCAATTATATATGAATGTGATGAATTTCAAACGAGAGACGGGGCGTCCAAGGGTTCGAAAGTTCCAATCTTTGGGATCTATGAATATTCGGGCTATGACAAGATATGCAATAAGTACGAATTGAAAATTTCATCACCTATAGCAGACCAAAGGTCCATGGATGTCTGAAAAAACCCAGCGTGAACGCTTCGAAGAAACGGCCCGTCAGCTTGAGTGCGACGAGGACGAAGAGAAGTTCAACGCTGATCTGAAAAAGATCGCGAAAGCGAAGGCCAGCCCGAAAGTCTGCCCTGAGTGCGGCCATGTCTTTAAGGGTAACGGCTGGGATGGGATTGACGCGCATTGGAAAGCTAAGCACGAAGACATCATGCCATACGAAGATGCGTGGCCTCTTTTAAAGGCCGGAACCTACAACGCGTAGGGTTTCGCCCCTCTGGTTTGTCAAGTATAACATCGCCCAAAACAAACTGATATAGTCCTTACCACCAAAAAAAACGACTGGTTCATCACTATTGCTTGGCAGCATACAAAGGTCATCATAGCGATCTTTATTTCGTCTGCGCTTATAAGCATCAGCGCTAGAACTAAAAGTGATATCATAGACAGGCGTTAGAAAGTCGGCTGCAATTAGCCCCCACCCCGCTGACAAAATATAAAGCTTCTCTAAGCCATACGTTTTTGCCAAAAAACCATAGGCTGGGTTCTTATACAGTTGCCAAGCGGGAACGAGACCAAGCGGATTATTCGTCGGCGCTTCATTGTACCGTATCAGTTCATTTCTCCATGAACTGCCCGTATCGGCGACATCGTCAGGGCGTGCATATTTAGTTCCCGCCGAGACTGGCGCCGAACCGGGCTCAGCCACAAACAACACATTTTGTCCATTTTGGTAGCAAAGGTGCCCGGCATTTCGAGTTTTCTTCGCGGCACACTGAATAACGACAATCATTTAGTTCTTCCCATCTGTTCGATAAGATCTTCTAGCACGTCCAAAAACGCTGGATCATATTCTTCATTCACGTGGTTCGAGTTCCAGAGGCCAGAAGTTCGCACTCGTTCCCTGTTACAGAAGTACCCCAGCCAGTTATCTGATGGAGAATCGATTGGCTCCTTGCCATAATCACTCAAAAGTCCGATAGCGTTTCTCTCGATGTAACCACGCAGGCTTGCGGGGCCAGGTTCGTCATTGATTGCCAGGCACAGGAATGGCATTTCGCCAATTACATCACTGACAGCTTGCTCTAAAGGTAGCTCGTTTTTCCGAACAACCCGGGGCGCGGAGCTTTCTTTACCCCAGGTTGGAAAATCATAACTCTCGCGTTCAATGAGCGAGGCTCCGACAATTAATCTAAAAATCGACCCTCGGTGATTACCTCCACCGGTGCTCACCTGCCCTTTGTGCTGGGATAACCTGGTCCATAGCTTAGTTCTTGAACCCGTTTTCAGAGCATGAGTTCCTACGCGCACAATACGCATCTCACTCCTAGAACCATTTCTGAATTCACCCGGCTCTTGGAAAAAATAGATACCTCTCAATGGCCAATCCATACGGCCTGTACTTTCCTCGAGTTTCCGCGTGCCTTCGAGGTTCCTCTCAAGTGAGAAAAGTAATTCATAGAATTTATTCAGATGATTTTTACGATCTACAATCATGAAATTAACAATAAATAATGAAAAATGATGTTTGAAGAAATTTATTATTATCTATGAGGTTACTCGACGCCAGAATTTAGATTCTTACTACAACATATTAACCATAATGCTTGACGTCTGCAAAATTTCAAAAATACAGACCCGCATCAAGATACCCCCAGACGCAATTTACACATCAGAAACATGCCTACTTTCTGACCTACGGCAAACAAATGACCAGAGGTCCAGCTTCTGCTAATGACACACTACCCCACCGCCCGCTCCACCGCTGCCTGACAATGCAGGTCGGTGGTTGAGTAGGTTCGCACCTTTGTGTCTCCTTCCCGGATCAACAGCGGGATTTCGGTGCAGCCGAGGATTGTTCCGCTGGCTCCGCGTTTGTGGAATCCTTCAATCAGGTCGACATATTCCGAGCGGGTTTCAGCGGTGAAAATATCCTGCACCAGTTCGTTATAAATCGAATCATGGATGTAGCTTCGTTCATCATCATCCGGAATCAGCGTCTCGATCCCCCGGGATTTCAGAATGTCCGGGTAGAAGTCACCTTCCATGGTCTTGCGGACCCCCATCAGGGCGACCTTGCTGAACCCATCGGCGATAATCGCATCTGCCGTCGCTTCAGCGATATGCAGGAACGGGATAGTGAGGGACGGTGCCAGCTCCGGCACGAAGCGGTGGACATCGTTGCAGGAGATGACAAGGAAGTCTGCGCCTGCTTTCTGTAGCGATATCGCTGCCTCGCGGATGATCTCGCAGGCAGCGGCTTCGTCCTGGCGTTCGATCACCGCATCAACGTAATCCTGACGGTTGACGCTTTCGATGACCAGACGGGCGGAGGCGACACCACCCCGCCGGGCCTGTGTGAGCAGGTTGAGACGCCGATAATAATCTGCGGTGGAGACCCAGCTCAGCCCCCCGATAATACCGATTTTCTGCATTGCCCTCTCCCCGCCAGCACATCTGATCCGGCGGGGAGAGTGTGACAATCAGAGCTGGTCTTCAAGCCGGTCAGTGGCCGGTGCGGGGGTACGGGACAGGTTGGCAATCTGTTCATACAGCTCCGGTGTCATGTCGATTTTGACCGAATCCAGCGACGGCTGCAGCTGTTCGACATTGCGGGCACCGACAATCGGGCTGGTCACGGCAGGGTTTGCACCCGCCCAGGCGACGGCGAGGCTGACCGGATGCACATCAAGGGATTTTGCGAGTTCTGTGAAATCGCCAGCCGTGTCGTAGGCCCAGCTTTCACTGTAGCGTTTTGCATATCCCTTGTTGTTGATCAGGCGACCGGCATCGGGCTTGTTGTCCGGGCCATATTTACCGCTGAGCAG
>TARA_R110002110_G_scaffold25111_5_pt1 | contig 12281 bp, 15 predicted proteins | sample TARA_R110002110 | Tara Oceans TARA_R110002110 (sample SAMEA4397330) | marine metagenome | biome: Polar Biome; feature: [SRF] surface water layer (ENVO:00010504); material: water (ENVO:00002006), including particulate matter (ENVO:01000060) such as... | depth 5 m
GGTGTATTCTTGCTGATGTATTGCCTGTAACACCTCATCAGCTGTTGATATAGAACCATTTAATCCAATATCAAGAAAACCTAATGCTCTACCAACTGCACTTGTTTCACAATTTTCCAATGCACTTAATCTATTGATTTGGGATGAGCCTACTTTTTCATATGCCCATCCTGTAAATTTTCTTAATGTGTTTTCAACATCAGGAAATACACAAGTTTCCATAATAACAACTCCATCTTCAAAACTTTTTAATTCAGTTTGAATTGAACCATTTTTATATCTTTTGTGAAATTCCTGAGTTCTTTCCCATACCTCAACATACTTCTTATTATGTATTTTTACTGACATTTTAACTCCTTTTTTAGACTATTAGTTTACTATTATTACTAACTCTTTTACAACTACTTTTTAATGTAAATTTACCTGTTATAACAATCCCAATATGTAGCAGGAGTAAGACCTAACTCCCCTTGCTCCTGTTACATCCTTACCCAATCTTGTTTCCATCTAAGGAATTAGCAAGTCTTGGTTCATCCTTTATGCAGTACCTCCTACAGATTTTAGCAGCTTAATATCCCATTTGTTTAGTGGTGCTGAACCAATCCTTCTTGGACATCCTAAGTCTATCCAATCTTCTACTAAACTCCTTGTAGTATCTGCTACATCTAATGGTGCTAATATTTTAGTTCCATCAGGCTTAACAACATCATGATATGCTTTTGCAGTATCTCCATCATACTCTACCTCTACATGAATAAAACATTTGTGTTCTTTATAAATCCACTTATGTTCTACTAAATTAATCATCTATAACTCCTTTTTATTTATAAAACTAAAAATATGTTCAATTATTGGTAAAGTCCAACCATCACCAAGTAAACTTGCTGCATGGTTTCTTGTCAGTGTAGATGTCCAACCATCTGGAAATCCTTGCAATCTTTCTAATTCTGTTTGATTTAAAATCCTTAATTCCAAATTATCATTTACAAATAAAGGCTCATTTGATTCTAATAATGCTGTTGATTTATTATCATATATTCTTCTATATTCTTTATTTTTTTTAAGATTTATAATGCTATTATTTTTTAAAGTTTTATATCCATTTGTATTCCTATATTCAAATACAAATTCTTTTTTTTCAAAAACTATATTTATCATGCCAAGCTCTCTATACCTCTTGTATAGCTTTTTTTTATCTACTAAAGGCCTTTCTTCACTTTCTAAAATTGCTCTTGCCTTTGTTCTATCAGTATATCCTTTTGTTATTATATCTTTAAAAAATATTTTTCTATCTTTTGGCTGTGGAATATCTGTAACTATATCACCAAATAATCCATCTGGATTAGTTCTAATATTACTCCAATAATACCTATCTCTCCTTTGAGCAGTTACAAGTGAAGAATTAATTCTAACAGGATAAACACCTAATTCCCTACTCATTATACCAATATCTCCCCTTGATGCAGAACCTACATTTTCTTGAAGAAATAAAACATCAGGATTTAGTCTTTTAATATGATTTAAAATATCAACAAACACAAAAAATAAACTACTTCTACTACCATATAATCCTGTGCGTTTTCCTGCTATACTCAAATCTTGACATGGTGAACCACTTAATACCATATCAATAGTAGAATAGTCAATATCCCATTCTTTCCATTTAGTAACATCTCCAACCTGAATAGTATCAGGATAGTGGTGTTGTGTAAGTTTTATAGCATGAGGTTTTATCTCACTTGAATAGTATTTATCTACTTTAATACCTACATTATCAAGTGCAGTATGCCCTGTACTCATACCATTAAATAAACTCAATACATTCATACAGATAACCTCTCATACAACCATTGACAAGCTACACCAAATGCAAAGCAACTTAATGCAAATGCTAAATTATCTTGTATCATAAATAGCTTAATTTCAGATGACCAGTACATATATAGTTCTAACACCCTAACCTCTCTCCTGATAATCATTATAGGCTTCAATACAACTTTCAATTTCAGCCATTGATAAATCTCTATTATAAAAAACTTCTATATTTTTAATCCACTCCTCAATATAAAAGTCATCTCCAAACTGAGAGCATATACTCATAATAATATCATAAGGCATATCACATACTGAATCAAATTCATCATTTAGTAAGGCTATTAATTTAACATCTACTTTATGGCTTAAGTAGGTTGAGCTATTTAATTGCATACCCATTACATTATACCACTCTGTAGGTTCTACATTCAATGTTTTCATTACACTAACTCCTTTTGTTTTATCAGTTTATCTAAAATACTCATTTTCATAGCATTATCTTCTCTGTGTGACCTAATACAAAAATCATATACATTTTTTTGCAATTCATCATCTGCACGTTTTCTTTTTATCAATAGCTTATTTATCTCAACATCTCCATCTACTTTTTGCTCTATTATTATAGGCATTATAGATTCATATAAATATTCTATTTCTTCTTTGTTTAAATTAACTTCTTTTTTCTTTTTCATGTTATTTTTTTCCTTTTTTTAATTTTAAGTTACATTTAGTACACAAATAAACATCAAAAGTTTTATATGAGTTGAAATGAATTAAATGCTTAGCTGTATTACACTCACATTGTTTATCACTTAATACATCATTAATAATTTTAGTTATGTTTATCATCTGTAACTCCTTGTTTTGTTATAATTAACTCATCCAACATCAGTAATTTATAGTTAGTCAAAGCATATAACCAAATAAATAATAAAATAAATCTGTATAAAGTTGATATTTTTTAAGTTTATAGAGGAGAGGTTACTTTAAAAAAAATGAATTAACTGATAAAGCAATAGTAAAAACTGCTACAAATACAAAGAATCCACCTTTAATATATGCTATTTGGTTTTCAGCTTGTTGTAATCTTTTGTTCATTGAATATGCAAATTCTTCTAATCTTACCATTGTGGTTTTTATATGGTCTAAATCACCTGATATTTTAGCAAGGCATACTTCTACATTGTTTTCTTCTTTCATTACCATACTTCCCTAATTTTGACACTTGTAGAATATGTAAATGGACTTGTCTGTGTAAGCTGTAATGAATTTTGGTCAAATCTACATATAGCAAATCCATCAGGTGAAAAATCATCTTTATCTACTTGTAGGATAAATTCTAAATGGTTGCCTAAAGTTCTGTTCCAAACCTGTGTAAAAAAATCTGTAGAATCATATAAACTATCATCTGTTGGATTAGCATCACTATTATAGGTTGCATTTTCTAAATTAGTAGATGCTGCCACTTTACTAAATACATCATCCTCTGATAAAAAACTAAATGATAAACTCCATGTTCTTCTACCACTTCTTATATTAGGCTCATTACCTAACTGCCATGCTCCACCACTCCACCAATCAGCTGGTTTAAGATAGGTTGCATTAGATATACTACCTCCACCCTTCATATTCTGTACCTTAACACCATCTTGCTCATATCCTAATGTTAATGCTAAATCTACTGCATGAGGTGCTTCCCAATAATTCCCAAGAACAATACTTCCTATTGGGTTCTCAGTATAAGTGCCAAGTGAAACAACTGAATTACCATTAAAACTTGCAATGCTAAAACCTTCATGTTGTGGGTTTAAACTATTTAAATCAGTGCTTATATTAGCATTTACAGATACATTTGTTGTATAGTTATGGTTTAACTTTAATTCACCACCTTGATGCCCTAAAAAAGCAACATATGCTTTAGTATTAAATATATTATCAGGAACATTATTATCCTCTAAAACTCTTTCTCCATGATTGTGCTGTTTGCTTGGATTTAGATCATAAACAGAATCTTCTGTGTTTAATAAATTCATTGCTTTTAAATATGATATTAGATTTACATATATTCTTGGTACTCTTGGTGTTTGGCTCATTTAATAACCTCCTCCACCACTTGTACTACCCCCTGAACTACCACCTGAAGTTGTAGTTGGTGCAGTATATGTAGCTTCTGTTGTTTGTCTTGTTTGTCTTACTATTTTGTTAATTCTTTTTATATCTGCTTTAGGGGCAAATATCTCTATTGATTCTTCTGTATGAACTCCACCTGTCATTACAACACCATCAGAGTGAATATGTATTAAAGTATTTGCAGCAACTGATTTGCCATCTGCATATGTATATTGATTTTCAAATTGTGTTTTTATATTATTATTTACTACTATGCTATGCTTATTATATCTTTGTTTTGTGCCTGAAAGATAAGTACCTGTACCTGAACCCCAAACTGATGTATCATCTTCCCATTTACCATTATCTAAATTCCAATAATCAACGCCCTGCAATGTTATTTGTTCTCTTTCCATTACATTGTTTTGTGCAGTCTTACAAGACAATACCCTAAATTCACCTTCATAATTAAATAATTCAGAAGGCATATCTTGACCATTTAACATTACACCAACAATCTTATTTTTATTAGCACTTATAAAAAGACTATCATGGCTATCTGTAATTTTAATAACACCTTTATATCTTAACTCAAAGCCTTTAGCATTTCCATCAAATAAAACTTCACCATTTCCATAAGTTATCATAATTATCCTATAATTTGATTTACAGCTTGTACTACATCCAAAACATTAATACCACCATCTTGATTCATATCACCTGCTTGTATTTGCTGTTCTGTAAAAGTAGTATTTTCCAAAATAACATTTACCATCATTACTACATCTAATACATTTAATATTCCATCATCATTAACATCACCTGTACCACCTTCAAATTCTACACTTGGTATAAATGATGATAAGGTTATTGTTAGTTGCTGCTCATCTTCTAAAGATAATTCAAAATTAATATCCTCAACAGCCAACAAGCTACCATCTTCTTGTTCTTCAAAGTTTCTTATAACAAATGTATTTTGATAATTAGCACTCTCACTATAGTTATGCTCAACTTTAACTATATCTACACCACTTACTCCTGAGATTCTAAAATATTCACTATCACCTAAGAAATTTGCAAAATTCTGTGTATCTACAACTCCAATAGTAAATGCACCAAGAAGCCTATCAATTACATTACCACTAACCTCAATATCATCACCATCATATGCAACATAATCTACAGGTTCAGTTATGCCTGATAAATTATGCAACTGCATACACTCTATCTGTACAGAATCTAAATTCTTTTGTGTAGATGTAACCATAAATAAAGGGTATCTTAATTGATCATTTACTACTTGTTCTTGTGTGTAATCAATGCCATACGCATCAACACCTAAACTATCAAATTTAACTAAATCACCAATCTCTAAATTTATGTATTGTAATGGTAGCTTTATGTTAAACATTAGGTGGTCATTCTTATAATGTTCAGATAAAAATGATGCTAATAAATTAGCTGTATTCTTATCTCTTATATAGTCTGATTCAAACTCTAAATATGAATCTGCTGAATCCTCAATACCATAATAATCATCTGCACCTAAATCAATTGTATTAGTCTTTTTTAAATAAGAATCTTGTGCATAATCTTTCTTGTATTGCACATCTACTTTTTTATATATCTGTTCAGGTTTGGTTTTTTTAAAAGAATAAGATATTACCTCTGATTGTTTTATTTCTATATATGAATCATCTTCAAGTGGGTATTCATCTAATATAGTGTTAAATCCAAAAGTACCATCATTTTTAAATACAGGAAAACATTTAGTTGATTTAGCTATTTCTGTTATTAGTTTTTTTGAATTAATTTTTTTATTGATTGTAAACCCAAACTGCCAATCAGAATGTGCAGTTTTTGCTAATAAAAAATCATTATCATCAAAAGCATCAATACCTAATTCTACTTCTACTAAATGCTTGATAATATCTATTGGGTTAGTTATAAAGTTACCAACCTCATCTAACCTACCATTTACATTTGCATAATATTCCTTAGAAAATGGTTTTGTTACTTTTACTTCTCTTAATAATTCTATTTCATTTAAATCACCTGATAATTCAAAGTTAGGTGCTAATGTAAAATCATCTGAACTTGAAGATACATTATATATTCCTCTAAATTGTATTGCTAATGTATTAGCTTTAGGAACTCCATAAAAAAGAATTAGAGCATTTTCATAATCAAAATTAATATTATTGGAATCACCTCTGCTGTAAATTAAATTTATTGGAGCATTTGTATTTGTTTGTTGGTTAGCAATACCAAAATTAAATACATTGTTTATTGTAGGCATTACAGAGCCTGTTATAGGAAAACCAATTCCTTCATAAAAACTACTTGTTCCTTGAATAGTGTCATATGAACCAACCTGTGGATTTTGTATGTCATCTAATGCAAAAACAGCTGTATGCAAAACTTGTGTATTAGCATTTGAATATGCTTTTCCAATAACATTCTGTATATTTCTATTATTTATTTTAAAACCAATAATGTTATTAACTTGGGTATATGTTACACCATCAATTATAGTATCTTTTAAATAATCATAGGATGGTTGATAATTAATATCTATAGATATAAATAATTTTTCTATATAACCATTTAAAACACTTCCTGCATCATCTTGAGTATGATAATCATCTAATGGTGTAGTATTTATAATGCTTAAATTAGGTTCATAACTACCATCATTTAGTTTATTTACATCACCAATTACAAAAAAATCCTCACTTTGAAGTGAATCATCTCTTAATACATTGCTAACAGATAAATTAAAATCATGGTTATTATCATTGACCAATAAATTTACTTCATCTTGTTCATTGTTACTTGGTAAAGGAAATATTGTATTATTAGTAGAATCTAATTTAATAACATTATCTTGTGCTATATACTGCCCATCCTCAACTACATTTAAATATTTATCACCTGTATGTAATAAAAGTGAACCTAAAAAAATAATGCCTGTTGGATTTAGTTCAGTATTTATATAACTTGGATGTGTAAAACCTGAATCTTCAGAGTTTACACCATCAATATCTTTGCTATCTATAATAAATTCTGTAAAACTTTCAACAGGTAATACAGGACTTTTATCTACGTGTCCATACACCATAGGTATAGGCTTGTTTTTAGATTTATCAGGTATATTATCAGCATCACCTACATATTCAGCTGGTAAGTCTTTATGTGCTTTCTTTTCAGTATTATCTTCTAACTCTACTCTAACCTTTTCATCATCATGTGTAATCTTTCTAACTATACCTTTATAAATTAGTTTTAACTCTGTAGGACTTTTATAATACACTTCAGATTCTAAATTTATAAGTGATGATTCATTTAGCTGGTCAGAAAATCTTTCACCATTAAATACAAAGTTGTTAAAATCTAATGATACATTTGATATTTTAAATTTTCTTGATTCTATATCTATAGATTGTTTTATTGATGGTATGTTTAAGAGTATTGGCTTACAATAATTGCCATTTATGGTTACATTATTTGTTGAATAGAAATCATCTCCAATCTTTACTACAGGATATAGCTGTGTGTTCTTGCCTTGTATATCTGTTTCAAAAGACATTATAAAGATGCTCCCCTACGCAATGCTTCTTGTATCTGTGGTATAATCACATTTTCAGTATGGTCTGCACTCATAACAGGAGAATTAAATGTTATATTTACTGCACCACCTCCACCTGTTGGTGTACCTCCTGCATCTAATGGTGTAATCTGCACTCTTTCTTTACCACTTGAATTATCACCAACCCTAATTAATTGTTCACCATTTGTAGTAAAATCACCACCTGTAGCAAATGAGGGTATAGCACCTAAACTTCTATCAAGAGCAGCAGATACTAAACCACCTGCTCCTGCTGCTGCAATTAAACTTACAGGAAAAGGCAATGATGTCATTATTTTTGATATTGCTCCAGCTACAGCTTCCATTGCTTTGGCTCTAACTACTGATTTCATTGCTTGAGATGCTGATTGACCTGATAATGCTGCATTCCTTAAATCATCTTTCAATGATTTATCTTTTCTTTCCTTTTCCATCTTTGCAAATTTTTCTTCACCTTTTTGGAAATCTGTAGAGGTTTCTTTTACTTTTACAAAATTATTCTTTAATCCTTCTGCTAAAGAATCATCAGATGATTGCCTTTTTAAATTAGATGCTTGTATTTGACTTGATTGCTCTACAAAATTTTGACCATTAGTAACAACTAACATATTTGTTGAACTATATTGTTGTTCTAAAGCAAATAATTGGTCTTCTAATTCTTTATATTTACTTGTACTATCTCCTAATCCTCTCCCTAACTCAGATGAAATACTACTACCTTGTAGTTCCATCTGTTGTTTAAGTAATTCCATCTTATCTTTTGTTTTTCCAATTCTATCTGCTAAATCATCTTGATTTGTACTTGCTTTAATTTCTTCTATAGAAAGAGTTTTAAGGCTTGTCAAGTACCCACCAACAGCTTCAGCAGCACCTTTAAAAAATCTAGCTGCTTCTATAATACTTGGTGCTAATATTTCACCTATTGATTCAGCTGCATCTCCTACAGCATTACTCATTTGTTTTAGTGAACCTGTCATAGTTTCAGATTGTGCTAATGCTTGACCACCAAATACATTTGCAAGATTGCCTGTTAAGGATTCTAATCTTTCAGTAGAACCAACTGCACCCTTGACTTCAATACCATATCTTGACAAAGCATTAGTAGATGAACCCAATGTTTTAGATACTAAATCAGCAGCAACTACTAAATCCATACCTTTAGCAGCAGCTAAATCTAAAGTTGCTTTTGTAGCAAGTTTAATTTGTTCTTCATCTTTTACAAATGCTCCAATCAAAGCCTGTGCAGATATAATTGTTTCATCACCAAATACTGATACTTGTTGTAGTGCTGCTGCTTGGTCTAATAATGCTTGTGATGTTTTACCTAATGATGCTTCTAATTTTTTTTCTGCAAGTTCTTGTTCACCAAAAGCATTTACTGCTCCTTTTATCCCTGCTATTAATGCACCTGCTCCTAAAAATGCACCTGCTGCCATCATTGCTTTTGATTTTAAACCACCTAAAGATTTGTTTAAACCTTTAATGTTTTTATCTGCTTTTTTAGCACCTTTTTCTTTTACATTTATAATAAAATTAGGCATTATTTGCTTCTTTCTGTTTAGCTTCTATACATTGTGTAACTTCTTGTTCTATAGCCATAAAATCTTCTATAACATTGCTTGGAGTTTCTTGCATTGATGGATATGGTGGACAGGAAAATGTCTTACAATAATTGTACTCTTTTATTCTATTCTGCATTTTAGAATCAAGCAGTAAATTATAGTCTACAAAAAAAGCACATGATGAATATAATGATTCACCAATACTTAATCCTTTTCTTTCTGTGGCTTCATATATTCTCATAATTTCATCATAGACATCTAAAATACCCTTAAATACCTTCTTTTTTGCATTGCTTGGACTTATTGCTTCATATGGAAAATCCAAGCTATTATATGCAGTTTTCTTTAAACCATTAAGACTTATCCATACATTAAGCCTTAAAATGGCATCTGCTATTTTTTTTTACTACACTCTAAAAATATTTGCTGACCCATAGCCTGTATTTCATGGTTAGAATATTTGTTTAGTTGATGTTCATCCAAGTCAGTACATCTTATAACTATCTCACCATAATAGGAGAATGGTGGATATGTTTCTTTCTGCAAGTAATCTGCATACTTGTCCATCATCCAGCATCTATTTTCCCATGAAACTTCTTTTACTTCAATTTCAAATGCTTTGAAGTCTTGACCTTTTTCAGCTTGTATTTTCATTATGCTATTGTTATCCCTAACATTTTAGTGCTTGAACTTATATCATCAGCTGCTACAACAGTGAATGGTATTGTCTGCATTAATACAGCACCACCATTATCTATACTTGCTTCACCTAATAAACATTTATCTGCTGCTATTGCAAAATTAGAATCATTAGCTATATTTATATCTACAGTTGTACTATTGTAAAAATTAGCAAGTAAATCATGAACATCATCATTTCTTATAACAGTCATTGAGCCTGTAATTTCAACAGGTGCTGTACATACATATCCAAATGGCTCATATCCACCATCAGTAGCATCTGCATAATGCACTCTTTCTATAGTCCTTGATACTGACAATTCCCAAGATTGAACTACCATCTCATTACCTGAATCAATTAAACAGGCAGCTGCAGATAATTCTCTAATATTTTTTGGTGTTCCTGTATCATAAGCATCACTTGTAATATCATCATCTGCTTGTGCAGAAGAATTATCAGGTACATAAGCTGTTGCCCATTGAATAGTGCATACAAGTTCACCACCTTCAGAACCAATATCTTCAGTTAAAGTAAATCCTGTACCTACACAACCTCTACAAACAACATTATGTTTAGTAGTATCTGAACCTGCATCAATAAATCTTATATTAAATGTAGCAGGTGATGATGTAGAATCATGTTGGTAGGCTGTTGTTGGAAAAGTATAATCATTAGCAATAGCTGCTTCAGATGAAGCATCTTCAAATACTGCTTCTGTAGCTAATAATACAGATGTTGGTGTACCTCTTAATGTAGTTTCAAAAGTCCACATTTTAGTGCCTTGTGAATGGTGTCCTTGTGTTGCTGTAGTTGTAAATTGTCCACTTCTTGCTGCTGAAAATTCAAGTGGAAAACTTGCTTCAGGTATTGTAAAGCTGGTTACTTGTAGCTTTTTTAATCCTGCATTATCTACAGAGTCATCTTGACTTCTACCCACCTTTGTTTCTTTTTCAAACCAAACAGATACATTCTGACTTGGAAAATAATTAGTTGCTTGTGCCATTTGTTTCTCCTATTAAAAACTATTATGGTGTTGTATTGTTATTAGAAACTCAGCAATATGAAGACTATTATCTTCTTCATTTTCTTCATCTCTAACATTATAATTTATATCATCTATAATAAGTGCTGCCCATCCTTTTGATGTGTTCACTTGATTATCTAAAAGATGTTTTCTCAATCTATCTATTTTGCCTTTTACAGCCTTGTTTATTCTTTCTTGACTTGTATCACTCTTGAAGTAATATCTAATGCTTAAAGCATATAATCTTTGCTCATAATTGGTAGCCTGTTCAATGGATGAAGATGATAATAAATCTACCTTTATACATTCTGTACCTTTCATTGTAAACGTATTACCAATATACACATTAGTAAATTCAGAAGATAGTACAGATTTAATTCCTAATTCTACTTGGTCATAAGCTATCTTATCATAAGTTACAGCCATTATCTATACAACCTTATGCTATCTGTTTTAGTGTTAGTAGATTTTATTTCATCAGAATATACTTCTATTTCCCATATATCACCATCTGTAGCAGATGCACCACTAAACCTACCAAATAAGCCACCATATAACTGCTGTAAACCACCTGTAATTACTTCAGGGTCAGTAACATCACCAAATATTTTATCATTACTATAATGATGTACTTTAAAAGTACCTACACCATATGCACCTGTAGCTTCTACTTCTACTTTTAATAAATCATATGGTTCACCTGAATAATCACCATAGAGTTCTACAATATCTATTGAACCTGATACATTTCTATATTTAATAGAACCCTTAGATGATTTTTCTTTTATTTCAAATGATAGTTTTATATGCCCATCATTTATTCTATCTACAAAACCTGTGCCTTCAGGATTAGAAACTAAACTATAATAATAATCTGCTTCTTGGTCAGATGGTGATTTGCTTCTAATAAGATTAGATGCAGCTATATAACAAGCACATTTAATAATGATTGGGTCATATTCCTCTCCTACTGAATTAGTAGCAGTATCTATATCTATTTGCTTTGCCTTTTCAAGTGGCATTGGAAATCTTTTAGATAATAAATTATTAAGTTCAAGTGAAGCATTTACTAATTGCTGATCAATAAAGGTAGAAAAATCTAAACCTGCTTCAACTACTGCTTCATGTATTGTAGTTGCTGTTAGTGTATCATCATAATATTGTAAAACATCTTGTTCTTCTATATATCTCCACTCACCATTAGCATTAGGTTCATCAGTATTTTCAGCACCTGTTACTTCATCACCATTTATAAATAATACTTGCACTAAACCACAATTATGAAACTGATGTAAATTAGAATCAGTAACTGCATTATATATCTGCATCTTTTGGTCAAAATCTCCAAACCTATTAAAATAGTTTTGCAAGTCTGATTGTGTTGCATATTTAAAGTTACTTGCCATAATACCCCTTATTTAACACCTATTATATCTATAGTTGTATTGATTTTAGAGTTTA